>OBLU010001560.1_pt1 | contig 21296 bp, 18 predicted proteins | sample 1518681 | NCBI WGS metagenome assembly OBLU01 (sample SAMEA3539304, study PRJEB22396) | soil metagenome | biome: tundra; feature: field; material: soil | place: USA | collected 2010-05 | depth 0.15 m
CGAACTCAACATTGGTCAACTGGCTCGCGAGCGATACGGCGACGACGCGCTACTCATCGGATTCAGTACCAACGCCGGGTACGTCACTGCCGCCTCCGATTGGGGCGGCCCGACCGAACGAAAACGTGTTCGCTCGGCTCGACCGGACAGCCACGAAGCAATGTTGCACGCGGCAGGCGTTGCCCAGTTCTGGGTGCCTACCCGCGACCTTGCCACGGACGAAGGGTTGGCGCGCACTCGCCTGGAGCGAGCGATTGGCGTCATTTATAGACCCGAAACCGAGCTACAGAGCCACTACTTCGAAGCCAACCTGATCGGACAGTTCGATGTCGTGATGCACGTCGATCACACGCACGCCCTGGAGCCGCTCGAATCGACGCCACTGTGGGATGCCGGCGAACCCCCCGAGACCTTTCCTACGGGCCTGTAGCGAAATGAGTTCGCCCCGCAAGTTCCACGACCGCAGCGAAGCGGGCCGGCTACTCGGTGAGCGCGTGAAGTATCTCAAATCTGAACAGCCGATCGTGCTCGCGCTGGCGCGCGGCGGAGTGCCGGTCGCGTTCGAAGTCGCCCAGGCGCTCCACGTCCCGCTCGATGTTCTGGTGGTACGCAAGTTAGGCGTGCCCTTTCATCCCGAGTTGGCGTTCGGAGCAATCGGCGAGGCCGACACACAAGTACTCAACACGAAGCTCGTCCAGCGGCTGGGGATCTCACGAGAAGGGATCGCCGCGGTGGCGCGGCGTGAGCGCGCCGAACTCTTGCGGCGCGTTGCGCTCTACCGAGGCAACCGTGCTCCCCTCGAGCTGGTCGGACGAACGGTCATGATCGTCGACGATGGTCTCGCCACTGGAGCCACCGCTCGGGTCGCGGTTGAGGTTGCTCGAGCGCGCGGGGCCAAGAGAATCATCATCGCGGTACCGGTGTCAGCTCCCGAGGCCGCCGCCGAATTAGGGAGACTGGCCGATGAGGTGATCAGTCTGCAGGTCCCCACCCAATTCCAAGCGGTCGGCGAATGGTACGAGGACTTCAACCAGACGACCGATGATGAAGTCACGTCGCTGCTGCGAAAATCTTCGAACACGGACACGCTTTGACACTGACTGAAGACCCGGTCTAGATGAACTCTCGGTTCTGCTCGAACCAGTCGCGAACGAGGGCGAGCACCTGATCCTGGGTGAGAGACTCGAGGTCACTATCGATCGCTCCGACCACCTTGTGAGCAATGTCGGGGCGCTTGCGCTCCCAATACTGCGCAAGATTGAGCATCTCATTGGCCCTGCCTTTACCATGACCAACCAAGAGAATCGGGTGCGCCGCGCCAACCGACTCGGAGATTGACTCGTAGAAGATCGAACTCCGATGGTCGGTATCGTGCCCGTGGTGATGCTGGGCCTCGCGCACGTGATGGTGACGAGCCTTCTCGCTCGGCGCATGAAGACTTTCGGGCTTCGTACCCGGCTCCACTCCAGAAGTCCATACTCGCGCCTCATCGCGCATGATCGCCACTACCACCAGACCATTGATCGATTCACTCATGGCACACCTTTCCTTCCATCTCACCCTCGCGGCTGGCCCGCTTCAATGGTGTTCGCCCGGACACGAAGTTCACGATCTTCGGCTCAGCCCGCTCGAATCGGACGGCTCCGGGATTGCAACATGCATAGTTGCACGTAACGAGCGATATCGCTGGGCGACACAATGCCCACGGAGTGACCGGTCTCGTCGATGACGAATGCTCTCCCGTCTGGCGAAACTTGCATGCGTTGGAGGAGGTCCGCCCCTTACCTCCGCCAAGGATTTCTCAAGGTGAACAAGCTTTTTGCCACGCGTGGGTCCTGACCCCGCGCGAACATTGCCTACTGGCATGTGAAGTCCTTCATGATCTCTCGACGAGCGGATACCCGCGCACTCAATCTCTGTAAGGACTTGCGCAACGCCACTCAAGGATATACCCTAGGGGGTATATAAACAAGTTGCCACACGAGAGGAACCTGCATGGCCACCAAGAAGACGAGCCACACGCTACAGGACGAAATACAGATTGAATTGATTGCGAATCGACTGAAGCGTGCCCACGGACAGTTAGGTGCCGTCGTGCGCATGATTGAAGAGGGTCGTGACTGCGAAGCAATCATCACCCAAATGGCTGCCGTCGGAAAGGCAGTCAATACGGCGGCCTTCACCCTCATCTCTGCGGGCTTGAAAGAATGCATCTCTGATTCCTCGACCGATGTCACGGCGGTCACCGCAAAACTTCAGAAGCTCTTTCTGAGTCTGGCCTAGGGAGATCTCATGCGCGTCGTCATCATCGGAGGAGTTGCCGGCGGCATGTCGGCGGCGACTCGGCTGCGCCGCCTCGATGCGGACGCCGACATCGTGGTTCTTGAGCGCAGTGCTCACGTGAGTTATGCCAACTGTGGCCTTCCCTACTACGTAGGAGGCATTATCGAGGACGAGTCCGACCTCTTACTCCAGACACCGGAATCGCTCCACGAACGATTCCGACTTGACGTTCGCGTGCGGAGCGAGGTCACGGCGATTGACAGAGGCGCCAAAACCCTCTGCGTCAAGGATCTCTCCTCAGAAGAGACGTACGAACTCACTTACGACAGGCTCGTGCTGAGCCCCGGCGCCTCGCCGGTCATTCCGCCGATACCCGGTATCGAACGGGCGCTGCCTCTTCGAACCGTGGAGGATGTGGAACGCATCAACAAAGTCGTCGTCCAGCAACCGTCGAGCGCGGTCGTCATAGGAGGCGGCTTCATCGGCATCGAAATCGCGGAGAACCTGCGCCACCGAGGTATCGCGACCGCCCTGGTCGAGGCCACCGACCAGTTACTTGCGCCCCTCGACCCCGAGATGGCTCAACTGGTCACGAATGAACTGACGCGAAACGCGGTCGACGTCCGTATGGGCGCATCCGTTGTCGCCGTGCACTCTTCCAGCGTCGAACTCGCGAACGGGGAATACCTGCCTGGTGAAATCGTGATCGTAGCAATTGGCGTACGTCCCGACATTGCCCTCGCCCGCGCCGCCGGACTGACTATTGGACCGCGCGACGGCATCCAGGTCGACGCTCTGAACCGCACCAGCGACAAGTCAATCTACGCCATCGGAGACGCCGCAGAAAAGCTCGATGCACTGGACGGGAGTGCCACGCTGGTACCTCTCGCCAACATTGCGAATCGCCAAGGTCGGGTGGTGGCCGATCACATTGCCGGACGCTCTGTTCGTCCAGTTCCGACGATTGGGACGGCTATCGTCAAGGTCTTCGACCTGACCATCGCCACGACGGGCTGGAACGAGAAGCGACTGCGTGCCGCCGGCCGAACCGCGACGTCAATCCACGCCCACCCGCGCTCGCACGCCGGGTACTATCCCGGTGCCGAGAAGATGGCATTGAAGCTCGTCTTCGACCCCGTGAGTGGCGAAATCCTCGGTGCGCAGGGGGTCGGCAGCGTGGGAGTCGACAAGCGCATCGACGTGCTGGCTACGGCGATCCGCGGTGGCATCACCGCACCAGAGCTCGCCGATCTCGAACTGGCTTACGCGCCGCCTTTCGGCTCGGCGAAGGACCCGGTGAACATGCTCGGCTACATGGCCGAGAACATAGTGAGCGGTCTCTGCACACCGATTCAGTGGAGCGACCTCACCGACTACCAGTCGCGTGGCTACCAGGTGATTGACGTTCGTACCGAGAAGGAGTTCGTCGGCGGACACATCCCTGGGGCCTACAACATCCCCGTGGATGAACTGCGCGAGCGAGTGGACGAGATCAAGGTCGACCACCTCATCGTTACCTGCCAAGTGGGCCAACGCGGTCACACTGCAACGCTGCTGTTGAACGATTTGGGCTTCGATGCAAAAAACCTTGATGGGGGTTACGAGACTTGGCGAAATTCGCCGAGCGCTCGTGGTCCCCTGACGGAAGGGTAGTCGCCCGTGGAGAAAGGATAGGAAGAATGTGCACTAGAACAACGTGTCGAAAGTATGGTCAGTCCACGTGGAGCGGCTGCGGAAGCCACGTCAAGCAGGCGCTCGCCGGTGTGTCTAAGAATGAGCGGTGCACTGGCCCCAACAATGCAACTACAGCTCCAACGAGTGGCGACTTTTCATCGCGGCTCCGCGGGCGGTAACCCTTCAATGTCCGCCGCAAGAAAGTGGAATGAAGCACTCGACGCATGGGCGATCCCGAAGTCCATTCTCGACCAAGCGGCAGAGAGCCCTTGGATACATCCACCAGTACTCTTCGACATTCCCGACATCATCGAGTCCTCACCCTCGCACGAGCGGGCCCGTGAGGCTCTCGACGGCGAGGCCAGTGTCCTCGACGTGGGCTGCGGCGGTGGGATTGCGACCTACGCTCTCGTGCCTTGGGTTCGCCGCGCTGTCGGGGTTGATCACCAACAAGAGATGCTGGCGATGTTTGCTGCCAACGGCACCCGCCTTGGGGTTGAGGTCGAGACGATTGAGGGCTACTGGCCCGAGGTCGCTTCGCAGGCACCCCTATGTGACGTCGCCACGGCCCACCACGTCGTCTACAACGTAGGAAACATCGTTCCGTTCCTAGAGGCAATGAATGAACACGCACGAAACCGTGTCGTCTTGGAACTTCCGACCCAACACCCGCTCGCGAACATGTCAGGTGCCTGGAGGCACTTCTGGCAGCTCGAGCGTCCGAGCGGTCCGACACCAAGAGATCTGCTTGCCGTTCTCGAAGAAATGGGAGTCGCGGCGAACCTCGAGGAGTGGAGTGGACCTACGCGCACCGAGCAGGACCGTGATCAAGCGACACACTTCATGCGCATCCGGCTGTGCCTTCCCCCCGAAAGGGAGACGGAAGTCCGCGATTTCTTGGTGAATCAAGCCACTGCTACCGAGCGGTCCCTCGCTACCGTGTGGTGGGATGTTCGGTAGCCGAAGCGCGTTCTCCGTGGCCCAACACGACGGACCGTCTCGAAGCAACTCTCTGCAATCATGGTGTCGTTCTGGCAGTCCCACTACGTAGTTCGGCCAACGCCAGCTTCAGTCCAGACCGACTCACTTCTCCATCGGCTTCGCAAATTGCCTCTACAACTTGGGTCATGCTGACCCTGGTCGCGTTGAGACAATCGTGTGAAGACTTCATCCAGGATAGAGCCCTTGATGGCCCCAGATAGACCAGTCGACCGAGGAATGGAAATGCTGGGCAACCGAGCTGTCGTGGTGTATCGAGGGGGCAACCCTCGGTACAGAGAGAAGTGCCCGATGAACAAGATTCGCTGAAGTTCGTTTCAACGGTTACTGACAGTGAAGCTGGGCGCAGCCAGTTACTCGGGCAGAAGAAAGTATCAGCCGTTCTCGCGAAACACGACGACGGGGCATGCCGCGTTAGCAACGCAATGTTCACTGGTCGAGCCAATCAACATACCGAGAAATTCTCCGTGACCGCGACTACCCACGACGAGAAGATCTGCCCCACGCGATTCCTTGATGAGTACCGGTGCGGGGTGACCTTCGACGATTTTCCACTGCACCACAACCCGAGGATGAGCGACCCGCAGGGCAGAGAGTATTGGCTCGAGCACTTTCTCAGTATCAGCCGCGGGATCGTAACCCTGAGGAATCGTGACCCACCCGAAGCTGGTCGGCCACTCCCAAGCCGCGACAATCTCAAGTAGAGAGTCCCTGAGTTCCGCCTCTCGAGCGGCCCACTCGAGTGCCGAAAGCGACGCCGGGGAGCCATCAATTCCTACGACAATCCGACGATTACGCTCTATGCCGATACTCGACGCACTGCTTGCTTGATTTTCCGAACTCATCACTTTTCCTCACGCTTTACGTTGATTCACGCGTACGGCGTAAGCCTGACGATAGTGCCAACATTCTCCTCTCCAATCTCCATTCGACGCGACTGTTCGAGCCCTCGATCATCTAACGATGGCGCCAATAATTGCGGCGCGAACCTTCAACAGGTTTTTGGGCACCGAAAACTACTGTGGCCATTGACGAGTGCAGCTTTAACTTCAGTGGCGGAGCGTCACTTGCGTCGATGGACGCCTGAGTTCGTAATGACTCCGCGATCAAAGCACGAAATGGGACAAATAGCCGCGTGGATATAGGACTTATGGCCCTAGTAAACGTGGATGGTGCCTCATAACTTGAGGTCAGGCTCAGTTTGCACTACTGCGCCGCCGCATCGAAAGAAGGAGTCATGTCGAGCGTTGTCGTTCCACCGAAACCGGAGCAGCCAGACTCGAGCGTCCCGAATTTGTCAACGCGCAATCAAAAGAAAGCCCAAGCGATCGGACTGCCATCGGCGACCGCGCTGGTGATTGGCAGCATTGTCGGTACTGGAGTTTTCACGATGCCTGCTGTCTTAGCTGGCGCTGGCACCATGGGCATAGCAGTTCTTGCTGTCATTGCCGTAGGAGCCATGCTCCTCGCAGTTCTCTTTGGACAACTGGCCAAGCGGATCCCGAATAGTGACGGTGGTCTCTACGCTTACGCTCGTCACGAGTTCGGTGACTTCGCTGGCTACTTCGTTGGCTGGTGCTACTGGGTGCAGTCGTGGGCCGGCAACGCGGCGATCGTCGCGTCGTGGGTGTTCTACGTTGACGCCCTCTTGGGGTTCCATCATCCCAGTGGGATGGAGAACTGGAGCATCGCCCTCGTCGGACTCTGGGTCCCGGCCGTCATAAATCTCGTGGGCGTTCGTCAGATGGCGTGGTTCCAGAACGTGACGGTCGTTCTAAAGTTTGTGCCCTTGCTTTTCGTAGGCGTCGTCGGATGGTTCTTTGTCCAAAACGCACACTTTGGGCGGTTTAACGCGACGGGTGGCAGCCTCTACAGCGGGGTCGGTCTCGCCGCCGGGGTGGCGCTCTTCTCCTTCATTGGTGTCGAAGCGGCGGCGATCACAGCCAAACGGGTAAGGGATCCCCGTAGAAACGTGGCGCGCGCCTCAACAATTGGCACGGCGCTCAGCGCCATGTTGTACGTGTTGGTCACGGCAGCCGTCATGGGACTGGTGGCGCACCACACGCTCGTAAGTACCGGTTCTCCGTTCGTGAACGCGATCGATAGCATCTTCCCCCACAGCGCCTGGGCGGGAAAGACGATTGCCGCGTTGGCCGTTATCTCGGGCATTGGAGCCCTTAACGGTTGGACGTTGATTGTTACCGAGACCTCACGCGCCATCGCGCAGGACGACCTCTTCCCGCGCCCGTTCGCGTGGCAGGACGCCAAGGGAACGGCCTGGTTTGGGATCGTAGTCGGAACGGTGCTGCCTTCGTTGCTGATGTTGTGGAGTTACACCACGAGCTCGGGCCTCACGGTCTTCACCTACCTAGTCGATCTCTCCGTCGTAACCGTGGCTATCCCATACTTCTTCTCGGCCCTCGCTCAACTCACGTATCTCGTTTCGCGTCGTCGCCGCGTGCAAGGATGGCGACTCGCGCGCGACCTCTCCGTCGCTGGGACGAGCGTCTTGTTCTCGATGTGGGTGACGTTCGCCTCCGGCTACCAAGTCGTCTATCAGGCGCTCGTGGTCATTCTCACGGGTCTCGTCCTCTACGCCTTTATGAACGCTCGCAGGCAGCGTTTGGGTGAAGCAGTTGAGCCGGTGGAAGCTCCCGAACTTGACTCGTCCGTCGACGCATGACGACGTGGGTAGATTGCCATAATTCATCGCCCAGCACAGGGGAGAAACTGAAATGACGTACGGCGTTGACTCAGAGGTTGGCCGACTCCGCGAGGCGATCGTCCACCGACCGGGCCTTGAGCTTTCGAGGCTGACGCCGGACAACATCGAGGCGTTGCTCTTCGATGACGTGATGTGGGCGGCGAAGGCGAAAGAGGAGCACGACGCCTTCGCCGAAGCACTTCGAGAGAAGGGCGTTCTCGTTCACTACTACGGCGAACTCCTCGCCGAAACCCTCTCTCTGTCTGAGGGCCGCGACTTCGTTCTCGACCGACTCTGTACGCCGGAATCGTTCGGACCATCACTGGTCGATCCGATGCGTCGATTGTTCAACGATCTCGACGGAAGGGAACTCGCCGAGTTCCTTGTCGGCGGAGTACTGAAAGCCGATCTTCATCCCCAACATGCGCGCAGTCTCAAGTGGGATATCTTGAGGAGAGACGACTTTGTGCTCACGCCGTTGCCGAATCATCTCTTTCAACGCGATAACTCGTGTTGGATCTACGGGGGTGTCACGATCAACCCGATGGCCATGCCCGCGCGCCAACGCGAATCACTCCACACGAGGGCCATCTACAAATTTCACCCAAAGTTCGCCGGTTCGGACTTCGTTACGTACTACGGGGGCGAAGATCGCACGTATCAGCCGGCTTCGATCGAAGGTGGCGACGTTCACGTCATCGGCCATGGCGCCGTCTTGATCGGCATGGGCGAACGCACGACGCCGATGGCGATCGAGATGGTCGCGCACGCTCTGTTCGTGAGCGGTCAAGCTACGAAGGTAGTGGCTATTGAACTTCCGCACAGCCACGCCTTCATGCACCTCGACACGGTGATGTCCATGGTCGACGTCGCCACGTTCATCCTCTACCCCTACTTCGATCGTCATCTCCGCAGTTGGACGATCACCGCAGGGGGGCAACCGCAGGAACTGAACATCTCGAAGAATCACAATCTCTGGGGGACGCTCGCCACGATTCTCGAAGTCGAGACGATCACGGTACTGACCACTGACGAAGACCTTCGAGCGGCCGAGCGAGAGCAGTGGGACGACGGCACAAACTTCCTCGCCGTGGCTCCGGGCGTCGTTATGGGCTACGAACGTAACGTCGCGACCAACACGATGTTGCGAAAGCAAGGCATCGAGGTCGTCACCATCGCGGGCAGCGAACTCGGACGGGGCCGCGGTGGACCGCGGTGCATGACTTGTCCAATCGTTCGCGACCGCGCTTAGTCGGTTAATCGCCATGAGCTATTCCTCAAGGAATATCTTCAACGTCAGCGTGACGAGGCCGAGGTCACGGGTATGCCAATAAACGCAGGGGACGCGGCGTGGATGCTCGTGGCGAGTGCCTTTGTCTTCTTCATGATGCCCGGCTTGGCCCTGTTTTACGGCGGGCTCGTCGGACAGAAGAACGTCATCTCCTCGATGGCCCAGTCGTACGTGGCGATCGGTGTCGTCAGCGTCCTTTGGGTTGTCGTGGGATACTCGCTGGCCTTTGGTCCTAATCACGGGGGTGTCGTTGGCGGCTTCAGTTACGTCATGCTGCACGGCGTCGGGGACGCCATTGGTGTGGTGCTTACCGGCGTGTTCGCGAGCCTCGTGGTAAACGCCGCCGGCGTCGCGGGCGGTTGGGCGCAGCTCGGTCGTCAGTCGCTACTAGGCGCGATGGGTCTCGTCTATCCCTTCGTCATGACCTTCGCGATCTTGTGGATCACCGAGAAGACAGTGGGGCTTCGGGTAAGTCCGAACGAACAGGCGATGGGTCTCGACGAGAGCGATATTGGCGAAAAGGCCTACGTACCAGAGATAAATCAGGAGATGACACGATGTTTTCAGACAACCTGAAACATGGGCTACGTGGCCGCAGCCTGCTTAAGGACGTCGACCTCACGAAAGACGAGTTCCTCGAGGTGCTCGACTTCGCGGCGTTACTGCGTGAAGAAAAGAGGGCGCACCACGAGCCCAAGCGCCTACAGGGACTCAACATCGCCTTGATCTTCGAGAAGTCGTCGACGCGCACCCGCTCGGCCTTCGAGGTGGGTGCCCACGACCAGGGGGCGCACGTCACGTACCTAGGACCGAACGAATCCCATCTGGGTCACAAGGAGTCGGTCAAGGACACGGCGCGAGTCCTCGGACGGATGTTCGACGGCATTGAGTTCCGAGGCTCGGCGCAAGCCGACGTCGAGCAACTCGGCGCGTTCGCGGGCGTGCCCGTATGGAACGGCCTCACCGACGAGTGGCACCCCACACAGCTCCTGGCCGACGTGCTGACGATAAGAGACCACGCGTCCAAACCACTCGAGGACGTCGTCCTCTGTTACCTCGGAGACGCGAGAAACAACACCGCCAACTCGACACTGGTCGTCGGCGCGATGCTGGGTCTCGACGTACGCATCGCCGCACCGAGTTCGCTGCAGCCCAACGCCGAGGTACGCGCCCTCGCCAGTGTCCTGTCGGGCAAGTCCGGTGCTCGGGTGACCGTGACCGACGACGTCGCGGCCGCGGTCGCTGACGCCGACTTCCTTTACACCGACGTCTGGTTGTCCATGGGCGAGCCCGCCGAGAAATGGGGCGAGAGAATCAAACTGCTCGTGCCCTACCAAGTGAACGCACAGTTGCTACGACTAACGCGCAACCCCAACGTACGTTTCCTCCACTGTTTGCCGGCGCTACACAACACCGACACCGAGATCGGCAAGCAACTACTTACGGACTACGGCGTGGACGCCCTTGAAGTCACCGACGAGGTCTTTGAGTCATCGGCTTCGGTCGTCTTCGACCAAGCCGAGAATCGGCTTCACACCATTAAGGCCATTATGGTCGCAACGCTAACGGGTATGTGAGATGCGAGTCGTCGCCGCGCTCGGTGGCAACGCCCTACTCCAGCGCGGTGAGAAGCCCGGGGCTTCAATTCAACGTCATCACGTGGACGACGCGGTGGCTCAGTTGGCGCTACTTGCGCGAGACAACGAGCTCATCGTCACGCACGGAAACGGCCCCCAGGTCGGTCTCCTTGCCGTTGAGAGCGCGAACGATCTTGAACTAGCGCAGCCCTACCCGCTGGACGTCATCGGCGCGCAGACCCAGGGCATGATTGGCTACTGGCTGCTCCAAGCCTTCACCAACGCCTTGCCCGATCGACCCGTGGTAGCCCTCGTGACGCAGACCCTGGTGAGCGGCGACGACCCCGCCTTCGAGCGGCCGACCAAGTTTGTGGGCGTCGGCTTTGAGGAGGTCGAGGCGCGTCGCCTCGCCGAGACGGGTCGATGGACGATAGCCCAGGACGGCGATAGATGGCGACGCGTCGTGGCCTCGCCCGATCCCGTCGCGATCGTCGAGTCGTCGACCATTCAAGCGCTGGCGAACGATGGCGCCATCGTTATTTGTGCTGGAGGGGGCGGGATACCCGTGCGACGCAGTGTCGACGGTCACTTAAGTGGCGTGGAAGCGGTGATCGACAAGGACCTCGCGACCGCCCTCATCGCCCGAGACTTCCTCGCCGACGTCATGCTGATTCTCACCGACGTTCCAGGGATATATTGTGACTACGGAACGCCCGAACAGCGCGTCATTCGGCTCGCCACGGCGAAGGAGCTTCGCGCAATGACGTTCAGCGCGGGTTCGATGGGACCGAAGGTCGAAGCGGCCTGTCGCTTCGTCGAGGCAACGGGACAGCGAGCGGTCATCGGGATGCTCGACGATGCGCAAGGGTTACTTGAGGGCACGTCCGGTACGACCGTGGTTCTCGACGCGCAAGCGCGCCCCCAGGAGAAGACTCGATGACAACGCCGGCCATCAAAACGTTCGCTCTCGCGAAGGATTTTGGGACCACGCGCGCTCTCCGGGGGTTAGATTTTCAAGTGGACGAAGGCGAAGTTGTCGGTTGCCTTGGCCCCAACGGCGCCGGGAAAACGACGTTGATCCGGCTTCTGCTGGGTCTTATCGTCCCTTCGCACGGCCGAGCCGACATCTTCGGCATGGACTCTCGGCGCCAAGCCGTCGCGGCGCATCGCAGGCTTGCGTACGTGCCTGGCGAAGCCAACCTCTGGCCAACATTGAGTGTCGCCGAGACCCTGCGCCTACTTGGACAGGTACACGGCCACGTCGATCAGTCCTACCAGCAGGAATTGATCGATCGATTCAGTCTGGACGTGACCAAAAGAGTCCGCGCGCTCTCGAAAGGGAACCGACAGAAACTCATTCTTGTCGCGGCGCTTATGACCCGAGCCGATCTGCTCATCCTCGACGAGCCGACCAATGGTCTCGATCCGCTCATGGAACAGGCCTTTCGACTCTGCGTCAACGAAGCGAAACAACGCGGCCAGAGCGTGCTGCTCTCGTCGCACATTTTGAGCGAAGTCGAAGCCCTCTGTGACCGAATTGGTATCCTGCGGGCCGGTGTCCTCGTGGAAATGGGGACGATGGCAGAGATGCGTCATCTCTCCGCGTTGACCGTAGAGGCAACCTTTGAAGGTACCGTACCGGACGTCACGCGGGTCCCGGGAGTCTCGATGGTTGAATCGCAGGGATCGACGTTGCGCTGCCAAGTTCGCGGCTCCGTCGAACCACTGCTCAAGGTGCTCGCGAGTTCGGGTGTACACGAACTCTTGAGTCGAGAGCCGTCACTCGAGGAACTGTTCTTGTCCCACTACGGTTCGTCAGCGGCTGACGTAGCGAATGTCAGCACCACTCCGTAGTCCTTCCCCAGAAGCAGAATCAGTCCCGAGGCTGTCGTCACGCTCAGTAATCGCGCGGGTCACCGCGCGAAAGTCTGTGCGAGCTGGTGTCGGTTGGGGCGTCGTCTTCGGACTCTACGTGGCCACCCAGTCGCTGGCCTACGCGACGAGTTACAAAACCATGGCGTCACGACGACTCTTGGTCCAGCAGTTCGGCAACAACGTTGGCGTCAGCGCGCTCGTGGGACCAGCGAAGCAGATAGGCACGGTACCGGGCTACACAGCGTGGAAGTGCCTGACCGTACTCGCGATCATCGCCGCGGTGTGGGGCCTTCTCACGAGCACCAAGTTGACACGCGGGGAAGAAGACGCCGGTCATTGGGAACTCCTCCTCGCCGGTCAAGTCACCCGCCGAAGCGCCGCTCGACAGGCTCTGATCGGCTTCGCCGCGGGGGCGATCGCGCTCTTCATCACGGCGTCGGCCATCACGGTAGTAGTCGGACGCTCTTCGAAAGTGGGCATCAGCGCTGGTGGGGCGATTTATTTCGCTCTCGCCATCGTGACTGGTGCCCTCATATTCCTGGCCGTTGGAGCGTTCTGCAGCCAACTGTCGACGTCGCGGCGCCAGGCGGCGGGTTTCGCGTCAGCGATTCTCGGTGCCAGCTACGCGATCCGTATGGTCGCCGATTCGGACGCCGGTCTTTCGTGGCTGCGTTGGGCTACGCCACTTGGCTGGATCGAAGAACTGCAACCACTGACTACACCTCGACCCTTCGCCCTCGTTCCGATCGCGGCTCTCGTCGGCGCCCTCGCGGTCGCGACGGTTTACCTCGCGGGACGGCGAGACCTCGGTGCCGGCACGTTGCCAAATCGCTCGAGCGTCCGTACGATTCGCCGGCTTCCGACGAAACCCCTTGGCCTCGCCTTCTACTTGTCACGCTCAACTTTGTTGGCGTGGGGGGCTTCGATCGTCGCCTATGGACTGCTCCTCGGCAGCATCGCGAAGTCGGGAGGCAAAATCATCACGAGTTCGCCAAGCCTGCGACTGGTATTCGCTCGCCTTGGTGTCTCGGGCGCGGAAGCGTACCTAGGCGTCGCGCTCTTGATCATGGCCGTCGCGCTGACCTTCGTCGCCGTTGGCCAAGTGAGTGCCGCAAGAAAGGAAGAGTCGAGCGGTCAACTCGACAACCTCCTCGTCCGTCCGTTTTCGAGGGTCGCGTGGATCACGGAAAGAATGCTGCTTGGCATGGTGGTGCTCGTGTGCGGAGGGCTGCTGGCCGGCCTCGCGACGTGGGTCGGCGCGGCCAGCGATCACGCGAGCGTGAGTCTCTCGTCAATGCTCGGCGCCGGCCTCAACGTCGCCGTTCCCGCTCTCTTTCTTTTTGGTGCGGGATTCCTCGCCTTCGCCGTCGTACCCAGGTTGGTGAGCGTCGTCACCTACACGTTGTTCGTGTGGTTCTTTCTCGTGGAGATCATGGGCGGCGTCGTTAAGGTGAACCACTGGATCCTTGACCTCTCCGCGTTTCACCAGATGGCTGCGGCGCCCGCCACGCCCGTTGCTTGGACCACCAACGCGACAATGATCGCCGTCGCCCTCGCGGCCGCAAGTCTGGGCGTGGCCTTCTTTCGTCGCCGCGACCTCAAGGGCGAGTAGAGAGTTACGGCGACGGGTCTCGGGGAAGCTGGTCGCGCTCGGCCGTCAACTCGAGAGCTACGGCTCCTTGGTTCGGAAGTAAAACGAGCACGACGAGGAAGAGCCCCGTGCTCGCAACGTACTTGGTTCCAATCGAACGGGCCAGCGTAGGGTCAATGTCCACTCGGAGCCAGGGCAAAGGGTCCCGAGTTGTCTGTTGGCCCACCGGCGAAGCTCGACCCGTCGAGTTCCACTAGCGAAGGCCGCGACCCCGGCAGCGGCGCGCATCGCGACCGTCCCGCTGGAGCCACCGGGCGACACGAGATCAACTCAACGTCGCTAGTGAGAACGTCGTTCCCCCTTTGACGCCAATAGATACGCGTATGGTGCACTACGGGCATGGTCGCGCCACATTTCGCTGACGGTAAGACTGACGCCATGGTCGAAACCTCGAACGCTCGCGCCGAGGACTCGCTTGATCTCGCGGGCGCCGCGAAGCTTTCGACAGAAGAAGTTCTTTCGCGCCTTGCAAGCTCGCTACAGGGTCTCTCATCCGCCGAGGCCGTCCTTCGACTGCGCCAATACGGCCCGAACGCTCTCTCTGTCCGGCGCGTTCACGCGACGTCGGTGCTATTACGCCAAATTCGAAACCCAATTTTGCTCCTGCTGCTCGGCGCCGCGTTGGTGTCGGGTTTCACGGGCGGCGCCACCAACGCCCTCATCATCGCGGTCATCGTCGCGCTGAGCGTTGGTCTTGGCTTCTTCAACGAATACCGCGCCGAGGTCGCAATGACCTCGCTTCGATCCAAGATCCATCACGACGCCGAAGTGACGAGAGACGGGCAATCGCGCCTCGTTCCCGTCTCAGACCTTGTTCCCGGCGACCTGGTGAGTCTCAGAATCGGCAACGTCGTTCCCGCCGATATTCGATTGCTGAAGGTCGATGAACTTGAGTGCGACGAGGGAGTGCTGACCGGGGAGTCGCTTCCTTGCGCCAAGTCCAGCGAGGTCGTCGCCGGTCACCTGGGGCTCGACCAACCCAGCTGCGCCTTCATGGGGACGATCGTCCATCAGGGCTCGGCCCTCGGCGTCGTGGTGTCGAGCGGGTCCCGGACTGCCTTTGGTCAGATCGCTGCTGGGCTCACGGAGAAGCAGAGTCAGACTGCGTTCGAAGTGGGACTCTCGCGTTTCTCACGGTTTCTCTTTGGCATCGCCGGCGTTCTGACGCTGGCGATCTTCGCGATCAACGTCGCTCTCTCGAGGCCGCTCATCGACGCGTTGCTCTTCTCGCTGGCAATTGCCGTGGGCATCGCTCCCGAGATGATGCCGGCCATCGTGACCGTGAGTCTCTCGGCCGGCTCGAGGGCGCTTGTCGAAAAGCGCGTGCTCGTGAAACGGCTCGTCGCAATCGAGGATCTCGGCAATATCCAAATCCTCTTCACTGACAAGACCGGCACGCTCACCGAAGGTGTCATCACTTTCGGACGATCGCTTGACGCCCTCGGTGCGCCGAGTACCACACCGCTCTTGCTCGGTCTGGTCTGCAACGAAGCGACACGCGGCGACAACGGTCCGATAGGCGGAAACTCCTTAGACCGAGCCCTGTGGATGGCGCCTGAGGTCTCCGGTGATGGCGATCTCGCGACTGCCATGACGCGCTACGAGCGCCACGCGATCTTGCCCTTCGACCACGAGCGTCAGCTGGTCTCGGTGCTGGTGAAGGATCCCTCAGGTCAAGGCCTCCTGATCACGAAGGGCGCCCCCGAAGTCCTCGTGGGCAAATGCGAGAACGTGCCGAGTGGCGCGAGCGAAGCACTCGACGCACTCTTTGCCGAGGGAGCCCGCGTCATTGCCGTCGCCACCCGAGCAGCCGACCTCGTGTCGGTCGTGACGTCGGCCGACGAGGACGGTTTATCGCTCGCTGGCTTCTTGACCTTCGCGGATCGACCGAAGGCCGACGCGGGCCCGTCGATCGCCCAACTCGAGAAGCTCGGCATCGAAGTGAAGATCATCACCGGCGACAATGGCCTGGTTGCCGCGAAAGTGTGCGCGGACATCGGGCTGGCGTGCGCGGGAATTCTCAGTGGTGCCGACCTCGACGCCCTCGACGACGATCAGCTCGTCGCCGCCATTCCCACTACCACCATCTTCGCCAGGATAAGTCCCGATCAAAAGTCACGAATCATCAAGGTCGCTCGTCGCACCGGCAAAGACGTGGCGTACCTCGGCGATGGTGTCAACGACGCCGTCGCACTGCACCACGCGGACGTCGGTATCTCCGTTGATTCGGGCACGGACGTCGCGAAGGACGCCGCCGACGTCGTCCTACTCAACAAGGACCTGGGCGTGCTCGCCGAAGGGGTCATAGAGGGTCGACGCATCTTCGCCAACACCATGAAATACGTGTTGATGGCTACGTCGTCGAACTTCGGTAACATGTTCAGCGCGGCGGGTGCCTCGATCTTCTTGTCGTTCCTGCCCATGCTCCCCACGCAGATTCTCCTCAACAACCTCCTCTATAACGCGGGTCAGCTGGTAATTCCGAGCGACCGTGTCGACGCCGAGGCGCTAGCCCGTCCAGCCCAGTGGGACATGAAGTTCATTCGCCGTTTCATGTCGGTCTTCGGTCCCGTGAGCTCGGTGTTCGACTTTCTCACGTTTTGGGTCATGCTCTCGTTACTCCACGCCAGCCACGTCGAGTTCCGGTCGGGTTGGTTCGTGGAGTCGATCGCCACCCAGACACTCGTCATCTACGTGATCAGGACGCGACGCATTCCCTTCTTCAAGAGTCGTCCCAGCACCCTCATGCTGATCGTGCCCACTGGTGCGGCCTTCGTCGGCGCCGTCTTGCCTTACACGGGACTCGCGCACTTGCTCGGCTTCTCGCCTCTGCCGGGCGTGTTCTTTCTGTTGCTCTTCGCGATGGTCGTGTTCTATCTCCTCCTGGTCGAACTGGCAAAGACGCGTTTCTACCGGGTCCCTGTCGCCCTGCGCGTGTCGCCGTCGTCGACCCACGCCCAGCGCGTATCGCGGCAAATCCATCGACGGGCGTCACGCTTTATCCGTTTTCCCGAGCACCGAGGTTCTCCGCCGCGCCCAAGATAGGTCGAGAGCGACGCGGTGAACGACCACGGTGACAGCCCAGACGAAGGCAGCTCCGGTGGACCCGGGTGCTGGGGGCGATGGGCCCTCATCACCGAACACGAACGCGAGAATGTGACCTTCGCCCCTAGTCGTGAGCAATCGACGAGGGGATGATAGAGCCATGTCGTTGGTGCAAAGGGACCACCAAACCCTCGGAGGCGCGCGAGGGTGTCGCTCGACGGCAGTCGGGTCCGCGAGGGAGTCGTGGCGACTTAGCGAGCGTCCTTTGAGACAATCGACACCGGAGTGCTGTGCGCTGCGCCACGGTGCTCGTTGCCATTGTCCGACCGGAGTGGTCGTGACACCCGCACCGACCGTTCTATCGGGCGCGAGGCGGCGTCGTGAGCGATAGTCCCGGCTCGTCGCGAGGTGGGAGCGGAGGCGGCGCGCCGATGCGAGATCGTTTCGTCCTCTGGCGTTACCCGGACGAATTAGAGACCGACATCATCGTTCGCACGGGTGCGACGCTACGTCTACGACCCATTCGAAGTGACGACGGCGAACAACTCGTCGCGTTCCATCGTCGACTATCGTCAGACTCCATCTATCGACGGTACTTCTCGGTGCACCCAGAACTTTCGCACGATGAAGTCGGTCACCTCACCCAGGTCGACTACGTTGATCGTTTGGCCCTCGTGATTGAAGACGGCGACGACCTCGTTGCGGTGGGACGCTACGAGCGTTATCCTCTGACAACCAAGGCGGAAGTTGCCTTCGTTGTCAGGGACGACTACCAGCACTTGGGACTCGGACGTCATCTTCTCGACTACCTCGCCGAGGCTGCCTGGGCAAGGGGCATCACCACGTTCACCGCCGAAATCTTGGTAAGAAATCGCGACATGATCTCAGTCTTTGGACACTCGGGCTTCCCGGTGACGTCGACGATCTCGAACGGAGAGATCAGCGTGCACTTCTCGATCGAGCCAACCAGCGAAAGCATGGCGTCGCGAGATGAACACCGTGCTGGAAGGATCTAGATCATGGTCCTTGTGGTCAACGGGGCGTACGATGATTCAGGCCACGAGGACCCCGGGCATCCGGAACGACCCGATCGTCTCAGGGCGGCCATGGCTGGCGTCGCCGACCTTCATCTCGGCAGCGACCTTATTGTTGTTCCCCCCTACACCGCCACGCGCGCCGAACTCGCTCGCGTTCACGACGGTGGCTATCTCGATGAACTTGGTGCCTTTTGCTACGCCGGTGGTGGCGACATTGATCAGGACACCTACGCCACCTTCTACTCGTGGTCGATCGCCACGTACGCGGCCGGTGCCGGACTCGCGGTAATCGCGGAACTGCAGCGTCGTAACGACGGCGTTGGCTTCATTGCGGCCCGACCACCTGGACATCACGCGCTCGCGGACCGCGCGATGGGATTCTGCCTCTTGAACAACGTCGCCGTGGCCACGGCGGCACTGCTCAGCCAGGGCGAACGGGTACTGATCGTCGATTGGGACGTGCACCACGGTAACGGCACGCAGCAGATCTTCTGGGATGAACCCGACGTTCTGTACGTCTCGACTCATCAATGGCCGCTGTTTCCGGGTACCGGTTCTGCGGGCGAAGTCGGCGGTCGGCACGCGATCGATCGCACCGTCAACATTCCGCTACCGGCCGGGGCCACTGGTGACGTCATTCGTCAGGCGATCGACGACATCGCCGAGCCCGTCATTGACGCGTTCAGCCCGACCTGGGTCTTGGTCTCGGCCGGTTTCGACGCCCATCGGTTGGACCCGATGGCCGACTTTCAGCTCACCAGTGGCGATTTCGCCGAGATGGCGCGTAGCGTGGCGGCCTTCGCTCCACGCCCAGGTCGCCTAGCGATGTTCCTCGAGGGTGGCTACGACCTCGACGCGTTGCGTTCTTCCGTCCACGCGACCTTGAGTTCGATCCTCGGGCGAACTCATGAAGCTGAGAAACTCTCCAGCGGAGGACCCGGCGCCGACCACGTCGCGCGAGTACAGCGCGAGCGTCTCGCGGCGCTCGAGATGTTGCACTCGACCGAAGAAGAGGAGACCGCACCGTGAAACGCTTGCAAACGATTGTCGTGGGTTATGACGGCTCTTCTGATTCAGAGACTGCCGTGCGCTGGACCCTGCACCTAGCGGATGCGACGAATGCCAACGTCACCGTCGTGCACGCGACCGGGCTGCTCGAGCACCTGCAAAATCGATTCTCACGCGACGAGGCGCCGCCCGCCCTCCTTGCGCTAGCGAGGGAGTGTGGATTCGATGAGGCTCGCCTTCGATGGCTGGTCGACGATGGAGACGCGTGCTCGGTGCTGTTGCGCACCGCCGCTCCACCGATCGACGCCGACGTGTTGGTCGTGGGAGCACGGGGTCACGGAAAGCGCGTCGGACTCCTTCTAGGGAGTACGAGTCTCGAAGTAACCGAACACGCCACCACGCCGGTCGTCGTCGTGCCGTCGAGTTATGTTGATCGCTGACAGCGCCCAGCGACCCCGAATGCAGACTTCGAAGATCTTGTAGTCAGTTCACTTTTCTTCCCACGAGCGTGAAGGGACGGACCTAGTCGCTGTTCCTCGCGCGAACCCGTCGTCGGACCCGTCGACTCAGACCGCACCACGTGGGGGCACCTCGCATACTTGACTTCGCACGATGAAGTGTCGGTCTCGACCGGCTGGAAGAGAGAAGCCCTCAGGCTCGCCTTCACCAACATCCAAGGTAAGCCGCGTGCCCTTCCACACTTCATACTGTCGATGATCGATGTAGAACGGACAATCGTCGACGACGCCGAGGAGCACGTCGTAATCGCCGATGACGAACTCACCTTGGCGAAAGCACATCGGGAGGCTTCCGTCGCAACACCCGCCGGATTGAAAAAACATGACGGGCCCACCACCGCTCACCAGGTCAGCGATAGCTTCACGGGCCGAAGCTGTTGCGTCGACACCCGGCAGCTCTAGTGGGCCCGTCATGCGACTGCGTCTTTAGAAGAACCCCAGCGGCTTGGTGCTGTAACTCACCAGGAGATTCTTCGTCTGTGAGTAGTGCTCCAGCATCATCTGGTGGTTCTCCCGACCAATACCCGAGATCTTGTATCCGCCAAAGGCTGCGCCTGCGGGGTACAGGTGGTAACAGTTCGTCCACACTCGCCCCGCTTGGATGCCGCGCCCCATGCGGTAGGCCAGGTTGCCGTCACGCGTCCACACGCCCGCGCCCAGTCCGTACAGAGAGTCGTTCGCGATCTCGAGCGCCTGAGCTTCGTCCTTAAAGGTTGTCACCGCCAGCACCGGTCCAAAGATCTCCTCTTGGAAGACGCGCATCTTGTTGTGACCCTTCAGCACGGTGGGCTGGAAGTAGTAACCGCCCTCGAACTCGCCTCCTACGTGCGTGGGCTCGCCGCCGATGAGGACCTGCGCGCCCTCTTGCTTGCCGATTTCGACGTAGGACTCTATTTTCTCCAACTGTTGGGTGGAGACTTGTGGTCCGATCATCGTCGTCGTGTCCAAGGGGTTGCCTTGGGTAATCTTCGCGATGCGAGCTAGGCAGCGCTCCATGAACTTGTCGTAGATCGACTCTTGGATGAGCGCCCTCGAGGGACAGGTGCAGACTTCGCCCTTGTTAAAGGCGTACAGCACCAATCCCTCCACTGCCTTGTCCAAGAATTCGTCGTCGACGTTCATCACGTCGGCGAAGAAGATGTTGGGTGACTTGCCACCGAGTTCGACCGTCGATGGAATGATGTTCTCGGCCGCGTACTGCATGATGAGCCGACCAGTCGTGGTCTCGCCCGTGAAACCAATCTTGGCAATACGGGGACTCGTGGCGAGAGCCTTACCAATCTCCGCCCCGGGGCCGGTGACGATATTGATGACGCCAGCCGGCACTACTCCCTCCAGCAACTCGGCGAACTTCAGGATCGACCATGGCGTCGGCGAAGCCGGCTTGACGACGGTGCAGTTACCGGCGGCTAGGGCCGGGGCGATCTTCCACGCCGCCATGAGGAGCGGAAAGTTGAAGGGGATGATCTGGCCAACGACGCCGAGCGGCTCGTGGAAGTGAAACGCCACAGTGTCCTTGTCGATCTCGGTCGTGCGACCCTCGAGTGAGCGCGTGGCGCCCGCGAAGTATCGGAAGTGGTCGACGGCGAGGGGCAGATCCGCCGCGAGCGTCTCGCGAACCGGCTTACCGTTCT
>OBLU010001562.1_pt1 | contig 21286 bp, 17 predicted proteins | sample 1518681 | NCBI WGS metagenome assembly OBLU01 (sample SAMEA3539304, study PRJEB22396) | soil metagenome | biome: tundra; feature: field; material: soil | place: USA | collected 2010-05 | depth 0.15 m
GCAGGTCATCTTCCACGAGGAATATGCCCGCGCCGGCGCACCGGGTCGGGTGGGCGTCATGGGTGAAGGGCTGCTCGGGCCCACGCTGATCCACTTCGGCACGGACGCCCAGAAGGAGCGATTTCTCCCACCCATCCGGCAAGGAACCGAATTGTGGTGTCAGGGCTACTCGGAGCCCGACGCGGGGAGCGATCTGGCCAACGTGACGACACGGGCCGCGTTGGACGGCGACGAATGGGTGGTCACCGGGCAGAAGGTGTGGACCTCTCTGGCGCATCAGTCCGACTGGTGCTTTGTGCTGTGCCGCACCGACCCTGGCTCCTTTCGGCACCGGGGTCTCTCCTACCTCCTCGTCCCCATGGACCAGCCCGGCGTCGAGGTACGTCCGATCATGCAGTTGACCCGGACGAGCGAGTTCAACGAGGTCTTCTTCAACGGGGCGCGGACGCACCGGTCCAACGTCGTCGGTCCGCCGGGCGAAGGGTGGAAGGTGGCGCTGGCCACGCTGGCCTTCGAGCGCGGCGTCGCCCTGCTGGGACATCAGCTCGGTTTCGTCCGCGAGCTCAACCGGATTGTGGCGCTGGCCCGGGAGAACGGGCGCTCCCGTGACCCGGTCTGCCGTCAGCGCCTGGCACAGGCGTACGCCGAGCTGACCATCATGCGGTACAACACCCTACGCAGCCTCGACGGCTACGACGGTCCCGTGGCACCCCCTGAGGCGTCCATTGCCAAGCTCTACTGGGGGAGCTGGCACCGTCGCCTGGGTGAGCTCGCGCTGAGTGTGCTGGGGCCCTGCGCCACCGTTCTGGCCGACGAGAGCGACGGGGAGTACCAGCTCAGCGACCTTCAGCGCTCGTTTCTCTTCTCCCGGGCCGAAACGATTTACGGTGGCTCCAACCAGATCCAGCGCAACATCATCGGCGAGCGGGTTCTCGGCCTCCCGCCCGGGCCGAAAGGAGACCAGTGAGCCTGCAGGATGCCTTTGTGCCACCACCTCCGCCGGTTCCTACGAGTGGTCACGGGCTCCTGGCGGGCAAGGTGGTGATCGTGACGGCGGCGGCCGGCACGGGGATCGGGTCGGCGACGGCCCGCCGTTGCCTCGAGGAAGGAGCGTCCGTCGTCGTCTCCGATGCGCACGAGCGGCGATTGGGCGAGACGGCGGAGCAATTGGCGGCGGAGACCGGTGGAGCTGTCGTTGCCGTGCGATGTGACGTGACGGACGAAGCGCAGGTCCAGGCGCTCTACGACGCGGCCACCGCGCACTTCGGCCGCTTCGATGTGGCGGTGCACAACGCGGGCTTGGGCGGGACGGTGCCGTTGGTCGACATGACCGACGCGCAGTGGTCGACGGTGCTGGATGTCACCTTGACCGGGACGTTCCGCTGTACCCGGGCCGCCCTGTCCAGGTTGTTGCCCCAGGGCGGCGGGGTGATCGTCAACAACGCGTCGGTGTTGGGGTGGCGGGCCCAGCCGGGGCAGGCGCACTATGCGGCGGCCAAGGCCGGCGTCATGGCGCTCACCCGGTGTGCGGCGGCCGAGGCGGCGTCGGCCGGCGTGCGGGTCAATGCCGTGTCGCCCAGCCTGGCCGAGCACCCATTCCTCAATCGCGCCATCTCGGACGAGGACCTGGCCGTGCTGAGACGGCGCGAGCTCTTCGGGCGCAGCGCGGAGACCTGGGAGGTGGCCAACGTGATCGTGTTCTTGGCCAGCGACTACTCGTCCTACATGAGCGGAGAGGTCATTTCCGTATCGAGCCAGCACCCGTGAGCGTTCGGTGGCGGCGAAGGGGACCGGTGTGAGCGACGAGGATCCCCGCGCCGACCTGCAATGGGGGACCATTCCCGATCTCGTCGCACGTGGCTCGCTCCGGCACCCCGACAACGAGGCCGTGGTCGATACGAACTTCCGCCTCACCTACGGCGAGTTGCCCGGGGCGGTCGACCTCTATGCCCGCGGCTACGTCGCGGCCGGGGTGGGTGCGGGCGATCGGGTGGGCATCTGGTCTCCCAACTGTGGCGAATGGGTGCTGGCGGCGTTGGGCGCGCTGCGCGCCGGAGCGGTGCTGGTCCCGATGAACACGCGCTGCAAGGGCGGCGAAGCGGCCTACATCGTGCGCGCCTCGGGAGCCACCACCTTGGTGACGGTGCGCGGCTTCCTGGGCGTCGACTACCCCGCCCTCTTGCGTGGCCAGGAGACGGGTGCGCTGGAGCGGATCGTGCTGTTGCGCGACCAAGGGCAGGTGGAACCTGCGCCGGACGTGGAGCTGCTCACCCTGGCCCCCTTCCTCGATGCCGGCACCGGCATCGGCGCCGCTGAGACGGCGGGGCGTGCGCACGCGCTCGGGCCCGAGGATCTCTCCGACCTGATCTTCACCTCCGGCACGACCGGTCACCCCAAGGGCGCGGCCACGACCCACGGCCAGTCGTTGCGCACGTTCGGAACCTGGGCCTCCATCGTCGGCTTGGCGGCAACCGACCGCTACCTCGTCGTCAACCCGTTCTTCCACACCTTCGGCTACAAGGCGGGCATTCTGGCATGCCTGCTGACGGGCGCCACCATCGTGCCGGAAGGCGTCTTTGACGCACGGCGCGTCCTGCGGCACATCGTGGATGAACGCATCTCGGTGCTCCCGGGCCCACCGACCCTCTACCAGTCCCTCCTGGCCGAGCCGACCCGGGGTGACTACGACCTCTCGTCGCTTCGACTCGGCGTCACGGGCGCGGCCGTCGTCCCGGTCGAGTTGGTGCGCGCCATGCGGAATGACCTCGGGTTCTCTACCGTGCTCACCGCCTACGGGCTCACGGAATCGAGTGGGACGGTCACCATGTGCCGCCGCTCGGATCCGCCGGAGATCGTCGCCACCACGTCGGGACGAGCCATTCCCGGCGTCGAGGTGCGGGTGGTCGTGGACGGCGATGAGGTGCCCCGCGGCGAACCCGGGGAGATCGAGGTGCGCGGCTACACGGTCATGGCCGGGTACTGGCAGGACGAGGAGGAGACGTCGGCCGTGATCGACGCAGAGGGATGGCTGCGCACCGGGGACGTCGGCGTGATGGACCACGACGGAAACGTGGCCATCGTCGATCGGCTGAAGGACATGTTCGTCGTGGGCGGGTTCAACGCCTACCCGGCGGAGATCGAGGCGATGTTGCGCGGTCACCCAGGGGTGGCCGCCGTCGCGGTCATCGGGGTGCCCGACGACCGCCTGGGTGAGGTGGGTTGCGCCTATGTCGTTCCGGCCGGGCAGGATGGGGCGGGCCTCGATGCCGAGGGGGCGGAGACCTTGGCACGCGAGCTCTTGGCCTGGTCCCGCCACGAGATGGCGAACTACAAGGTCCCCCGTGGCGTGGTCGTGGTGGAGGCGCTCCCGGTCAACGCTGGCGGCAAGGTGCTCAAGCGCGAGCTACGGGCGCGACACCGGGCCGGAGATGATCATGTGGTGTCCTACGAGAGGAGCGGCTGAGTGCGAGGCATCGTCTATACCGGTGAGGGGGTGGAGGTCACCGACGAGCTGGGTGTGCGGGAGCCCGGTCCGGGAGAGGTGCGCGTGCGCATCGCTGCCGCGGGCGTGTGTCACTCCGACCTGTCGGTGATCGATGGGACCATCCCGTTTCCGGCGCCGACGGTGATGGGTCACGAGGGCGCAGGCATCGTCGAGTCTGTGGGGTCCGAGGTGACCTCGGTGCAACCGGGCGACCATGTGGTGATTGCCACCCTGGCCAGCTGCGGGGCGTGCCGCGCCTGCAGCACGGGGCACCCGAGCTGGTGCCGCAGCTCGTTGGGCGCTCTCTCGACGCCCTTCACCTTCAAGGGGGAGCCGGCCTCGAATTTCGCCGCCACGTCGGTCTTCGTCGAGGCCACGGTTGTCAGCGAGGTGCAGGCAATCCGCATCCCCAAGGAGGTGCCGCTGACCTCGGCCTGCCTCATCGGCTGCGGCGTGCTGACCGGGGTCGGTGCGGTGCTGAACCGGGCCAAGGTCCGCCCCGGGGAGACCGCGGCGGTCTTCGGCGTGGGAGGGGTGGGTCTCAACGTGATTCAGGGCCTGCGCATCTCGGGGGCGACGCGCATCGTGGCCGTGGACACGGTCGCGGCCAAAGAACCTTTGGCCCGCCAGTTCGGTGCCACCCATTTCGTCGATGCGAGCTCGGGCGATGCGGCCGCAGCCGTGCGGGCGTTGACGCCGGCCAACCGGGACTCGGCCGCCGGTGCACTGTTCCCTCTCGGCGGCGTGACGTGGGCTTTCGACTGCGTGGGTCACCCGGCGGTGCTCCGGGCCGCACTCGACTGCCTCGACTGGGGCGGTACGGCGGTCGCCATCGGTATCCCGCCTCGTGGCACTGAGGTGTCGGTCGACGTCAATGCGTTGGCCTATGTCGACCGCGGGCTCCTCGGGTGTCGCTACGGGTCCGCTCGGCCCCACCACGACATACCCTTGATGGTGGATCTCTACCTGTCGGGCCAGCTCATGTTGGACGAACTGGTCTCGCTGACCCGCCCCCTCGATCGCTTCGGCGAGGTCGTCGAGGCCATGCACGCCGGGCAGGTGGCGCGCGGCGTCCTCACCTTCGACTAAGCACGCAGGATGCAAACGATCACCCACGAAGGGAGGACGCGATGAAAGGTGTGCTCTTGGCGGGCGGGACCGGCTCGCGTCTCTATCCGCTCACCCGCATCACCAACAAGCACCTGCTCCCGATCTGGGATCGGCCCATGATCGCCTGGTCTATCGAAGCCCTGGTCAACGCCGGCATCGACGAGATCATGCTGGTGACGGGCGGGCCCCACGCCGGCTCGTTCCTCCCCCTACTGGGCAACGGGCACGAATTCGGTATCGACCGGCTCTCCTACGGGTACCAGGAGCGGGCGGGTGGCATCGCGGAGGCACTCGGGCTGGCCGAGCGCTTCGCCGACGGTGACCCCATCCTCGTCATGCTGGCCGACAATGTGATGGAACGCTCGATCAAGCCCATGGTCGATGCCTTCCGGGCCGACCCGACGGGTGCCCGCATTCTGTTGACGGCGGTGAGCGAACCCGAGCATTTGCGGCACCTCGGCGTGCCGGTGTTCTCGGCCGACGGCCGGGTCGAGCGGATCGTGGAGAAGCCCGAGGTGCCGGCCAGCAACTTCGGTGTCACCGGCATCTACTGCTTCGACGCCGCCGTCTTCAGCATCATCCCGACGCTCACACCGTCGGGCCGGGGGGAGTTGGAGATCACCGACGTCAACAACCACTACATCGAGCAGGGGCGGATGGCCTACGACGTGCTCGAGGGATTCTGGGGCGACGCCGGGGAGTCGATCGAGGCGTACTACGCCGTGAATGACTTCGTGCGGGCCAACGGAGCCAACCGGGCCTGAGGAATCAGCTCTGGTGTTGGCGGTCGGGCACCGAGTGCAGGGCCCGCCGCACGCTTTCGGCGATGCCGCTGCCGTTGAGGCCGAGGCTCTCCAAGATGTCGTCCGCCTTGCCCTGGGCGATGTACTCCCGCGGGACCCCGAGGACCCTCGTGACCGGACCCCGCCGGCCCTGCGATTCGAGGGCGAACTCCATGGCGTCGATGAGGAAGGCGCCGGCACCGCCGTGGCGGACGCCGTCCTCGGCCGTGACCACGAGGCCATGCCGTCCGGCATCGGCCAGCATGTCGGCATCGGGGGGCGAGACCACCCGCACATCCCACACCGTGGCGGCCACGCCCTCGGCGGCCAGTTGGTCGGCTGCCTCGATGCACGCGGCCACGAGCTTGCCCACCCCGAGGAGGCAGACCGAGCCGTCGCCGTTGCGCACCTTGCGCGCGGCCAGCCCCACCCCGACCTCGCCCTCCTCGACGTGGCGGGGCGCCGTCTTGGGGAACCGAATGGTGGAAGGCCCGGGGAGCTCGAGCGCGGTGCGCAGCATCGGCGCCACCTCCTCGGCCGCCGATGGTGCGAACACGGTCATGCCGGGGATGGACAAGGCCAGTGCCATGTCGAGGATCCCGTGATGGCTCGGACCGTCATCGCCCGTGATGCCGGCCCGATCGAGCACGAAGACGACGGGGCTGCCGTGGAGGCCCACGTCGAGGTTGGCCTGATCGAAGGCGCGGCTGAAGAAGGTCGAGTACACCGCGACGACCGGTCGGATGCCCGCCATGGCCATCCCGGCGGCGGCGGTGACCTCGTGCTGCTCGGCGATGCCCACGTCGAAGAAGCGTGTCGGGAAACGGGCCTGGAACGGCAGCAGCCCCGTCGGCCCCGGCATGGCGGCCGTCAGGGCGACGACACGGGCGTCGTCTTCGGCCGCCCGGAGGAGAGCGCGGGAGAATGCGTCGGTGTAGGTGGTGGCGCGGGCCGGGGAATGGCGCACGTCGGCGTCGGCCATGGATCCGGGCGTGGCCACCCCGCCGACATCGGCGCCGGCCGAGCCACCGACAGCCGTTCCGGCCGAGCTCCCGACCGTGTTCTCCAGCGTGACCGGGTTGGTCGCCTTCACGTCGTGGAGGCGCTGGATGTCATCCTGCTCCGCCGGACCGTACCCGCGCCCCTTTTGCGTGAGCACGTGCACCACGATCGGTCCGTCCCATTCGGACGCGTGGGCGAAGGCCTGTTCCATCAGGTCGATGTCGTGCCCGTCGATCGGCCCGGCGTAGCGGACGCCCAAGGTTTCAAAGAACGTGTGCGGGGCCACCATCTCGCGCAGCGCGCTGGCCACCGAGTGCACCCCGGAGTACGCCAGCGGGCCGAAGGCGGGAAGCCCCCGGAGGCGATTCCGCAGACGTTCGCGTGTCTGGGTATACGTCGGGTTCAGCCGGAGGCTGGTGAGGCTCTGCGACAGTTGCGACACGGTCGGGGCGTAGGAGCGACCGTTGTCGTTGAGGACGATCACCACGCGGCAGCCCGAATGCCCGAGGTTGTTCAGCGCCTCGTAGGTCATGCCCCCGGTGAGGGCGCCGTCACCGACGACCGCGATCACCTTGCGGTCCCTGCCCTCGCCACGCAACGTGAACGCCTTCGCGATGCCGTGCGCGTAGGAGAGGGCGGTGGAGGCGTGGCTGTTCTCGATCCAGTCGTGCTCGGACTCCGCCCGGTTGGGGTAGCCCGACATGCCACCGGCCTGCTTCAGGGACTTGAAGCCGAACCGGCGTCCGGTGAGGAGCTTGTGCACGTAGGCCTGATGGCCCGTGTCCCACAAGATGACGTCACGCGGCGAGTCGAAGACCCGGTGCAACGCCAGGGTCAGCTCGACCGCGCCGAGATTCGAACCCAGGTGCCCACCCGTCGTGGTCACTGACTCGATGATGAAGGACCGCATCTCATCGGCCAGGGTTCGCAATTGCTCCTGGGTGAGGTCCTTTATGTCCGACGGCGTCTCGATGCTCTGAAGGATCATGGCTCTCGCACCACGCTAGTCCGCCTGACCCGGTCGCGGTCTGCGTTCGGCACCGACGAAGGAGACCGCGGCAACGGCCAGGGCCGCCACCGCCAGGACCTGCAATCCGTGTTGGGGGCCATAGGTCTGCGAGACCCAGCCGACCACCGGCGCTCCCGCCACCCAGCCGATGTAGCCCGCGGCGGTGAATGTCCCGACGGCGCTGACGACCTGGCTCGCCAGACGGCTCACGTTGCTCATGACCAAGGGCCAGAACAACGAGGCCCCGCCGGCACCGAGGGCCAGCCCGAGGGCGGCCGTGCTCGAGAGCGGCGACAGCGATTCGAGGAGGATTCCGCCACCGGCGATGCAACCGCCCACGAAGAGGGCATGACGGGCCGAGAGCCGGCCGATCAACGTACTTCCTGCCGCCCGCGTCGTGGCGGCCACCACTTGACCGACGACGTACGCGCCGGCACCGAGCAGGACGCCGGTGGCCAGGTGATTGCGGAGGTACAGCACCCCCCAGGTGTCGACGCCACCCTCGGTGACCTCGGCCAACGCGAAGACAGCCAGCAAGAGCAGGAGTCCGTCGCGCCGGATGCGTTGGACCGGATGCACGTGGGCCGCTGCCACGGGTGGCGCCGCCGGGGAGGCTCCGGGCACCCGGCCCGGCTGCCGGGAGAGTGTCCAGAGGCCGATGGCCAGCGCCACCACGGCGACGCCGGGCCAGATGAAGCGCCACGAGACACCGGCATGGAGCACGATCCCGGCTGCCGTGGCGCCGAGGATGGCCCCGCCATTGAAGAGCGCATGAAAACGCACGAGCGCCGCCGGTCGCCCGTTCAGGCGGTGGGACGCTTCGGCGTTCATGGCCGTATCGATGCTGCCCCCGGCGATCTCGACCAGCACCAGGGCGCCGACGAAGGCCCATTTCTGATGGACCGTGCTCATGACGACGAGGAGTCCGGACCAGGCCAGCAGGGCCGTCCACAGCAGGCGTCGCGCGCCGACCCGGTTGGCCACATGCGCCATGACGGCACTCGACGCGCCGGCCAGCGCGATGGCGAGGGCCAGGACGAAGCCGAGCTCGGCATCGGAGAGGGCGAACGTGTGCTGGATGTTGAACACCATGACGGCCCAGCTGCCCCAGAAGAGGCCGAAGGTGATGAAGGCGGCGACCACGGGTCCCATCCCCGCCGGAATGCTGGCCGGGGGGACGGGGGCGGGCGCTCCTCTCAGGACTCGCCGGCGGCGCCGGCCTTCGCCAGGAACGCGGCTTCGTTGACCAGCACCCGCGTCACCCGACCGGCGCCGACGAGGCCGCCGCCGTCACGCTCGAGGCGGGCCGCCGACACGGTGAAGATGAGGCGACGGCCCTCGACCTTGACCAGCGTGGCCTCGGCCAGCACGACCTTGCCGATCCCCACCGGGGCGAGGTGGTCGAACTGCACGCGCGTGGCCACGCTCGACTGTTCCGGGGTCAGATGCCCGTCGGTGGCCCGCAGCGCCGCCTCCTCGCACATGGCGATGAGCCGGGGCGTTGCCAGCACGGGGACATCGCCGGAGCGGAAGTGCGCCGCCGTGTCCTCTTCGCCCACCGTCAGCTCCACTTGCGCCGTCAGGCCCGAGTGGGGTCCGTGCCCCGCGGGTGGGCTGCTACCGGAGGAGGAAGTAGGCACGACGATTACGATACCGCCCGTGACCGACACTTCCTTGATCGAGCCCGATGTTCTCCGCAACGTCCTCGGGGCGGCGCTTGCGCACGGTGGGGACATGGCCGAGGTCTTCGCGGAGGACAGCATGACCGCGAGCGCCATGCTCGACGATCGTCGGGTCGAGGAGCTGTCCTCGGGGCGTTCGCGCGGCGCCGGCATCCGCGTGGTGGCCGGGGAGACGTCCGGATTCGCCCACACATCGGATCTGAGCGAGGCCGGCCTCCTGGCCGCCGCCGCCGCCGCGGCATCCGTGGCCCGGGACGGCGGCGGGGTCCGCACGGTGGCGATGTCGTTCGGGCCCAACGCCAGCCACAACCGTGGTGCCAAGACGTTGCCCAGCTCGGTTCCCAAGTCCACCAAGCTCGATCTCCTGGTCCGGGCGGATCAGGCTGCCCGGGCCACGGGTGGCTCCATCAGCCAGGTCCAGGTGGGGTGCGGGGACAGCCGCCGGCGCATCCTGATCGCCAACTCCGATGGCCTGCTGGCCGAAGACGACCAGGTCCGCACCCGCTTCAACGTCATGTGCGTGGCCAACGGCGACACCGGGATGCAGACCGGCTACGAGTCACTGGCGCGCACGGAGGGCTACGAGATCTTCGAGCGCTTCAACGTCGAGGACATAGCCCGCACTGCGGCGAACCGAGCCCTGGCCAAGCTCTCCGCCCGGCCCGCCCCATCGGGTGAGGTGCCCATCGTCCTGGCCGGAGGCAGCGGGGGCATCCTCTTTCACGAGGCCTGCGGCCACGGTCTCGAAGCCGACCACATCGTCAAGGATGCCTCCGTGTACACCGGGCAGATGGGAAAACTCGTGGCCAGCCCGCTGGTCACCCTGGTCGACGACGGTACGGTCCTCGGGGAGTGGGGCAACTTCGCGGTGGACGACGAGGGCCATGCGCCCGCCCGCAACGTGCTCATCGAGAACGGCGTGCTCACCGAGTACATGTGGGACTGGTTGCGGGCCCGCAAGGAGGGCAGAGCGTCGTCGGGCAATGGGCGCCGCCAGTCCTATCAGCATCTCCCCATGGTCCGGATGACCAACACCTATCTGTTGGCCGGCACCGAGAACGCAGCCGAAATCGTGGCGCAGACCCCTTCGGGGGTCTACGTCTCCAAACTCGGAGGTGGCCAGGTCAACACGACGACGGGTGACTTCGTCTTCGGGACGACCGAGGCGTACCTCATCGAGGACGGCCATCTCACCGAGCCGTTGCGCGACGCCAACCTGATCGGGAATGGTCCCGAGGTGCTCCGCCGCATCGACGCCGTTGCCGATGACTTCGACATGACGCCCGGCACGTGTGGCAAGGACGGGCAGAGTGTGCCGGTCGGGTGCGGTCAGGCCACCCTGCGGATCACAGGGGTCACGCTGGGAGGGACGGCGTAGTGAGCGATCTCATGGAGCTGGCGACCTCCGTCGTGGCGCAGGCCGAGCCGGGGGAGGGCCTGGAGGTCTACGTCACCCGGGGCACGGAGAATGAGGTCCGGGCCTATGACGGCGCGGTCGAGTCGCTGACGTCGGCCGACTCGTCGGGCGTGGGCATCCGGATCCTCCTCGAAGGGCAGCCGGGAGAAGGGAGCCGCCTCGGCTTCGCCTGGGCCGGGTCCCTCGATCCGGCCGTGGTGCAGGCCGCGCTCAGTGACGCCCGGGACAACGCCCGCTACGCCACCCCGGATCCCGATGTGGTCCTGGCGGAGCCGGACGGGGAGCTCGCCGTTGAACAGGATCTGTGGGATGACGGCGTCATCACCACGCCGATGGAGGAGAAGATCGCCCTGGCGCTCGAGCTCGAGCGGGCGACGCGTGGCGCGGACCTCCGCGTGCGCCAGGTCTCCTCGGCCGACTACTCCGACACCCGGGTCGAGGTGGCCCTGGCCTCGACCACCGGCATCCGGTCGTCGACCCGCCGCACGAGTGCATTCGTGTCGGTCGATGCCATCGCCGGGGAAGGCGCAGACTCACAGACCGGGACCGGTTTCAGCGTGGGCCGGGGCCCGGCCCAGCTCAATCCGGAGGAGGCCATGGCGGACGCCGTCTTGCGCTCCACGCGGCTGCTCGGCGCCCAAAAGGCGCGCTCGGGACGGTGCATCGTGGTCTTCGACCCCCGGGTCGTCTCCACCCTGCTCTCGGTCGTCGCCTCGGCGCTGTCGGGGGAGGCCGTGGTCAAGGGCCGATCGTTCTTCGCCGGCAGGATCGGTGAGTCGGTGGCCGGGACCGCAGTCACCCTGATCGACGACCCCACCGACGCCCGTGCCTTCAGCGCGGCTGCGTATGACGGCGAGGGTTTGGCGTGCCGGCGCAACGTCCTCATCTCCGACGGCATGCTCCGCATGTTCGTCTACGACACCGTGGCGGCCCGGCGTGCCCAGACCCGCTCGACCGGATCCGCGGTACGGGGTGGCTTCGCCGGGACCCCGTCCGCCGGCTGCCGCGCCCTCGTGCTCTCGCCGGGATCCAAGAACGCAGAGGAGATCCTGGCCGAGGTCGGTGAGGGGCTCTACGTCCAGTCGGTCACCGGCATCCACTCGGGGGTCAACCCGGTGAGCGGGGACTTCTCGGTTGGAGCCGAGGGCCTCCTCATTCATGGGGGCGCCCTGGCCGAGCCGGTGCGCGAGGTCACCGTGGCATCGACGCTCCAACGGATGTTGCAATCAGTGGTCGCGATCGGGAACGACCTGCGCTGGCTTCCCGGCGTGGCGGCCGGTCAGACGCTGGCCATCGCCGACATGCAGCTCAGCGGGGACTGAGCCCCCAAAAGGGCCTGCTCCCGGGCTCAGGACGCGGTCGTCGCGGCGGGCTTGGACTCTTTGGCCGGCTTGTCGGAGGCTGGCTTCGCTGCGGATGCATCGCTCTTCGAGCCCGAGTCGGTCGTGGTGCCGGTGTCCGACTTGGTGTCCGATTTGGACGAGTCGGACCCATTCGACGACGTCTTCTCGGAACTGGATCGCTTGTCCTGCGCCCGCGCGTCCGTCTTGTAGAAGCCACTGCCCTTGAGGACGATGCCCGGCGCGCCAAAGACCTTGCGCAAGGCTCCGCCACAATCGGGGCACACGGTCAAAGCGTCGTCGGTGAACTTCTGGACAGCTTCGAGCCGATGCCCACACGCCTTGCAGGCGTACTCATAGGTCGGCAATTGAACTCCTTGGATTGGCAGTCGCTGCTTGTGACTGCCAACTCTACCCGAACGGCGCCGCGGATAGGCCACACGGCCCGGTGGCGGCACCCTGTGTGTGGAGGCCGTACACTAGAGATTCGTGTCCGATCGCAGCCTGGCCCATCTCGATCCGCTAGGCGGTGCTCGTATGACCGACGTCACCCCGCGGGAGCCCACCCATCGCCGTGCGCTGGCCCGCTGCCGGGTCTCGATGTTGCCGGAAACGACCACCTTGGTGGCCAATAACGCCATCACCAAGGGAGACGTGCTCGCTGCAGCCCGGATTGCAGGCATTCAGGCCGCCAAGCGGACGGCCGAGCTCATTCCCATGTGCCACCCGGTCCTGGTGGGGTCGATAGCGGTCAATTTCTCCATCGGGGACGACTTCGTGGAGGTGGAGGCCCAGGTCGAGACCGTGGACCGCACGGGTGTCGAGATGGAAGCCATGATGGCGTGCACCACGGCCGCCCTGACCGTGTACGACATGTGCAAGTCCTCCGATCGCACGATGACCATCGATCACGTGGCGCTCTGGGAGAAGTCCGGCGGCCGATCGGGCCCCTGGCGACGGGCCGAGGCCCGCTCCTAAATCACACCTGGCGGTCCCCCCGCAGCGTTGTGTCTAAATTCACTGGCAGTGAGTGGACGTGTGGCCGATCGCATCGGTATCGGCAAGGGGATCACCGGCACCGTCAATTCCGGGATCGGCCGTATGGGCGGTCGCGATGTGGTGGTGGCCCGTTCCTACTCCTCGCAACGGCGGGGTGCGCTGACCCACGCCGACGGGTTGCGGTTGGCCCAATCGGCCGATCTGGCGCGCCGGCTGCGCATCCCGTTCGTATTCATCGTGGCCTCGAGCGGCGCTGATGTGCTCGACGGCGTCGCCGCGCTCCACGGCTGGGGGAATGCGGCGGCGGCCATCGCGGCCTGTAGCGGGATCGTGCCCGTCATGATGGCGGCCACCGGCCCGGTCGTCTCGGGACCGGCTCTGTTGCTGGGGCTGGCCGACCTGGTCGTGATGAACGCGGAGGCCGTGGCGTTCGTCTCCGGCCCGCAGATGGTGGCGGAGTTCACCGGCGTCGAGGTCGGGCTGCGACAGCTGGGTGGCGTGGCGACGCATGCCAAGTCGAGCGGCCTGTGCTCGGTGGAATCCGACGACGTCGAAGGCGCGCTGGCCTCGCTCCTGGAGTACCTCCCCTCGAACTCCGACGAGATCCCCCTTCCGACGACGATCTCGGACCCAGTTCTCCGCTCCACCCCGGAGCTGAGGGACCTGATCCCCGAGCGCAAATCGGCCACCTACGACGTGCGGGACGTCGTCCGCAATGTGGTCGACGACGGCGAGTTCCTCGAGTTGTGGCCCCGCTGGGCCGGTCAGATCGTCACCGGCCTGTGCCGGATCGGCGGCCTCTCGGTGGGGGTCGTGGCGAACCAACCCAGGATCCTGGCCGGCACCCTCGACATCGCCGCGTCCCAAAAGGCCGCCCGGTTCGTCCGGTGTTGCGACTCGTTCAACCTGCCGATCGTGAGCCTGGTGGACACGCCCGGATTCCTTCCGGGGAAAGATCTCGAGTGGCGGGGGATGATCCGCCACGGCGCGGAGCTCGCCTTCGCCTACGCCCAGGCCACGGTGCCCCGGGTCTGCCTCATTCTCCGCAAGGCCTTTGGGGGTGCGTACATCGTGATGGACTCGCGGGGGATCGGCAACGACATCTGCCTGGCCTGGCCCGCGGCCGAAATTGCGGTCATGGGGGCATCGGGCGCCGTGCAGATCCTGCACCGGGGGATTGACCCCACCGAGAGGGCGGGTCGCGAGTCGGATTACGAAGAGGCGTTCTTGAATCCATGGCCCGCCTCCGAGCGGGGATTGGTGGACCAGGTGATCGATCCGGCAGACACCAGGATCGTGCTCTGCTCCGTCCTGCGCCAGCTTTGTACCAAACGAGAGCTTCTCGTTGGCCGTAAGCACGATGCCGGGCCGCAATAGCCGTGTGAGCTGGATCTCAGGGGATTGTCACCAGTTCGCAACGAATATGTGGTTCTTCCGCGCACTGTTTTGGTAATGGATCCGGCATGATCAAGAGGGTGGATCACTCGGGAGACGACACACTGTTCGTGCTGGAGTCCTGTCACAGCACATGGATCTTCGACACAGAGAGGCTTCGCTTCCGGCGAATCCTCAAGGGCCTGGCCCTCGACGCCCACGCGGCAACCACGGCGTGGCGCGCCTACTACGGATTGGAGATCGACCCCATATCGGAGTCGTTCGTTGTGCTCTTGAACCCGGAGGGATCACGCTTGCTCCGTTCGTGGCGACATGTCGAGCAATGCCCACAGTGTGGGGGCAACCAGACCGCGGAGCTGTCGCTCGACGAGCTTCGAGGAGCGTCATTGGGCTGAGGTGTCGGCCGTTCGTCCTCTCCCGCTACGGCGGTGAGTCGAGGGGCGGCCTGGTGGGCGGTGGTGATGAGCGGCGCGTGCGGAGGGCACGCCGGTCGGCCCGTTGGATTTCCCGCTCGACGTCCGACCACAGCAACGGCTCGGGATCTTCATCGGCCCCGGCGGTGACGTGTGCCCGTGTCATGAGGGAAAAGGCGACCGTCCAGAGCACGGCGATGGTGCACAACTTGGCCAAGAACCCCGCCAGTTGCTGGTCGAGAACCGCTGACATGCCGAGCACGGCAACGTGGTGATCGTACGAGGGGTACAGCGGTCGACGGGCGAAGATCCACACCACAGAAAGAAAGCTCGGCACAATGGATTGCACGATCAGGTACGCCCCGCGTCCGATGGCAGAGAGAGGTTTCGCGCCGGGCAGTTCGGTGAGCACCGGTGCCCAGAGGACGAAACCCGAGAGCAGTACAAGGATCTGGATCACCACGCGGGCGATCTGCGAGTGGGCGGCCAGGTTGACGAGCCCCGTTGTCAGCGTCCCCACTGCCACCACCGTGACGAACAGCACGGCGGGCACGGGTTTGACGGCCTGGCGCAGCACGGCATCGACGACGGCGGGTCGGGTCAGCCGCACAATGATCGGTCTGGGGGTCCCGGCGACGAGGAGCGGAGGTACGGCCAGCATCAGGAGGAGCCGCTGCGCCACCAGGGCCAGGAGCGACCAACGGGCGGCCAGGTCTCCGAGCGGCCACATGAACGCCACCACGAGTGCGACCACCGCCAAGAAGAAGAACCCGCGCTGACGCCGAGTGGGTCGATTCTCCTCGGCGCGGGTGGCGAAGACGTAGGCGGCGACGAGGGCCGGGATGGCCACCGTCCAAAAGATGTTGAGCTGCCAATCGAGGGGGTGGGCCAGTGCCGTCATGCGACATCTGCGGCCGTAGGCTCTCCACGATGGCTGGCCCGGCACGACTCGACCGACTGGAGCGGGTGACAGATCTTGTCCTGGTGCTGCTCAATACCGAGCAGCCCCTCACGTTGGACGCGATCGCCCTGCAGGTGCCCGGGTATCCCGAGGAGCATTCGGCGCGACGCCAGGCCTTCGAGCGGGACAAGCGACTCCTGCGTGACGAGGGAATCCCGGTTCAGACCCAGCGGTTGTCCGGCCAGGAGCAGTACGGGTATCTGATCGCTCGCGACGCGTTCTACCTGCCTGACCTGGCGCTCGAGCCCGACGAGCAAGTTGCCCTCCACCTGGCCGTTGCCGGCGTGCACCTCGACGATCCTAGCGGTCGGGATGCACTTTTGAAGCTGGGCGCCACCGGTCTGGGCGAGGTGCGTCCCATCGCCACCCTGGTGACGCCGCGCGCGCTGATCGATCTCTTCGAGGCCGTGCGCACCCACACCGTGGCGTCGTTCTCCTACCGGCAAGGCACGCGCCGGGTGGTCCCGGCCGGGCTCTGGTTCCGCTTCGGGCATTGGTACTTGGTGGCATGGGATCTCGACCGCGAAGCGGTGCGCACGTTTCGTGTCGACCGGATCGAGGACGCAGTGCTCCTCGACGCTCCGGGCGGGGGCGTCCTTCCCGAGGGCATTGACATCAAGGCATCCCTGCCCGATGAACCGTGGCGGGCCGAGGGGGACGACCATGTCGTCACGCGCATCCGTGTCGACGCCATGGAAGGGCCGCGGGTGGCCGAAGAGGTCGGGAGCGACCGTATCGAGAGCCGCGCCGACGATGGTTCGGTCATCGTGTGCTTGCAGGTGGCCGGCTTTCCGGAGCTCCGTTCGTGGATCCTCGGTCTGCTCGACCACGCCGAGATCCTCGAGCCACTCGAATTCCGGTCCGAGCTCAGAGCGTGGCTGGTCGGCATGGCGGAGGGCAGTGGCGAGCCCGACGTCGACCACGACGCTCGCGCGCTTCCCGTTGCGGTTGCCGCACGGGGCGAGTCTGCAGATGCTCGTCCCGTGCCGGGAAGGGAGACCAGTCAGCGCCTGCGCCGCCTGCTGGCGGTGGTCGGATGGTTGGCCCGGGTGGGGGAGGCACCCATCGCAGACGTGGCGCGCCGCTTTTCCATGGACGAAGGCGAGTTGATCCGGGAGCTCGAGCTGGCGGCGTGCTGCGGCGTGCCGCCGTACACGCCCGACACGCTGATGGAGATCGAAGTGTCCGAGACCTCTGTCAGGGCCTTCCTACCCCCCGAATTCGCACGGCCCCGCCGGCTCACCCCGGCCGAGGGATTTGCCGTTGCGGCCTCGGCGCGCTTGATCATGGCCGTGCCGGGGCCGGACGATGCCGCATTGCGCCGCGCCTTGGCCAAACTCGAGGCAGCGTTGGGATCGCGCGAAGCGATCGGCATGGATGTCGACGCCCCCCCGTCCCTCGCCGCGGTGCGTTTGGCGTGCGATGCCGGTCAGTTCGTCGAGATCGACTATCACTCGGCCTCACGGGACGAGTTGACGACTCGTGTCGTCGAGCCGGTGCAAGTGATCACCACGGATGGGCACTGGTACCTCGACGCGTTTTGTCACCGCGCCGGCGACATGCGGCGCTTCCGGGTCGATCGCATCGGCGCGGTTCGTGCCGCCGAGGACGCGGGCAAGCGAACCGCACGTGCGGTGCGCGCGGCGGAGGACGCGTTCCTGCCCGGGCCGGGCGCGGTCGAGGTCCAGCTCCACTTGGGCAAGGGGGCCCAGTGGGTGCCCGAGTCGGTGCCCGTGCGCGGCATGGGTCGTGCCCCTGACGGAACGGTGACCGACGTCATCCTCGACGTGGCCGGCATGGCCTGGTTCGAGCGGCTCCTCCTCCAACTCGGACCGGATGCGTCCGTCATCCGCCCGGCCGAGCTGACCGATCTGGGGGCACGGGCGGCCCGCAAGGTCTTGCGGCTGTACCAGCAAGAGCCGTGAGGTCGACCCACTGACTCGTGGTCGCGGCCTGTGGGAAACGCATGCACTGTCCCACATCCACGCCGACCATTCCCCATTGCATGAGCGCATCAGGTGGGTGAGGTCGGGTGCTGGGAGTACACCGCCTCACCTCCGCAGGGGCCGACTACTACCTGACGGACATGGCCCGAGAGCTGCCGTTGCCGGCACGTTGGGACGACCGGGCCACCCGATGGACCGGGCGCGCGGCAGAAGGGCTCGGATTGCGTGGCGCGTTGGATCCAACGGCGTTGCGGGCCGTTCTCGAAGGCTGTCACCCCACTTCGGGACATCGGCTGCGCTCGGATCGTGCCACCGTGCGTGGCTTCGACCTGACGTTCAGCGCGCCGAAGTCGGTGAGCGTGGTCTTCGCATTGGGTGGGGACGAGGTGGCCCGTCATGTCGTCTCTGCCCACCGCGAGGGCGTGCGTGGAGCGTTGGCCTACGTCGAGACGCACGGTCTCAGCGCCCAGAGGGGTTCGGGTGAGGAACGTCATGTGGTGCCGACCACGGGCCTCGTCGCGGCCTCGTTCACCCACGGGGTCAACCGGAACCTCGACCCCCATCTCCACACGCATGTCGTGATGGCCAACATGGTCCACGGCCCGGACGGCCGGTGGAGTGCCTGTGACCACCGCGGGCTGTCGGCACATCGTGGTGCGGCATCTGCCATCTACGAAGCGCACCTGCGAGTGGAGCTCACGGCGCGTCTGGGCGTGGAGTGGGCCGAGGTGCCCCGCCTGGGGTCCGAAGTGGCCGGAGTCTCCCCGCTCGCCATCGGTGAGTTCTCGTCACGCTCGGCCGATATCCGGCGGCACATGTCGGAGTGGGGGTCCCACTCAGCCCGGGGTGCCCACATCGCGTGGGCTGCCACACGGCCCGAAAAGCGCGGCGAGCTCGACTTCGGCGAGCTGTCGGCGCGATGGGAGCGTCGGGCTCGGGTCGTGGGCAGTGGCCGTTCGGAGGTACTGGCACTCCTGGGACGAGCCGACCAACGTGGCGGCGCGCCCACGCTCAATGAACACATATTCGGTGCCGCACTCTCGCTGTCTCCCGATGGCGCGGCGCGTCGGAGGGATGTTGCAGCCGCCTTCGGCACCGCTGCGCTGGGGGGTGCGCACGCACACAGCGTGGAGAGTCTCACCGATCTTTGGACGCCGAAGCTTTCCGAACGGGCGCAGATTGGCGTCGCCGAGGACACGCGTACGTTGCGCAGCGTCGTCCCGGGTGGGCATCTGCTCCGGGCGCTCGGGCCGCGCCCGGTGGATCCCGCCGATCACGAAGTGTGGCGCGATGCAGCGCGGGCCATTGATGACTACCGGGCGCGTTGGGACGTGTCCAAGGCGAGCGATGTCCTCGGCACCGATGGTCTCGCCTCGGGCATCTCGTCATTGCCCACTGCGCGCCTGGTCGATCACTTGCAGACGACCCGGCAGATCGACGCCGCCCGCCAACGACTGGGTTGGCGCGCCGCGCTCGGTCATGAGATGGCGCGGGGTCGCTGACCTCAGCGACCCCGACCGTGCATCTCCAGCGCCATGGATGGTGGCTCTCGCACTGACATCTCGCGCCAGGGGCTCCATGCGTGGGCGGGCGTAAGGCGTACCGAGCCGAACTTTCTCTCGGGCGTGACGACCAGCGCATGCCCGGGCGATCCCCGCGAAATCACATCGACCGGGCGTCGTGGGACGCGGATGGTGCCTACGGAGCTCGAGGGTCGAAGGCGACCCCGCTCGCCGACCGACTGGCCGATGGTGGTCGAAGGTACCTCGTGGTCGCCGGCGAGCGCGCTGAGGTCGCGCAGCGTGGCGACATCGGCGATCCCGGGGAAGACCACGGTGGTCCCGAACAAGGTGAGAAAGCCATCGGCGGCAGATCCCCAACGGCTGCGTGCCTGCGAGAGGTCTTGCAGGCACGCCAGTACGAGAAGACCTTGCCCCGCCCCCTCGCTCAGCATGGTCGGCAGATCGGGAATCGGCGCGATGTTGGCGACCTCATCGAGCGCGAGCAGCGTGGGCGGAGATCGCTCACCACTCCTTTCCCGGTCGTAGGTGGCATCGCGCACGTCGCCGAGTGCAGCCACCACGAGCGGAGCGAACTGGTGCTGCCGGCGTCCAGCGGAGCATAGGTACATGGTGTTGGCGCCTCGCACGAATTCGGCCACATCGAGCGGAGGGAGTTCTGTGGATGCCAGCGCGGCCTCCGACCTGTAGGCAGCCAGGACGCCGGAAGCGGTAGACCAGATCCCGGACTGTTCTCGGGCATCCGTGCCGACGATACCGGCCAGCAGATCGGTTGCGGTGGCGTCTTCACCGACCGTTCGCGAAAGAATTTGCAGCGCTGTTGTGCCATCGTGCCGGTCAATCCACCGCAAAACGGTCCGCATGGGCAAAGATTCGAGCGCCGCTGCGTGGAGCAGTGGAGACAGCAACGCGCTGGCTCGTTCCGTCCAATGGTGCTCTCCCGTCGAATGTGAGACGGCGCTCCCGCCGAGGCGTGACGCAGTGACCATTGCATCAGATGTCTGTACGGCGGCATCCCAGTCAGCGGCCGTCGTCAGGGGCGACCAACCGACGCGCTCGACTGACGTCGGGCACTCAATTTCACCACTGGGATCGAAAAGAAAGGCCCATCCACTCCGGCACCGCTGTGCAGCCGTTGTCTGCATGACGTCAGGCTTCGTCGATGTGGAGACAACCGGGCCCTCGGCGAGGAAAAGATTAGGGATGACCAGGGAAGATGTCTTTCCCGAGCGTGAAGGCCCGAGCACGAGCGTCGAGCGCTGCGGACCCGCCCACGACCATGTTCCACTCCTCATTCCGAGGTAGATGCCCTGCGCATCGTGATGCGATGTGGTGCATGCGGGCATCGTCATCCGCGCGTTCCTTTGCGACGACGAGTGTGCCTCGACACGACTGGGTTCGTTCGTTGCGATGGTCGCATCACCACGGTGCAGTCGCGTTGTTCGCAACACGCCAGAACATGAGAAAGGCGCGACGACATCTCATTCTCGCGTCGTCGCGTCGGTCGAAATAGACGCGTCGTCGACCTACGAATCGGGTCGCGTAGAGAGCAAGAAAAGACGTCGCGAACAGATGATGCTTGACCTGAGCAGGTGCATAACGAAGAATGTGTGTACCCGAAGCGTTATGGAGGGTTGATATGTGCTGCGATGCAACAGTGTGCAGCGCGCCAGGCAAAGACATCGGAATGCCAACTACGCGCCTCATGCAGTGCCTCATCACCTCAATCAGTCGTTGCAATTCGGGTAATCGGAACGGACTGCTCGTATGAAGAAATGGTCTCTGACTCACCTTCAGACGTGCCATATGTCCCGAGTAACAAAGAAATCGGTGCGGCAGTGCGCACGACGATGTGTTTGTGACATCGGCGTGGCGCAGGCTTCACCTCTATTCAGTGACCATGCTCCTAGGGAGGTGCACCTGTGGCAGTAGCCGCGAAAAAGCGGGCCCCGGCCAAGAAGGCCGTCAAACGGGCCCCAGCAAAGAAAGCAGTCAAGCGAGCCCCGGCCAAGAAGGCGGTCAAGCGCGCGCCGGCCAAGAAGGCCGTGAAAAGGGCCCCGGCAAAGAAGGCAGTAAAGCGGGCCCCGGCCAAGAAGGCCGTGAAAAGGGCACCGGCTAAGAAGGCAGTCAAGCGCGCCCCGGCCAAGAAGGCCGTCAAGCGGGCAACTGCCGCAAAGAAGGCAGTAAAGCGGGCCCCGGCCAAGAAGGCCGTGAAAAGGGCACCGG
>OBLU010001563.1_pt1 | contig 21281 bp, 17 predicted proteins | sample 1518681 | NCBI WGS metagenome assembly OBLU01 (sample SAMEA3539304, study PRJEB22396) | soil metagenome | biome: tundra; feature: field; material: soil | place: USA | collected 2010-05 | depth 0.15 m
CGCTCCCATACCCGGAGATCGAGATCGTCGGGAGTCGGACCGACCGAGATGAACTCGACATTGATGCCGCCGGGGTGCACGCCCTGAAGCCGGCTCCCGATCTCGGCCACGTCCACCCCGGCTGGATCGGGACCGAAGAGGACGAGGTGGGGATTGCCCATGTCGACGGTACGGGCCCGGCGATCAGCAAACTGCTGCGCCTGGTCGGGGCCCAGTTCGGCTTTGCCCATATCGACCGAGGCCGCCGCAGCCCCGACTGCGTCTCCGGTCCGGTACTCGACGGTCCGGACGCCGCCCAGCGTCCATACGCTGAAATCGGGAGGAGTCACCAGTCCGGCGTCCACTGCGGCTTGGGCCAAGCAGCGAATGCCGTTGCCGCTCATTTGCGCTTCGGAGCCGTCGGCATTGCGAAGATCCATCGACAGATCGGAGCCCTCGCGACCAGCCAGAATTCTGATCACCCCGTCGGCACCGATTCCAAACCGCCGGTCGCACAGGGCGCGCACCAACTCCGGTGCCACCCGGTGCCGGTCCTCGATGTCGACCACGACGAGGAAGTCGTTTCCGGCACCGTGGTGCTTGGTCAACTGGAGTGTTCGATGGTCATCCATGGTTCTGGTTCTCTGCGTCGAGGTCAGTCTCCCACCGTCTCGGTGGATCTTGGCGTGGCAGGGTCTGGCCGAACAGGTCGGCAATCCGAGCCACCCCGTCTTCACCTGGTTCTAACCACAGGATACGGGGATCACGACGGAACCATGCCCATTGCCGGCGAGCGAAGGTGCGGGTGCGCCGAACCGCTTCGGCCACCGCATCATCCAGCGGAACTCCGTCTTCGACGTGGGACAACAGTTCGCGATAGCCGAGGGCCTGGCGGGCGGTACGCGACAAACCGCCCGGCAACGCGGCCAGGGAACGCACTTCGTCGAGGAAACCGAGGTCCATCATGGAGTTGAACCGTTCAGCAATACGACGGTCTGTCTCCTCGGGGACGTAGCGGACGCCCACCAGGGTGACCTGACTGGGTGGATACGCCTCCAACCCGGGCCCGAACGACGAAAACTTGCGCCCCGATCCGAGTGACACTTCCAGGGCCCTGACCAGACGGCGGCGATTGGTGGGCTCCAGGCGACCGGCTGCCACCGGATCCAGGGACGCCAACCGGGCGTGAAGTGCCGCCATCACCACCCCCTCGCCTGGGCTCCCTTCCGGTCCTCCGGCCGCCAACTCGTCGTTGAGCCGGGTCACCACCTCGGGGTAGCGGCCCGGAAACGACAGATCGTCGACAATCGAACGCAGATAGAGTCCGGTCCCCCCGACCAGCAGGGCGCCATGGGCCCGGGACGAGACTTCATGCAAGGCGGCACGGGCCGCGGCCTGAAACTGCTGCACCGTGAACTCGTCGGTGGGCTCGATCAGGTCGATCAAGTGATAATCCACCCGGCCGCGTACGGCCGAGGACGGCGTGGCGGTGCCGATATCCATGCCCCGGTACACCGCCATGGAGTCCACCGACAGGAGCTCCACCCGAAATGGCCAACCGGTCCCACCGTCGGTTGCAGCGTTGCCCGATGCTTCGGCCACCGCCAACGCCAAGGCCGACTTCCCCGAGGCGGTGGGGCCGACCAAGGCCACCACGCCGGGAGACGATGCTTCCATCGGTGGGGCGGAGTCAGCCGGCAACGACAGGGATGCGGATGCGGTGTCGGGGCCGTGCGGTGACCTCGATGAGCTCTCCGAACAGGTGATGGCGGGCGGCTCCTGTCACCCGCACCTCGGCAAACGCTCCGATGGCAATCCTCCGTCCTTCAACCGGCTCGAAGTGAACCAGTTTATTTTGCCCGGTGCGGCCGGTGATGACTGACGGATCCCGTTTGGAAGGACCTTCCACCAGCACTTCCTCCACCTTTCCGATTCGGGCCCTGTGCCGGGCGAGCGCGGAGCGCTCCACCACCGCCCGGAGTCGCTCCATCCGTTCAGCCGCCACTTCCGATGGGACGAATCGATCCTGCATGGCTGCGGCTCGGGTGCCGGGGCGGGGGGAGAACACGAAGGTGTAGGCGCTGTCGTAATTGGCCTCGGCGGCAACCTCGAGGGTGCGTTCGAAGTCGGCTTCGGTCTCACCGGGGAAGCCGACGATGAGATCGGTGCTGACAGCCAGATCGGAAATGGCGGCTCGGGCGTCGGCCAGGCGGGCCAGATACCGTTCGGCTGTGTAACCACGGCGCATGGCCGTCAGGGTGGTATTGCTGCCGGCCTGCAGAGGAAGGTGGAGATGGTCGCAGACTTCGGGTGTCTCAGCCATGGCGGCGATGGTCTCGGGCCGGAGGTCTTTGGGGTGGGGGCTGGTGAAGCGAACCCGGCGGATGCCATCCACGGCACTGACCACTCGGAGCAGATCGGCGAAGAGGGGTGCCCGTTTGGTGATGTCGCGTCCGTACGAGTTGACGTTTTGGCCCAGCAGGGTGACCTCGGTCACTCCGCGATCGGCCAGAGTCCGGACCTCCGCCACCAGATCATCCATGCCACGAGATACCTCACCTCCCCGGACCGAGGGCACGATGCAAAAGGCACACGAGTTGTTGCATCCCATCTGAATCGTCACCCAGGCGGCATACGGAAGGTCGCGTACCGCACCGACGGCGGCGGCCTGTTGCCCCTGGGCGGAAAGATGGCTCTCCGGTAGGGGTTCGTCGAGGATCTCCACGATCGGCCCGGAGCGGGCCGCCCGGTGCAGCAGCTCGGGCGCGTTGGCCAGATTGTGGGTGCCGAAGACCACGTCGACGTGACTGGCCCGCTCCCGGATCCGTCCTTTGTCCATTTGGGCCAGGCACCCCCCCACCGCAATCTGCATGTCGGGTCGCTGTTCGCGCAGGGTCTTGAGGTTTCCCAGATGTCCGTAGAACTTGTTGTCGGCATTCTCCCGGATGCAGCACGTGTTGAACACCACCACGTCAGCCGACTCCAGGTCGGGGGTCGATGCCAGGCCGTCGGCAGTGAGCAGCCCGGCCAGCCGCTCCGAATCGTGATCGTTCATCTGGCAGCCGAAGGTTTGGATATGAAATGTCCGCTGTGGGGATGTAATCCCTGGCCCCATCGGAGCTCCTGGGTCGGGACCGGTGCCTGCTATCACCGTCCCATGGTATTGCCCCGATGACGCCCTACGGGTGCGAAGCCTCCACCACCGTGTGAATGCCCCCCCTGACCAGCCAGTCGGTGATCACCGTCATTTGAATGGGAGCGATCGCACCCACCAGATCATCGAGGATCCGGTTGGTCACATCCTCGTGGAATGCACCCTCATCCCGATAACTCCACAGGTAGAGCTTGAGCGACTTGAGTTCCACGATGAACTCGCCAGGGACGTAGGACACCGTCACCACGGCAAAGTCGGGCTGTCCGGTCATCGGGCAGATGCACGTGAACTCAGGTGTATCGCAGCGCACCTCGTAGCGACGCCCCGGATGCGGATTGGGAATTGCCTGCAATTCCTTCGAGGGGCGAGACGGCACGGCCAAGATCCTACGGGTGGAAACTACCGGTCCCCGTCAAAGTCGAAGAACTGGCCCCCGCCGTCGGGTGCCGTACTGCCGGCCTTGTCCGTATCGCCTTGCTCGTCGGCGGACCACGAGGGCCGGCGATCACGCCAAAAATCATCAGAGCCGTTTCGATCGACGATCAGTCCGTGCATGTCCGGCCTGAGAAGGAGCGTCTTTCCCGGGACATCCGCTTCGGCCATCGCTTCTTTGGCGGCTTCTTGCACCTTGGCCCCATCCGCACGACGGCAGATCCCGAGCAGCGAGGGCCCGGCCCCTGACCAACACACGGCCAGGGCGCCACCGGCCGAGAGCTTGGACAGCAGAATCGGTGCCGCCGGGAAGAGCGGACTCCGGAAATCCTGATGGAGTCGGTCTTCGGTGGCTTCCTTCAGCAGTACCCGGCTGTCGGCCAACCCGGCGATCAGGAGAGCCATGCGGGACAGATTGAAGGCGGCATTCTCGCGGGTGACCTCGTTGGGGAGCGCGAACCGCGCCTTCGCGGTCGACAAGCTGAGATCGGGGACGATGACCACAAAGACCAGGCTGATATCGAGCGTGAGGCGCACCACCCGCACCGCGCCCTTGACCATGGCTGCGGCCACCAGGCCACCAACTACAGATGCAGCCGCATTGTCGGGGTGCCCGTCCATGTAGGCAGCCACGGCCAACGGATCCTTGGCCCCGGCTGCGGCCGCGGCGGCCGCGGCGAGGGCGGCGGAAGATCCGAGCCCTCTTCCCACCGGAACCTCAGACCGGACGGTAATCGCCAGTCGGTCCGTCCCGGCCACGTCGATCGCCACCCGGGCGGCGAGATGAGAAGGGTCGTCGGACATGCCTGCACCCTCTCCGACCGATCGAACGATCAGCCGGGAGGCCTTTTCCACTTCGACCTCGACGTATTGATCGAGGGCAACGGCAAGGGTATCGAATCCCGGGCCGAGATTGGCAGACGATGCTGGGGCACGTGCTCGCACGACGTCAGGGTACTCGTCACACGCGCCTCGGGACGGGACCAACCCGGCCGGGCTGTCCGGGACAGCCTCGGGGAATCGCCTACCGGTGAATCAGGCGCCACCACAATTGCGGTTCAGGAAGAGTCTCGGACAGGCGGAGCGGCACCAACTCGAGCTGGGTTCCGAGTACATAGGAGACCGTCCCCACCCGCTCACCGCTCCGCCCGCCGGAAGGCACCGACAGTGTGTGGGTGGCGACAACTGTCTGTCCCGGCCACGCCAGCACCATGGCTGGGCCCGCGGTGTCCACCGCCACCTCGTGATGGATGCCTCCCCAGGTGGACGTGGCTGTGCCGACCACCTTGCCCGGAGCACTGAGAAGCACCGGGACCACTCCGCCCTCGGCCGCCGATAGCAACGACTCCGCCGCCGGCCGGGTGAAACGCTCCGGATCCGGAACTGTCAGATCTTGCACCGGCGTGGTGGTGGGAGGCGAGGTGGTGGGAGGCGAGGTGGTGGGAGGCGAGGTGGTGGGAGGCGAGGTGGTGGGCGGCGGCGTTGCCCCCGTCGGGACCGTGGTGGTCGTGGTGGGGGGGACGATGGGCGGCGGCACCGGTTGCCCGATCACCACGGCCAGAACCAGCACAGGTCGACCGGCGATCACCCGTTCGCCCGCCAACACCATGCAGCCACCGGCTTGCGAGGTGTACCCCGATTTGATCCCCACCACGCCGTTGGAGCCGATTTCGGTCACGAGGTTGGGAAGGGTGCCGACCAGGGGAAGCGTCACCGATGACTTGGCCGCCACTTCGGCAAATGTCGGAATTGCCATGGCTGCCGCCGCCACTTTCAGGCAGTCGACGGCGGAGGACACCGAGTGTTGGTCGAAACCGCTGGCATCGACGTAGTGGCTGCTGGTCATCCCCAACGAGGCGGCCAAGGCGTTCATCTTCACCACGAACGCCGCCTCGCTCCCCGCATCCCATACAGCAAGGGTGAAGGCGATGTTGTTGGCCGATCGGGCCAGTAGTCCCTCGAGGAGTTGGCGTTCGGTCAGCACTTCGCCGACCGCGACCGCAGTGACCGATTCGTCGTTGTCAGCGTCCTTGTCATATTCCGCCACGTCCGAGGCAGTCATGGTGATGGAGGGCCCACTGGCGTCGGCTGGCACCGGGTGATCGCGAAGGATCACGACCGCGGTCACCAACTTGGTGAGCGAGGCGACAGGCACCGGAGTGGTCCCATTCGAATTGGCGGCGAATCCCAGTGCCGGGACCTGCACCGCGCCCTGTCCCTTGGACGGCCACGGAAGGACCGGCGGGCGACCGGGAACCTTCACGGAGGCCAGCGACGATTGCGATGCCGGTGCGGGAAGGGGTCGGGTCACGTGCCACGCCTCCACCGACCCGATTCCGATCACCACCACCGCCCCGATGGTCACCAATGACCACCTGAGTCGATGTGACCCACGCTCGCTGTGGCGCCCACCACCCCGTCCGTTGTCGGCCGGAATTGGATCGGTAGGTTCGGAGCTCGATCGTCCTACGGTCGATTCCACCTCTGTGCTGTCGATCAACGCTCTTCGAGTTCCTCGACAGTCATCAACACCGTCCGGGCCTTGGATCCCTCTGAAGGTCCCACCACGCCGCCGCGCTCCATCAGATCCATCAGACGGCCGGCCCGGGCAAACCCCACCCGAAGTTTGCGCTGCAGCATCGATGTGGACCCCAACTGGGACCTCACCACAAGATCCATCGCCTGAGCCAACAACTCCTCGTCATCGTCATCGGCGCCCCGTTCGCCGGCTCGGCCGGTTCGAGCCACCTCGTCGATACCGGCCACCACCTCCATCGGCCGCTGACGCTTCCAGTGGGCGGCGACGGCCCGAACCTCGTCTTCTCCCACCCACGGTGCCTGGAGACGCTGTGGATTCGACGACGATGCCGTCACCAACAGCATGTCGCCCTTGCCGATGAGCCGCTCGGCCCCGGGTTGGTCGAGGATCACTCGACTGTCGGCCAGCGACGACACCGAAAAAGCCATGCGAGATGGAATGTTGGCCTTGATCACTCCGGTGATCACATCGACCGACGGACGCTGGGTGGCCAGCACAAGATGGATCCCGACCGCCCGCGCCATCTGGGCGATCCGGCACACCGAGTCCTCGACGTCCCGGGCGGCCACCATCATCAGGTCGTTCAGCTCATCCACCACTATGAGAATGAAGGGCAGCCTCTGGTAACGCCGTTCTTCTTCCTCGGGCGACTGCTCGGATTCGTCATCGGCGGACCCGGTGCCCCGCATGCGGAGCCGGTACGCCTCTTCGTGATCTTCGAGCTGGCCACCATCGACGGCAATGTTGTACCCGGTAATATCGCGCATCCCCGCCTCGGCCAGGAGGTCGTAGCGGCGCTCCATCTCCTTGACCGCCCAGGACAGGGCGTTGGCCGCCTTCTTCGGGTCCACCACCACCTGGGTCAGCAAATGGGGAAGGTCGTTGTACTGCCCCAGCTCCACCCGTTTCGGGTCCACCAGCATCAGGCGCACCTGATCGGGAGTGGCCCGGATGAGGATGGAGGTGAGAATCGAGTTGATGCACGATGACTTACCCGACCCGGTAGATCCCGAAACCAGCAGGTGGGGCATGTCGGCCAGGTTCACCATGTACGCATTGCCGGCGATATCGCGACCCAGCGCCACCTCCAATGGATGATGGGCCTTGGCGGCTTCGGGTGAGGCCAGGATGTCCCCCAACGCCACCAACTGGCGACGGCGATTGGGAACCTCTACACCAATGGCGGATTTGCCGGGGATGGGCGCAAGGATGCGCACGTCGGGTGAGGCCATGGCGTAGGCGATGTCCCTGGACAACGAGGTGACCCGGGCCACTTTGACGCCGGTCCCGAGCTCGAGCTCGTAGCGGGTCACCGACGGTCCGACCGTGTGGCCTACCAGCCGGGTTTCGACGCCATGGGCGGCCAGCGCGTGCACCAGGGCGGTGCCGCCGGCATCCACTTCGCGCTCGTCGACAGCCTGTGGCTTCAACCTCTTCAGGAGGGTGAGCGGGGGTAGGCGCCAACCGCCGGCACCCGGGCCCAGCTTCATCTCGAGCTGGGAGGCCTTGCCGGCCTTGGTGGCGGCCTCAGGAAGGGTCGCCACGTTCGGAGGCCCACCCGATCCATCCGGGTCCAACACCGAATCGGCGGTTACCGGCAACGCCACCCGGGGAACCACCCCCATCTCGGGGTCGGGGTTGCGAGTGGCAATCCCCTCGTTCCCTTCCGCTTCGTCTCCACTGGATATCGCCCGGCCGAAAGGGTCGGTGGGTTGGCCATCATTTGCGTCGGCCTCGACGCGACCCGATCTCCCCCCGGGGCCGCCCCGAGCCACATCGAATGCCCACCGGGCCGCCACACTTACCCCGTGAGCGGCGGTCTTGACCGACACCCCGGTGAACAGCACCATGGCCAACACCATCACCGCTATCAATACGGTGGCAGCACCGAAACCCCCGAGACCGGCCCGAAGGGGGTTGCCAATCACCGCACCGACCCAACCGCCGGCGGACGACAGGCTGGCCGTCGACGCCCCGAGCCTGGGTGATCCCCCCGCCAACCCGGCCAAACCTGCTGTCGCCAACAGGGTGAGCGTCCCCCCGAGCACCGCTCGGCTGGGATCCCGTCCCGGAACGGGTTCTTCCAAATTGCGGCCGGCAATCAGCCTGACACCCACCGCCACCGCCACCACCGGCACCAGAAATCTTCCCCATCCCAGGAGGTCACCGAGAACATGCCTCGCCCCTTGGCCGACCGGGCCCAATGCGTCGGCGTACATGGCCAGCACGGCAAGCAGGCCGGCCGTCACCAGCACCACTCCCCACACGTCGGCGCCGTGAGCGGCCACCACGTCCCACATCCCCGCCGCCATCCCGTTCGGTGGTTGCCGGCGTTGCCCACGCCCGGTCCGCGTGCGACCCCGGCCTTTGGCCGTGGATCTCTTCTTCGAGGCGGCTCTTGCTCCTGAACGGGAACGAGCCGGAACTGCGGTCTTGGCTCTCGACCGCGACCCGCCGGATCGACCCGCCGGTCGCTTCGTGGCGGTCGTCACAGTGGAATCAGGTTACTCGGTGGGGTCCCCGACTACGGGGACTCCCCGGGATCTGTCAGACAGTGACGATGACCGGGACGATCATGGGGCGCTGCTTGGTCCGGTTCCCGACCAACTGGCCGAGCGCCTTCCGTGCCACCCGGTTCAGCGATTCGTGGTCCTGGCTTCCCGCGGACAGAGCCTTCTCCAATGCCTTGGTCACTGCCACCCGCGCCTCATCGAGCAGACGATCGGTGTCGTCGTCGTAGGCCCAGCCACGGGTGACTATCTGGGGGGTGCCGACAACTTCCCCCCGCTTCAGGTCGATGGTGGCCACCGCCATCACCACGCCGTCCTCGGCCAGGACTTTCCGGTCGCGCAGAACTCCGTGGCCGATGTCACCCACCGAGCTTCCGTCGACGAAGAGATACCCCCCGGGAACGCTGCCGTCACGATGAAGACCCGATGCCTCGAGCTTCACCGCGTCTCCGTCCTCGCACAACAGAATCCGGTCCCCGCTGATCCCCATCGAGTTGGCCAACCGCACATGGTTGGCCATATGACGGTATTCGCCGTGTACCGGGATGAAGAACTCCGGACGGGTCACCGACATCAGCATGGCCAGTTCCCCTTGGCGTGCGTGCCCACTCACGTGGACCGCTTCCACCCCCGAGTGGATGACCTCCACCCCCCGGCGATGAAGGCTGTCAATGACCCGTCCCACCGACCATTCGTTTCCGGGAATCGGGTGAGCGCTGATCACCACCACGTCGTCCTCGCGGAGTTTGAAGAATCGGTTCTCGCCCACGGCCAACCGGGAGAGGGCCGACATCGGCTCACCCTGCGAGCCGGTGGAGATCACACACACCTGCCCCGAGGGCAGCGTGTCCACCCGCTCGATATCCACCAGTGCACTGTCGGGGATCTCGAGAATGCCCAGCTGCCGGGCCAAGGCCACGTTCTTCTGCATCGAACGACCCAGGGTTGCCACTTTTCGTCCACCGGCGATGGCGGCGTCGGCCACCTGCTGGACCCGGTGGATATGGCTGGCAAAGCAGGTCACGACGAATCGTCGGTCGGGACGGGCCAGGAACACCCGGCGCAGGGTGGCCCCCACCGTGGTCTCCGACGGTGTGAATCCCGGCTCTTCCGCGTTGGTCGAATCACAAAGCAATAATCGGATACCCGGGTCGGAGGCCAACGCTCCCATCCTGGCCAAATCGGTGCGGCGGTCATCGACGGGATGGAGATCGATCTTGAAGTCCCCCGAGTGCAGGATCACACCCTGAGGAGTATGAAAGGCGGTGGCAAACGCCTGGGGCACCGAGTGGGTGACCGGTATGAACTCAACATCGCAGGGCCCGATTCGCCGACGCTCGCCGTCGCGGACGGGAATCCAGGTGACCTGACTGGCCAGTCCGGCCTCGTCCACCCGGTTCCGGGCCAAACCCAGAGTGAGCTCGGAACCGTAGACGTCCACCGGAAAATCACGGAGCAGAAACGCCAACCCGCCAGTGTGATCTTCGTGTCCGTGGGTCAGGATGACCGCGTCCACCCGATCGGCATTCTCGCGCAGGTAGGTGAAGTCGGGAAGCACCAGATCGACGCCAGGCATGTCCGGGTCGGGGAACATGATTCCCACGTCGAGGATGAGAATGCGGCCGTCCACCTCTATACAGGCGCAGTTCCTCCCGATCTCACCGAGACCACCGAGGAACACGATGCGGACCGGAGCCGCTCCTTTGGAACCCACTGCGACACGTGCCGACGGGTTCGGATGCTGTTGGCGCTTCTTCTGATCGGTGCCCTTCGCCACGTTGTCCTTGCCGGGTGATCGCCTTCGAGCCGGATCCGCGCCTTTTTCCACCTGCTTCTTGGACCTCTCGTTCCGACCCGAATCAGGCAACCGATTGACGATTCAGTGAGGATTGGTGCAGGCGCTCGATGACGCCGCGCGCGTCGGCAACCAGAGACTCGGGCGCCTCGGGATGCGGGAGACGACACTGACCGGCCGGAAGGCCCAGGGCCCGGCAGGCGGCTTTGGCCGGGACCGGATTGGGGTACAGGTCTGAGCTCTCGAAGTCATACGACTCCCTCAGACGATGGTTGGCCAACTGTGCCCCCCGAAGGTCCCCGGCATTGAACGATGAGACCATCTCGGCCATTGCCTGCCCCGCCCAGTGGGAGGCCACGCTGACGATCCCCACCCCTCCCACAGCCAGAAACGGGAGGGTGAGCGAGTCGTCCCCTGAATACACCTCGAACTGCTCGGGGGTCTGGGCCACCACCCGGGCGGCCCCGGCCACGTCGCCGGTGGCATCCTTCACACCGATGATGTTGGGGACCTCGGAGGCCAGCCTGGTGAGCAGATCCGATCCGATGCGACGTCCGGTACGGATCGGAATGTCGTAAAGGAGCACCGGAAGGTCGGTGGCCGCCGCCACCGCCCGGAAGTGGGCCGACAGCCCTGCTGAAGACGGCCGGTTGTAGTACGGAGTGACGATGAGGACCGCGTCCACCCCGATGCCTGCCACCGAACGGGTGAACGTCACCGCGTGGGCGGTGTCGTTACTGCCCGTGGCGGCAATCACCGGAACGGTCACCGCCTCGGCCACTGCCCGGAACAGATCGAGGGCCTCGCCATCGGTCAGCACCGGACCTTCGCCGGTGGTGCCGGCCACCACCAAGCCGTCAGACCCCGTGGCGATCAGGTGCCGGGCCAGGACGACGGCACCGTCCACATCGAGCCCACCATTGTCATCGAAGGGAGTGACCATGGCTGTCACCACCGAGCCGAAACGCGCCATCGTCTCAGCCCCTCTTCAGGTGTATCTGCGGAGTTGGCGCCACAGTGGGGCAGGCTACCAGCAGGGGCGGACGCCACCGGTTCCTACTGGTAGCCGTGGGCGACGTTACGAGGCCACCTGGTCCTGGGACGGCACCGCGGCAAAGGAGTCGTACTCCTCGCCAGTGTCTTCCCATGATTCGAACTCGATCACACCCAGCTCGGTGAATTTGGTCCGCAGCCATCCGTCGGCGGCGTCGAGGAGACCGAGCTTGCGACAGTTGGGAACGATCTTCGAGAAGAGGAGGGCCTGAAACTGAGCCCGCTCAGGAGCCTGCTGGATCAGAGGCACGATGGCTTTTGGGTCGATGCCCATACGGTCCCATACCTCTTGCTGAAGGAAGCGGTCACGCATGCGCACCGCGGCCTCGAAGGCGAACTCCTGGCGCTCACGCAGCTCGGCCGCGTTGAGACCCTGGTAGTACTCCTGAAGACTGAGCACGCCGAAGGCGACGTGGCGGGCCTCGTCGGCCATCACGTAACGCAGGAGTTGCTTCAAGAGAGGATCTTGGGTCATCTGGGCCATGAACCCGAAGGCGGCCAGTGCCAATCCCTCCACCATGATCTGCATGCCCAGGTAGGTCATATCCCACCGTGAATCAGCGATGATGTCGTCGAGGAGCATCCGCAGATGGGCGTTGATCGGGTAATGACCCGAACACTTGTCGTCGAGGTACTTGGCAAATACCTCCACGTGCCGGGCCTCATCCATCACCTGGGTGGCGGCGTAGTACTTGGCATCGATCCATGGGACGGACTCCACGATCTTGGCCGTGCACACCAGCGCACCCTGCTCCCCGTGGAGGAACTGCGACAATGTCCAGTTCTGGCTCTCCACCCCGAACTGGATCCACTCCTTCTCCGACCATTTCTCAGCAGGGGTACCGGTGAGGTCGACTCCGGCGGTAAACCCACCGGTGGCCACGGCGTTTTCGACGATCAGCTTCTCTTGATCGACGTCGGTGTCCCAGGGCAGATCGGTCTGACCGTTCCACTGGGCCTTCTTGGCTTTCTCGTAGAGCTTCTCGAGTTTGGGTCGGGTTCCCTTCTCATAGTCCCACGTGAAGATGGTGTCGTAGACGGAGTGCACCGCGTGTCTACCATCGGCGTCTTCGGTGCCGACCACAGACAGAATCGCCTCGAAGTCGTCGATGTCCTCTCGGCCGATGATGTCATTGGTGCTGTTCATATCGATGCTCATTGCACGTCCCCCTCGGAATGTGTGGTGTTGGTTGAGTAGGTCTGGAGATAATCGACTTGGTGGACCCTGCCGCTGTGCTTGGCCCGATCGGCGGCAATGGGAACGAGGTCAACCGGTTGGGACCGGTCAGGGACGCGGAGCGCCCTGATCCCGGGGAGCACGAATGTGCCAACCAGGTGGCGGGCCCGGGCCGGGTCGGTGAGGTCCATCTCACCGGTCGGGGCAATGCAGTAGGAGAGCACGATGCGGGTCGCCCACTCCGCCACCCGGGCGGCCTCCTCCGGGTCCATCCATCGGATGAGGAATGGGGAGATGAAACGGCTGGCCGTGGCCAGAAGACGGTTCGACTCGTCGAATGCCAGCCGACCGAGCACCACGTCCGGTTCGTGGGCAATCATGTAGTTGAGGGCCGGATGTCGAGTGATTCGGGTCACCGCTTCGACGATACCGATCACCAGCACATCAGAAAGCTCTTCGGCCGCCCCCATCCGGGCGCCGAGGGCGGAGAACAACCGGGCCATCTCGGTTTCGGCCACCGCACCCAGCAGATCGTCTTTGCCCCCGGGGAATACGCGGTAGACAGTGGCTCTCGACACGCCGGCACCTTGGGCCACATCGTCGACAGTGGTCTTGGCCGTGCCCTGCCTGGCTATGCAGTCCAGGGCCGCGTCGACGATACGGATCCGATGGGGGGAGACCCGATCGGGCACGCCAGTAGGCGACGATGCATCCGGCGCCATGTTGGCATCAGGCCGCAACTCCCCCTGCACGACTCGAAGCCGTACCCCCAGTCCCACCACATTTGGAACATTAGGTCGATATTTGTCTCATTGTCAAGAATTGCCCCGGGCTCGGTCGGGCCGCTTTCCGGGCTCGGGTCCGACCACCACGCCGGCCAGTAGCTCGCCGCGGACCAACTCGGACACCTGAGCCGGATCGTCGAGATCCCATCGACCGGGCGATCCCATGTAGGAGAGCACCATTCGAGCCAGAAAGTCGCCGGCTTCATCAGGGTCCACTCCGGGCGCCAAACCGTGCTGATGGAGGTACGGGACCAGAAAGCCGGCAATGGCGGCCCGGATCCGATTGCTCTCCACCGTGATGGTGGGAAGGAGCGTCTCCGGTTCGGTCTGCATGACCCGTTGCAACACCTCATGCTCCTGAATCGATCGATGGGCAAAGCGAATGCCCCTCTCCATCACCGCTTCGAGGCTCTCGGCCCCTTGCACCTCGTCATAGAGGCGACCAAAGAAGGCGAAGAGCTCCCACACCACGACATCATGGATCAGCTCGTCGCGGCCCCCAGGGAAGTACCGGTACACGGTGGCCCGTGATACCTCGGCTTCGCGGGCCGCATCTTCCACTGTCGTCTTGGCCACACCCCACCTGGCCACGCAAGCGTAGGTGGCCTCGATGATCCGCTGGCGGGTGTCCTCCATCGAGAGCCGGTTGATTCAGAACCCGAGGAGAGGATCGAGCCCCAGGGTCAGCCCGGCCCGGGTCGTCACCGCTTTGATGGCAAGGGCCACACCGGCCATGAAGGAAGTCCGGTCATAGGAGTCGTGCCGGATGGTCAAGCCCTGGCCGACCGCGCCGAAGATGACCTCTTGGTGAGCAACCAGGCCGGTCAGACGCACCGAATGCATCCGTGTCCCCCCCGGGCCCGCACCTCCCCGGGCACCCTCGACCATCACCGTGGTGGTGCGGTCACCGGAAAACTCGTCGACTCCAGCGGCCGCCCGAGCTGCCGCCATGCGCTCTGCCGTCCGCATGGACGTCCCCGACGGGGCATCGAGCTTCCCATCGTGATGGAGTTCGACAATCTCGGCTCCTTCGAACCACGGCGCGGCCATTTCCGCGAACCGCATCATCAGCACCGCCCCAATGGCGAAATTGGCGGCCACGATGCAGTTGGGTGCTCCCCGCTCCGGACCGGCGAACAGGCGCTCCAGTGTGGCGATGTCCTCGTCGTTGAACCCGGTGGTACCGACCACCGCATGGATCCCGGCCTCCGCGCACCACGCCAGCGTGTCTCTCGCCGCGTCTGCCCGGGTGAAGTCGACCACCACCTCGACACCGGCGTCCACCAGCGCCCCGAGATCCCTTTCGATCGAGAGTCCCCCGGCGTCCTCCCCGGTGAGTTGGCGCAGGTCGATCCCGGCCAGTAGGGGGTCGACGGCTGCCACCAGCTCGAGTTCCGGGTCGGCACCCACCGTGCGACACACCTCTCGGCCCATTTTCCCCCCGGCTCCGACCACTCCGACTCGCATAGCTACCAACCCTATCGTCGGCGGTCGTGGTGTCCCTGAGGCGAGGTGCGCTTCAGCCTCGGCGCACGCCGAGCGTGTCGGTATCGAAGTCCGACTCGTCGAAAGGCCCCACCACCGACAGGGTCCGGGGTGCTGCCACCAACTCGGTGGCGGCGGAGTGCACCTCGGCGAGCGTGACTGCCTCTACCCGGGCCAACACCTCGTCGATACTGAGCACCTCGCCGTGGAGCAACAGGCCCGCCCCGATCCGGCCCATTCGAGCCCCGGAGTCCTCGCAGGCCAAGATGGTCTCGGCCCGGAGATTGCCCTTGGCCACCGCCAGTTCACGTTCGGTGATGCCATCCGCGCCCAGTGCCCCGAGTTCGTCGGCCACGATCTTCAACACCTCGGAGACATGGTCCGGTGAGGTACCCAACCCCACGCTGACCGCCCCAGCGTCGTGATAGGCAACCCGTTCCGACCAGACCGAGTAGGCCAAGCCACGTCGCTCCCGGATCTCCTGGAAGAGCCGGCTCGACAGACCGCCACCCAGGACGTGATTGAGGATGGCAAGGGCATAGCGGCGCGGATCGAACCGATCGACCGAGCGCATCCCCAGGATGAGGTGGGTCTGCTCGGTACCGCGTCTGATCACTTGCAAGGGAATGACGGTGTCGCCCGGGGCGGAGCGCTCCGGAGACGACCCCCCTGACGATCCGGTGAACCGGGCATCGAGACCTGCGACCACATCGTCGTGCTCGAGGTCACCGGCAATGGCTGCCACCATGTTCTTGGGTCGGTAGTGCAGGGCAAAGAATTGGCGGATGTGGGCGGCGGTCATCGCCTCGATCGACTCGTGGGTACCGAGTACTTCACGGCCCAAGGCGTGATCAGGGAACAAGCAGGCTGAGCTCTGTTCCGCGGCCAGGTCGGAAGGCTCATCGGCATGCATGAGGATCTCGTCGAGGATGACCGACCTCTCGGCCTCGAGATCGGAATCTCGCAAGGCCGGTCGCCACATGATGTCGGAGAGGATGTCGAGCCCCAGGGGTAGGTGCTCAGCCAACAAGCGGATATAGAAGGAGGTGTACTCCTTGGTGGTGAATGCGTTGAAGTCCCCTCCGACCTCATCGACCGCCTCGGCGATGGCCGCGGCCGACCGGTCCTCAGTGCCTTTGAAGAGGAGATGCTCGAGAACGTGGGAGGTACCGGCTCCCGCGACGGTTTCGTCGCGGGAGCCGGTACCCACCCAGAATCCGATGCACACCGATCGCGCATCAGCCATCCGCTCGGTGGCCAATGCCACACCCGACGACAGCATGTCGGTACGGATCATGAGTTGACAGTCCCGGTCAACCTGGCCGAATCACCGACGACGGCGACCACCCCGGTTGCGTCCGCCTCCTCCGCCCGAGCGCTCGGACGGCTCAGCCCCAGCGGGACCCAGTTCGCCGAACTCTTGAACGAGCTCCGCTTGAAAGGAGTCTTCGAACGATGCGGCGCCCGAGGCAGGAGTGGACCCACTCCGGGGCTCTGACGAGGCAATCGGATCGGAGTGAACGCTGTCACCCGGGTCAGCGTGATCGCCACGATTGGCACGACCTCCACCATCGCCACGACCTCCACCATCGCCACGACCTCCACCATCGCCACGACCTCCCCTATTGCTGTCGGGACGCCCCGGAGCCGAGGATCGCTCATCCCCGGAAGGCTCACCAGCGAGCGAGAGGGACACTTTGCCCTGCGGGTCGATGTCGTCGACCTTCACCTCCACCGGCTGACCGAGCTCGAGCACGTCCTCGACCCGCTCCACCCGCTTGCCGCGTCCGATCTTCGAGATGTGCAACAGCCCATCCCGGCCCGGCAGAATGTTGACAAATGCTCCGAACTTGGTGATGTTCACGACTTTGCCCTGGTAGGTAGCACCCACCTCGGCCAACGGCGGGTCGAGGATGGTCGAGATCCGCCGACGAGCCTCTTCGACGGCACTGCCATCCTTGGCTCCGATGGTCACGGTGCCAACCATGCCGTCATCGTCCACGGCGATATCGGCGCCGGTCTCCTGTTGGAGAGCGTTGATCACCTTGCCCTTGGGTCCGATGACCTCACCGATCTTGTCCATGGGGATCTCGAACGAGATGATCTTTGGTGCCGATGAGGCCACCTCACCGCGGGGCTCGGCGATGGCGCCGGCCATGACTTCGAGAATCGTCAGTCGGGCGTCCTTGGCCTGAAGGAGAGCCTTGGCCAGCACGTCCGCCGGCAGTCCGTCGATCTTCGTGTCGAGCTGCAGCGCGGTGACCACGTCTTTGGTCCCGGTGACCTTGAAGTCCATGTCGCCGAATGCATCCTCGGCGCCGAGGATGTCGGTGAGGGTCACGTAGTTGCCATCGTCGTAGACCAGACCCATGGCGATGCCGGCCACCGGTGCCCGCAACGGCACGCCGGCTGCCATCATCGACAGCGTCGATCCACACACCGATGCCATCGACGTGGAGCCGTTGGAGGCCAACACGTCAGAAACCAAACGGAATGTGTAGGGAAAGTCCTCTTCATAGGGGACAACCGGGAGCAACGCCCGCTCGGCCAGCAAGCCGTGACCGATCTCGCGACGCTTCGGGCCGCGCATGAAGCCGGTCTCCCCGGTCGAGAACGGCGGGAAGTTGTAGTGATGCATGTACCGCTTCGAATCCACCGGGGTGATGGTGTCGAGCAGTTGATTCATCCGGGGCATGCCCAGAGTCGTCACATTGAGCACCTGGGTCTCACCCCGTTGGAAGAGCGCCGAACCGTGCGCGGTGGGCAGAAGATCGATTTCGGCCGACAGTGGGCGGATCTCTGTCGTATTCCGCCCGTCGATCCGAATGCCCTCTTCCACGATGCGCTTGCGCACCAGCTTCTTGGTCAGCCCTTTGACGGCAGCCTTGATCTCCCGCTCACGGTCGGGGAACTCGGAAGAAAGAGCCGAGACGATCGTCGCCGTAGCTGTGTCGAGAGCACCGTTCCGTTCGGCTTTGGCCGTAAAGGCGTTGGCCGCGGCAACCGACTCCGAGCCGGTGGCAACCACCCGCTCCCACACGTCATCCCCGTAGTCGGAGAGGGTGGAGAACTCGAGAGTAACGATGGCGCCACGATCGGCAATGTGAGCCGCCACCAACTTGCGCTGCAGGACGATCGACTCGCGGATCCACGTCTTGGACACTTCGAGCCCGTCGGCCAGCACCTCTTCGGTGACCTGTGGGGCACCTTCGTCGTAGTACTGGAACGAACGCTCGGTGCCGCCGGCCTCCACCATCATGATGGCGATATCGGCGTCGTCGGCATCGCTGAGCGCCCGGCCCGCCACCACCAGCTCGAAGGTCGAGGCGTTGCCCTCTTCGAAGGTGGGGTGCGGGATCCACACGCCGTCGGTCGAATACGCAACCCGGACAGCGCCGATTGGGCCGTCGAACGGAATGCCTGACAGCATCAGTGCAGCCGAGGCGGCATTGATGGCCAGGACGTCGTGCGGGTTGATCTGGTCAGCCCCAAAGATGGTCCCGACCACATGGACCTCGTTGCGAAAACCCTTGGGGAACGACGGGCGGAGGGGGCGGTCGATGAGCCGGCACGTGAGGATGGCCTGGTCCGAGGACTTGCCCTCCCGCCGGAAGAACGATCCGGGGATCTTTCCGGATGCATAGGCGCGTTCCTCGATGTCGACCGTCAAGGGGAAGAAGTCGGCCCCCTCCCGGACCGACCGGGACGCGGTGGCTGTTGCCAGCAACACGGTGTCCCCGATACGGCCGAGGACGGCGCCGTCGGCCAGTTGGGCCAACTTTCCCGACTCGAAGGTGAGTGTGCGGTCGGTACCACTGATGGGTGCCGATACTGAAATGGCGTCTGACATGACGCTCCTTGGTTTGCTCGGGGGCCCCCCGAGCCAGTTCCCAGTTGTCGAGCACCCCGTCGCGGTAGCGAACCGGGTATTCGGCAACTGGTGACTGACCTCTGCAGGAGCCCGGTCTGTCTGTCTACGGCCTGCCACCGATGCGGCTTGCCGGTCCTACTGCCGGTCGACACGGTGTCGACCTGGCGTCCAACAGCGAGGTGCCGGTGGAAGAATTGCCATCGCCCGGCCAAGGCCGGGCGAATCGAACGGTGGCCGCCTAACGGCGGAGACCGAGGCGTCCGATGATGTCCCGATAGCGGTCGACATCGTTGTTCCTCACATAGTCAAGGAGTCGACGGCGTTGGCCGATGAGCATCAGCAACCCACGGCGGGTGTGGTGATCACCTTTGTGCACCTTCAGGTGCTCGGTGAGGTGATTGATGCGCTCGCTCAGAATGGCGATTTGCACCTCGGGTGAACCGGTATCGGTCTCGTGGAGCCGGTACTCGGCGATGGTTGCCTGCTTGTCGGGCATGTGCTGGGTCGACCTCTGGGATGTTCGGAAACGGCGACGGACGGGGTCCGTCGACCCAACGATGGTAGCAGTATCAGCGGCACCGAGCACGCCCGGCCTGAAGCCTACGCGCCGAATCCGGCCCCGCAGGGCCGGATTCGGGCACTCGCACTGTGAAGCCAACCCGGGTCGGCGGCAGAATTACTTGTTGGGCTGGGGGGTCACCCGCAAATAGGGCTTCAAGGCCTTGAAACCCTTCGGGAAACGCTCCTTGGCCTCTTCGTCGGAGACCGCTCCGGAAATGACCACGTCGTCCCCGTCCTTCCAGTTCACCGGAGTGGCCACCTGGTAGTCGGCGGTCAGCTGCAACGAGTCGAGCACCCGGAGGATCTCGTCGATATTGCGACCGGTCGAGGCGGGGTAGGTCAAGGTGAGCTTGATCTTCTTGTCGGGCCCGATGATGAACACCGACCGGACGGTAAGGGTGTCGTTGGCATTCGGATGGATCATGTCGTACAGGTCGGCGACCTTACGATCCTCATCACCGATGATCGGGAAGTTCAGGGCCTGGCCTTGGGTCTCCTTGATGTCTTCTGCCCACTTGGCATGCGAGACGACGTCGTCGACGGACACCCCGATCAGCTTGGTGTCACGCTTGTCGAACTCGGACTTGGCCTTGGCAAACCCGCCCAACTCGGTGGTGCAGATCGGGGTGAAGTCCTTGGGGTGAGAAAAGAGGATTCCCCAGCTGTCCCCGAGGTACTCGTGGAAACGGACAGTTCCTTCGGTCGTCTCTGCTGTGAAATCGGGGGCGATGTCGCCCAGTCGAATTGCCATAGTGCTTCTCCTCATGTGTTCGGTGGACCGGTGCTCCGGCCCGGATCGCAACCCTCACGATCCCGCCGTCTGCGTCAGGATAGACCAAGGAACACCTATTGTCGACCTGATAGGTCAAGTTTCCTGGCCACGGTGGCTTCGGCCGGCGAACCGGGCATGGTCGAGCCGGCCACCGGTTGCGGGCAAGATATTGGTCCATGCCTGATATCGCCGCATTCGATTTCGATGGCACCCTCACCACCGGTGGCAGCGTATTCGGCTTCCTTTCTGCCGTCACCGGTCGCCGGTCGGTGGTCACCGCCTCACTCGCCCTCTCCCCTCGCCTGGCCCATGCCGCTCTGGCCGGGGGCACGGTGGCGGACGAGACCAAAGAGCGCCTCTTCCAACTGGTCCTGGCCGGCGTCGAGACATCCCATTTCGACACGGCGAGCATCGAGTTCGCCGAAGGCCACCTGGCCAACCACCTGCGCGCTGATGTCCACCGACGGTTTATCTGGCACCAGCAGCGAGGAGATCACACGGTCATCGTGTCGGCCTCTCCCGAAAGCTACGTACGCGAAGCCGGACGCCTGCTCGGAGCCGAGCACGTGATCGCCACCCGACTCGAGGTCGAAGATGGTCGCCTCACCGGACGATACAACGGGAAGAATTGTCGAGGCGAAGAGAAGCTACGCCGCCTCCAGCAGTGGGTCGCGAGTGTGGACGAGTCCTCTCCGCGTCTGTGGGCATACGGCAACAGCCGAGGGGATCTTCGGATGATGACCGCCGCCGACGTGGGAGTCAACGTCGGGCGGCTTGGTCCGATCGGTCGACTCCGGGCATTTTCGAGCCTTGACAGCACCCAAACGCGACCAACTGACAGCGCTGACTGAACCTGCTGACGGCGGTGACGGAGGTCGACCAGGTCCGTCCCTACTCCCCCGAAGGCGAACCAAGGAAAACGGCATCGCCGAAGGAGAAGATGCCGCCGTTGGAGGCGACCACCCAATAGCCGAACCGGTCGGGGGTGGCGGTCATCCCCACCACCGGTGCGGCCAATGCCTGGGTTCCCGCCGATCCATAAAAGGCGGCATCACCGAAGGAGAAGATGCCGCCGTCGGAGGCCACCAGGCGGTAGCCGTGCCCGTCGGCCGAGGTCGACATGCCCACCACCGGCCTGTTGAGGGCGATCGCCCCGGTGGAACCGAAG
>OBLU010001564.1_pt1 | contig 21275 bp, 17 predicted proteins | sample 1518681 | NCBI WGS metagenome assembly OBLU01 (sample SAMEA3539304, study PRJEB22396) | soil metagenome | biome: tundra; feature: field; material: soil | place: USA | collected 2010-05 | depth 0.15 m
AAATTATTGTTATCCGGCAGCATAACCAATTAGGGGATCTATTAGCAGGTATACCTCTGTTTCGCGCTATTAAAGGAAAATATCCTAAAGTTCATCTTACCGTAGTTGCAAGTCCGTCTAATTACCAGGGTCTTTCAAAAAATAAATTCATTGACCGTTTATTCGTTTTCGATAAGAAAAAATTAATAAATCCCACCTACTTTAACGAACTGCAAAAACTATTGAAGGAAAACTATGATATTGCAATAGTTCCTGTTACAGTTTCAATATCATTTACAAGCAATCTCCTTGCCAGGATTGCCAACGCTAAGATCAGGATAGGACCGAGGATCCTGGATGGAAAAGAAAACAAGAGCGATTTCTTTTTTGACAGAAGAGTAAATATTGATTGGAGAAAATATCCGGACCAGAATATATATGAAAGAAGCCTTGATCTTGTGAGACCTTTTGGGATTACTACAAAGAATTTTAAACCAGAAATATCATTTGATCGAGGTGACTTAAAGAAAGCCGATGAATTTATTTCTGCCGGGATAAAACTTAATAAAGGAGATTTTCTTATAGGGATGCATATAGGCGCCGGTAAACCGCAAAACCGCTGGTCACTTTTTAAGTTTATGGATCTGATAGAAAGGATAAATAAAATATATCCTTCCAAAATTTATATTACCGGCTCAGTAAGTGATAATGAAGAAATTTCTTTTTTAAAAGGGAAGCTCAAAATACCGGTCGCTTATTTCCTGGATCATTCGATTTCTGAAATTACCGCACTAATTTCCAAATCCGACCTGTTTATTTCTAATGATACAGGAATAATGCATGTCGCAGGAGCTACTGATGTTCCGCAGATATCAATTTTTGGTCCTACAAATCCATTTCAATGGGCTCCAATGGGAAAGAACAAAATATTTGTAAGGAAATCTGATTTGGTTGATGATATTTCAGTTGATGAAATATTTGAATTATGTAATATTCTTTTAAGTAAAGTACTGGTGGTTCATTGAGAAGTCAAAGACTAATTTCCGCAATTGATATCGGTTCCAATTCGTTTCATATGATTATCGCTGAAATTACTGGGAAATCTTTTTCTATTATAAGAAAGGAAAGGGAAGTAATAAGACTTGGCACATGGAAAGAAGGAGAGGATAAAATTATCTCAGAGGCGGAGATAGATCATGCCGCTTCTATATTAAAGAGATTCAAATTATTATCTGATACTTATAAGTCAAAGCCTAAGGCTGTGGCGACAAGTGCATTACGGGATGCATATAATAACCATGAATTTATTGATAAAATTTATTCCCGAACAGGAATTAAAATAGATATTATTTCGGGAAGAAGAGAAGCGGAGTTGATATTTACGGGGGTTAAAAAAGCCCTGATGATAGGAAAAAAAGATTCCCTTTGTTTTGATATAGGAGGGGGAAGTACGGAAATGGTTTATTATGCAGCAGGTAAAATTGTATTTGCCGAAAGCTTTAAATTAGGCGCTGTAAGATTGACAAAGAAATTTTTTCCGAATGCTGTATTAAATCATTCTTCAATAACCAATTGTTCAGAATTCATAGAAGAACAATTTAATGAGAATAAAAATATCAGATTTAATATTCCTTATGAAATAGCGGCAGGGAGTTCAGGCACTATCCAAAATGCTGCCTCTATAATACATTTTGGGAATCAAAATAAAATCCTAAGGAAATTGAATGGGTTCACCTTCTCCGCGAAGGACCTGAATGAAGTAATTGATTTTGTACTTTCCTGTAAAACCACAAGGGACAGGCTTAGAATCGGTGGAATTGAAGGGAAAAGAGCTGATATTTTGCCTGCAGGACTTTTGATACTAAAGAAAGTTTTTGAACTTTTCAATATACGGGACATGGTAATATCAGAATATGCTCTAAGAGAAGGGATAATTCTTGATACAATAAAGAAAACCCCTTCTCAAATACAATTTACCTTTTAACAGATTCATACCATCCGTATATTTGCACATTCAATTTCAGGAATTTATGATAGATATCAGGAACTTTTGCATAATAGCGCATATTGACCACGGGAAATCTACCTTAGCAGATTGCCTGCTTGAAACTACCGCGACAGTAAGCTTAAGGGAGGCAAAAGCACAACTACTTGATGATCTTGAACTTGAACGCGAAAGGGGGATTACTATTAAATCTCATGCCATTCAGATGAAATACACCGCAAAGGACAAAGTAAATTATATTCTGAATTTAATTGATACGCCGGGGCATGTCGATTTCTCTTACGAAGTTTCACGTTCCCTTGCAGCATGCGAAGGGGCTCTTTTAGTTGTGGATGCAGCTCAGGGAGTTGAGGCACAAACTATAAGTAATCTTTATCTTGCTATTGAGGCAGGCCTTGAGATAATACCTGTATTAAATAAAATTGATCTTCCAAGTGCCGAGGTAGAAAAAGTAAAGGGGCAAATAACAGATCTTATAGGATGCAAGGAGAGCGATATTATTCTTGCAAGCGCAAAGACAAAGATAGGGATTGTGGAAATACTGGAAGCTGTAGTAAATAAAATTCCTCCGCCAAAAGGAGACCCGGATGCTCCGCTTCAGGCTTTGATATTTGATTCCATATTTGATGCTTTCAGAGGAGCTGTAGCTTATATCCGCGTTATCAATGGAACACTAAGAACAAAAGATAAAATTCGATTTTTTGCAATAGATAAAGAATTTGAAGCCGAAGAAATTGGGATATTAGGGCTTAAGAAAATTAAGTGCGATGAACTTTCAGCCGGTAATGTTGGTTATCTGATTGCAGGAGTCAGGGATGTGCATGATGCAAAAGTAGGGGATACTGTAACACATAAAAAAAACAGTGCCAATAAACCTCTACCCGGATATAAAGAAGTAAAACCAATGGTATACAGCGGTTTATATCCAACAGATGCCGAAAGGTTTGAAGACCTTCGTGACGCACTTGAGAAATTCAGATTAAATGATTCTGCTCTTATTTATCAGCCTGAGACTTCAGCCGCTTTAGGATTTGGGTTCAGGTGCGGGTTCCTTGGTTTATTGCATATGGAGATAGTTCAGGAGAGATTATACAGGGAATATAACCAGTCAATTATCACAACATTACCCAACGTGGAATATCATATCAAAAAAAAGAACGGGGTTGATGTTATAGTTGATAACCCTGCTGAAATGCCTACGGTAGGGGATATTGAAAATGTGGAAGAGCCTTATGTAAAAGCTCAGATAGTTTGTCCCAGCGAATATGTTGGAAATATTATGAAGCTTAGCATGGACAAAAGGGGCACATATAAGAATATTACATACATTGATCCTACCCGAGCAGATTTACAGTTTGAATTTCCATTAGCGGAAATTATATTCGATTTTTTTGATAAGCTGAAATCCACTACGCGAGGATACGCTTCATTTGATTATGAATATATAGGATACAGGGAATCAGATCTGGTAAAACTGGATATCCTTTTAAATAATGAGCCGGTGGATGCCCTGTCTATGATTGTTCATCGTGATAATTCATACGTTTGGGGACAGAAAGTCTGTACTAAATTAAAAGAGCTGATACCAAGGCAGATGTTTGAAATAAACATACAGGCTGCAATCGGGACAAAGGTAATCTCAAAAGCAGTTGTAAAAGCTTTAAGAAAAAATGTACTTGCAAAATGTTACGGTGGTGATATATCAAGGAAAAGAAAACTTCTGGAAAAACAGAAAGAAGGAAAGAAGAGGATGAAGCAGGTAGGCAATGTTGAAATACCTCAGGAAGCATTCTTAGCTGTTCTTCAGATTGATAAATAAACCGGATATATATGAGTTCCCGTAATAATTACGAACGTTCAGATTCATCTGGTTCACGTAAACCGCAGAGACGCAGGGGATGTCTAAAGTCCTTAATTCTTCTTCTCATTTTAATGATGATAATTAAAGGATTCTTTATTGATTTCTTTAAAATCCCGACAGGGTCAATGGAAAAGACACTCCTAATCGGGGACTATATAGCCATAAATAAATTATCTTATAAATTTTCTACTCCACATAATATTCCACTCACTGATATAGATATACCTCATATTGATCTTTTTGATATTAAGAAGCCGGAAAATAACGATGTAATAGTTTTTGAATTTCCGGGACAGCTAAATGAGTATTACCCTCCCTATCCTTTTAATTATATAAAACGGGTTATAGGAAAACCAGGGGATACAGTTGAAATTAAAGACAGGAAAGTTTATGTAAATAAGGTTCTTTTACCAAATCCCCCGGGTAATGTTTTTAATACTGAAATTATCGGAAAGGGGAAGAAGGATCCGAAACTATTTTCTTTAGGGAAAAGCTGGAATATAGATAATTACGGTCCTATCAGGGTTCCTAAGAAAGGGGATAAAATTGAACTAACGCGCGAAAATATTGGCTGCTGGGGAATGCTGATAAACCGTGAATTAGAAAGAAAAACAGTAAGTACAGAAGGTTCAGTAATTACTATTGGGGGCAAACCCGTTAAAAATTATACTATAAGGAAAGATTATTATTTTGTATTAGGGGATAATAGGGAAAACAGTATGGACAGCAGATATTGGGGTTTTGTATCTTCGGATTCTATTCTTGGCAAAGCTTTAATTGTTTATTGGTCGTGGGATCCATTTATATCAATTTTTAATTTTAATAATCTGTATAAAAGCATAAAGTGGGACAGGATATTTAAGACAATTCATTAAAAAGTCTGCGGTGAATCAAATAGGGGGATTGTTTTTTTATATATATTAGTTCAATACTTTGATCTATCACAATTATTATTGAACAATTATAAATTATTATGGATAAGATTTTATACCCTTCACAGCTGAAATATCTTTACCAATTCAAAAATCAGCATGATCCATTAATTAATGAAATGGAGAAATATGCGGATGAACATTATATCCCGATACTTGATTGGCAATCTGCCGCATTTATGGAAATCCTGATCAGAACGATAAAACCTAAACGGGTATTAGAAATAGGGACTGCTATTGCATATTCTTCAATCAGGATAGCCAGGAATCTTAAAAAAAAGGGAATGGTGCATACAATAGAAAAAAGTAAAGACAATATTGCCTTAGCAAAAGGATATATTAAAAAGTCGGGGGTCGAAGATAAAATTAAAATCCTGGCGGGCAATGCATTTGAAATAATGCCGGAGCTTGAAAAGAAATATGATTTCATTTTTCTTGATGCCGACAAGAACGAATACTCCAAACTCTTTGAATTATCGGTACAAATTTTAAAAAAAGGGGGAGTGATAATTGTAGATAATCTCCTATGGCACGGTCAGACAGCGGCTGAAAAGGTTCCTGCTAAATATAAAACATCTACAGAGTTTATCAGAAATTTTAACAAGGAATTTATAGCTGACCCTAGGTTAAAGGCGTCGATAATTCCTGTAGGGGACGGATTAGGAATCGGAGTTAAAATATAATGGAACTAAATTTAGCTGCAGTAATAATAGAGGAAATAGATGATTTCTCTGAGCACCGGCTAAATAAAAAAACTGATCTTAAAACATTATACTCCCTTTCTATAATGTTGGACGAAGGAAAAACCTTTGAAGAGCTTTCATTTACTGCGAAATATGCAGAGGGATTAATGAGAGTATTAAAAACGGGGATGAACAATCCAGAGGTTAAAAGTCTTGAGCACATTAAGAAGGACTTCACCCATAATATGCAGAAGATAGTAGATCAGATGAAAGAAATTGTAGTTAATGCCGACGAACAAATCAAAAGATATTTTGAAAAAACATATTTTGACATGTCACAACAGGGTATGCAAAATCTCACACTTATCCTATCCGACCTCGAATGGTCGAAGAAATATTTTAATATTCAGAAGCGTCAGAATTCAAATTAGAAACGGGGAACCACCAATAATCTGATTTAAGATTTGGCAGTCCAAATCTTAAGAGCTGATACGAGATGGCTCATCGCAATTATCAATGGTTTCTGTTGACGTGATTCAATACCGGATAAAATATCACGGTGAATATCAACATAATCATTGTTCAATTTCTGAACTATTGAAAGTCCGTTTTTCGAAAGATTAACCCGCATATATCTTCTGTCATTCGGATCAATTTCCCGTATCATATAATTTTTAGTGATCAATGAATCAATGATATGGGTTAATCTACCAGGGGTTAATTTCATCCTCGCTGAAATTTGTTTATTGTTCAGGCATTCGTTTGTACCGAAGTATCTCAGGCATCTGAATTCAGCCTGAGTGAGACCATGTTTTTCGGCAAAACGGATTTCTTTCTCCCGGAAATGAACCAGAAGATGGAAAGTCAAATCTGCTAATTTATAAGCATCTGAATTTTGATTTGTATGTAGCATAATGTTAATCCCAAATTATTAACTACTACAAAATTTGGAAAAATTATGCTTTAATGCAAATCTATTTTACTTTTTATAATAATTTAATTCTTCATGAAGTTCATTAAAATTTATTAAATTAGTAATTATTGAAAAGGAGACTATATGTTCATCGGACATTTCGGTATCGGTTTAGCGGCTAAAAAAATTGATGAGAAACCATCTTTGGGGACCCTTTTCCTGGCAGCTCAATTTGTCGATCTCCTTTGGCCATTTTTCATTCTGGCGGGAATAGAAAAAGTGAAAATTGTCCCTGGTGATACTGTGTTCACTTCGCTGAATTTTGTTTACTATCCTTTTTCGCATAGTCTTTTAGGAGTAATTTTCTGGGCAGTCCTATTCGGAACCGTATATTATCTGTTTAAAAAGAATTTGAGAACTTCAATTCTATTGGGAGTTTTGGTAGTAAGCCATTGGGTACTTGATTTTCTTGTGCATCGCGCTGATCTGCCCCTGGTGCCATGGAGCAATTTCAAAGTCGGGCTTGGTTTATGGAATTCAATTCCACTAACGATAATTGCTGAAGGATTAATTTTCTGCGTAGGAGCGTGGTTTTACATCTCTTATGCCAAAGCAAAAAACAAAACCGGTTTTTACCGCATTTGGGGATTATTAATATTCCTTATTGTTATATACGTTAACAATATTTTTGCTTCCCCGCCCCCTTCAGAAGTAGCAATAGGTTGGGTTGGATTATCACAATGGTTAATTATTGCGTGGGCTTATTGGATTGATAAATTCAAAGAACCCAAAATTGAGATTGAGGCAATTAATTAATCATATTGTGTATCCTTTATAAAAAGTGAGTTTGTATTATGAGTAGTTCTAGAAATTGATTTTTGGCCATTTTATGTTGAATGGTCAAATAAAATTTCATCATCTAATTAAAGCGGTTGATCGGTTAATTAATAAGAAATTATCCTGATATCATTTATTTATAATGTATTTTCATTAAATTAAAAACAGGCTACAAATTATTTTACAGGAAACTTAATGCCCAGTATTTTCCGTTACCTAATTTTAGTTTTTGTACTATCGATACTTTGGAGTCCATTTAGTCCCGGGCAGACTCAACAATCTGCATTTAAGGAAATTTATGATTCGTTTAATAAAGCAGTGCAGGAAGGAGTATTTGAAAAAATAATTTCTTTCTATACTACTGACGTTCAAAAGGAAATTACGAGCCAGATAAAAAATAAAAAAGAAAGGAAACAATTCCTTTCCTCGGGAAAGATCCAGATTCCGGAGTCGTATGAAATCCTTCACATGGAGGCAGGGAAAGACAGTCAGAGTTATATCCTTAACACTATCATGCAGTTTAGTGAGAGTAAAGAAATTAAAAGAGAAAGGTCTCGTATTGAATGTGAGATACATTATAAAAAAGAGAATAATCAATGGAAACTGGAATCGCTCTGGTTTTTATCAGACCCCGATAAAATAGCACGTCCCCATGATTTTATATATAATCCGGAAGATGCCGATCTTGATAAGGATGGCGATATCGGCGGACGTATTGTAAGAACAGAATTCAATCCAGGTTACACACTTGTTATAATCAGAGTTCTGGACGAAGAAAATGCCGTGTTTTTTAAGAGTAAGGAAGAATTATTTAAGGAAGGGATATCACTAAAAGAATTAGAGCCATGGAAAGTTTACGAATTTTCAGGACATCCTCACAAAACAGACAAACTGAAATTCTTTGCAACAAGTGGTAAGCCGTTTAGCAATTAAGTGGGTGTGATATTATTCACTTGGTTAGGTTTACATAATAAAATTGTAAGTGATTATAAATAACTGAATTAGCGGGGCGTTGTTATCTGGTTGTTACCAAATTGTTGCCCGGTTGTTACTATTTTTAGTCTTGGTTTAGTAATGCTTGTTATGTCTTTGTCGCTTCCGGCAGTCTTGGGATTTTGGGGAAATTGAATTTTAAGGAAAGAAATTACAAATAAATTATATCAGCGGTTATTTTAATTTCTATGTCGTCTTGTGAATGTTCGCGGAGTTGATCATTAAAAGCAGGAATATCATTTGCTAATAAAAAGCTTGTGATCTCAACGGTGTTCTCCTGATAAGCTGACACAATCTTTTTGCCATTAAAGTTGGATAGCAGCCGGAATACATGTCCCATTTTATCAAAATTAGTCGTTATTGAAACTTTTTGGTAGGGGTTCTTAACAATTATTTTGGAATTCTTAAGAACATTTAGTGCAGATTCATAGTAAGCTTTGCCAAGGGGACCGAGGCCAAGTTTTGTTCCGCCAAAGTATCTAATTACAACAACAAGGATATCAGTTAAATCAAAATGTTCAATGGTGTTGAGAATCCTAATGCCTGCAGTTCCTGAAGGTTCGCCGTTATCGGAATATTTTATTTCACCGGAATTAAGTTTGTAGCAATAACAGTGATGAGTAGCATCGTAGAATCCTTTTTTTATTTCATTCAGTTTGGTAGTACAATCTTCGGAATTTGTCATATAATATGCTTGTCCTGTAAAAACAGAGCCCTTTTCTTTAATCCCGGATTCTGTGAAACCTTCAATTGTGCGGATTGATTTGATTATATTCATCTGACAGATGCCGTCGGGCATTCCTAATTAAATTGATTTTCAGACTGTCTAATAGTAATATAAAGTTTTAAATTTAAATAATTGCGTAGATATTGGAAAAAGAGTCGATAATAATTAAAGGAGCAAGGGAGCATAACCTTAAGGATATTGATGTAGAAATTCCAAGGGATTCGCTGACTGTAATTACCGGACTATCCGGATCAGGAAAATCTTCACTTGCATTTGACACTATTTATGCAGAAGGACAGAGAAGATATATAGAATCTCTTTCCGCTTATGCCCGCCAATTCCTTGATATGCTTGAAAAACCGGATGTTGATCTGATTGAAGGATTAAGTCCCGCAATATCGATTGAACAAAAAACATCATCAGGTAATCCACGTTCGACAGTGGGAACTGTAACAGAAATTTATGATTATCTGCGACTTCTTTATGCAAGAACCGGCATTCCATATTGTTATAACTGCGGAAAACCGGTTGTAAAACAAACGTCAAATCAGATAATCGAATCTATCCTTTCTACTCTTGCGGGGAAAAAGATTTCCATTTTAGCCCCGGTTATAAGAGGCAGGAAAGGACATTACCGGGAATTATTTGAAGAGATAATGTCCGATGGTTTTCTTAAGGTGAGGGTAGATAATGAATTTCATCAACTTGAAAAAGGGTTCCAGGCAGACAGGTATAAAATCCACAACATTGAAATAGCAATTGATAAATTCACCGTTAATGAAAATTCAAGAAACCGTTTAACCGAATCTATTGAAGTGGGACTTAATTACGGGAACGGGATTACGATTGTTAATGACGGATCGGCTGATCATTTGTACAGCAGGCACCTTGCATGTCTGGACTGCGGAATAAACTACAGGGAGCTTGCACCAAATTCTTTTTCGTTTAATTCACCATATGGATTATGCACTGATTGTGAAGGACTCGGCGAAAAGAAAGAACTTGATATTCATTTAATGATCCCCGACTGGGATAAGTCAATAAATGAAGAAGGACTTGCACCTCTTGGTAAACCGCGTCCTATCTGGTTCTTCAATCAATTGCAGGCGGTGGCAGACAAATTTGAGTTCACTTTTGATACTCCGCTTAAAGATCTTACCGAAGAACAGAAAGAAATACTGCTTAACGGAACTAAAGAAAAAATTCCTTTTTCATATTCTTATGGTAATACAAAGCCCGTTGTTTATATGCATAAGTTTGCCGGGCTGTATAAGCACCTGTTAAATTATTACGGCACAACCACATCAAACAATATCAGGGAATGGGTCGAATCCTACATGAATACGGTGCGGTGCAAGACCTGCGGGGGCGGAAGGCTGAAAAAGGAATCACTTGCAGTTAAATTCCAGGGAAAAAACATCAGTGAAGTCACAACATTATCAATTTTCAGAGCCGATGAGTTCTTTAATAAGATAAAATTAACGGGCAGGGATGCTATAATAGCCAAACCGATATTAAAGGAAATTACAACAAGATTAAAATTCCTGCTGAATGTGGGGCTGGACTATCTTACTCTTGACCGTTCGGCAAGAACATTATCGGGAGGGGAATCGCAAAGGATACGTCTTGCCACACAGATCGGATCGCAATTGGCAGGAGTATTATACGTTTTGGATGAACCCAGCATTGGACTTCACCAGAGCGATAATATTAAACTTATAAATTCCCTAAAACATTTAAGGGATCTGGGTAATACAGTTATTGTTGTTGAACATGACAGGGAAACTATGAGAAGCTCCGATTATCTTGTTGATCTGGGTCCCGGTGCAGGAGAATATGGCGGGGAGGTAGTTGTCGCAGGTGAAACTGATGTTCTTATGTCATCGGACAACGGGCATAACTCATTAACACTTTCTTATTTAAAAGGGGAAAAGAAAATACAGGTTCCTGAAGAAAAGCGGAAAGGGAACGGAAAATATTTAATACTCAAAGGCGCATCAGGAAATAATCTAAAGGAAGTTGAACTTAAAATTCCCCTTGCAACATTTACATTGATAACAGGAGTAAGCGGATCGGGAAAATCTTCACTTGTAAATGAAACACTTGTTAAGATACTGATGGGGAAAATTTATAAATCTAAATCACCACCGCTACCTTACCGTTCATTGGAAGGATTGGAAAATGTAGATAAGATTATTGAGATTGATCAATCAGCGATAGGCAGAACACCGAGGTCGAATCCTGCAACATATACTGGATTGTTTACATTTATAAGAGATCTTTATTCACAGTTGCCTGAATCAAAGATGAGGGGATACAGTACAGGAAGATTCAGTTTTAATGTTGCCGGGGGCAGGTGCGAGGAATGCGGTGGGGACGGGCTAAGGAAGATTGAAATGAATTTTCTGCCAAACGTATATGTACAGTGTGAGGTATGCAGGGGCAAAAGATATAACCGGGAAACACTGGAAGTATTATTCAAGACCAAATCTATTTCAGATGTGCTTGCAATGACAGTGGAAGAGGCACTTGAATTCTTTGAGGACCTTCCGCGGATAAGAAGAAAATTAAAAGCTATTCATGATGTGGGTCTTGGATACATCACGCTCGGACAGCAGGCAACCACTTTATCCGGGGGTGAAGCACAGCGTGTGAAACTTGCTACAGAGTTAAGTAAGGTTAGCACAGGAAAAACCCTTTACATTCTTGATGAACCAACGACAGGTCTTCATTTTGAGGATGTGAGGATATTGCTGCATGTTCTGAATAAACTTGTAGATAAGGGGAATACGGTGGTTGTAGTTGAACATAATCTTGATGTAATTAAAACCGCAGACTGGATAATTGACCTTGGTCCGGGAGGCGGAGAAAAGGGAGGGGAAATTATAGCACAGGGGACTCCAGAAATGATAATAAAAAACCCAAAGAGCGTGACAGGGAAATATCTTAAAAGAGAAATGAACTAATTATGGTTTTATATTCCAATTTTCGGGGAAAACAGAATTGGGGAAAATCTCCCTTGCTTCTTTAAGAAAAAGCGGGAAATCCTTCTTAACATTATACCTGTCAGAATTATGGAATAAAATTAGTTTCCCTGCGTTTCCTTTTAATGCTATTTCTGCAGCCTGGATAACGATCAGATGATAATTCTTTAACGCAAATTTTTTATCAGAAGAAAGGTACTGGCTTTCGCAAACAACAGTATTACAATTCCGGATCAGCTTTATGCTTTTTCTTTTTGAGGCAGCGTCATAAATAAAATCGGTTAGATAGGAAATACTTTCACCTTCCTTTTTGACTAAAAGCTGTTCCCGTAATTTTCCGAGTGAGATTTTTCTACCGTTTAGGAGGATACTTTTGCGGGAACTTACAGATAAGTTCTTTACTTTCTCAAGCCATGGTCCCGGATCATAATTATTTATAACCAATTTATCTTTATCTATATTGCCGGAGGGGTGTTCTGATATCCTGAAAGCTAAAGAGGGAATTATATGATTCAACAGTTGAGATTCTACTTTGAAATGTTCATTGCTGAATACAATTCCCTTAAATGGTTTCTTTTCTACGAAATGTTTTTTGGAAAAACCCTCCCTTGCAAGAAACCTATAAGTGATTGTTTCTTTTTCTTTAATATCAATTACAAACCATTCACCGGGAATATCACTGACGAGGTTCCATTTATATCCCTTTAAGCGATTTTGAATAATGTAGGAAGTATCCTCCGGACCAAAGACATAAACAGGCTTGCTTTCCCTGTCGTAGTTTCTCCTGATGAAATGGTCAAGTCCGGCTGCATGATCCAGGTGAAGATGAGAAAAAAAGATATAATCAATAGACCTAACAGCAGAGGCGGTAATTTCCTTCAGAACATCTTCCCCACAGTCGAATAATATCCTGTAAATCCTGGTTCCGCTGTTTACACAGATAAAGAGGGCATTATCGCCACCGGGTTTTCCAAGAACCTTATATTGAACACTCATTTTCTTTGGGAAATTGATTATTTTAATTAGTTAATATTCAAATTGTTATCATTTATATAAAATTAAATCTATAGGAACTAAAATGAAAAGATTTAGCCCTGTTATATTAAGCATAATTTTATTGTATTTCTCACAAGTAGCTGCTCAGGGAAACAGGTTTGAAGGCAACTGGCTTGGGAATTTAAAGGTTTCTTCGGTTTCACTACGATTAGTTTTAAAGATAACTAAAGTGGAGAAGGATAATTATAAAGCGATACTTAACAGTCCGGATCAAACGGATAAGGATATTCCTGTGGACAAGATTGTCATATCCGGAGACAGCATAAAGTTATTTGTGAAAATGATCGGGGGGTCTTATAAAGGTAAAATTGCTGATACCCTTTTGAATGGAATATGGAGTCAGGGGGGAAAGGAATTGCCACTTTCGTTTATGCGGACAGAGAAAATTGTAGAGCTAAACCGTCCTCAGAATCCGAAAAAGCCATACCCTTATAAAGAAGAAGAAGTTACGGTGCAGAATATAGGTGCTAATGTAACACTTTCAGGAACTTTTACATATCCTGAAAAGGGAGATAATTTTCCGGCTGTGGTTCTGATAACAGGTTCCGGTCCACAGGACAGGGATGAGGCACTGCTTGGTCATAAACCATTCCTGGTACTTTCAGATTATTTAACAAGGCATGGAATTGCTGTACTGCGATGTGATGACAGAGGGTTCGGAAAATCTACAGGTAATTTTAGTTCGGCTACCACCAAAGACTTTGCTACTGATGCGCTTGCCTGTGTAGAATATCTGAAAACAAGGAAAGAAGTGGATAAAGAACATATCGGATTAATAGGGCACAGTGAGGGGGGTATTATTGCACCTATGGTTGCGAACCAAACGAAAGATGTTTCATTTATTGTGATGATGGCGGGTACCGGACTCAATGGTGAGAAAGTGTTGGAACTTCAATCCAAACTGATTGCAAAGGCAGAGGGGGAGTCTGATGAGGATATAAATAAAATGACGCAGATTAACACTAAGCTTTATAAAATAGTAATGCAGGAGAAGGATTCTTCTAAAGCAGCGGTGGAAATTCATAAAGCATTGGATGAATATTACAGTACTTTAAGTGATTCTGTAAAGAATTCCTCAGAGAATTCAAAGGAAAGATTGTATGCACAGACGAAATCATTATTGTCCCCATGGTTCAAGTTCTTTTTATCATATGAACCTCAGGAAAGCTTATCAAAACTAAAGATACCGGTACTTGCTTTAGATGGAGAGAATGATCTTCAAGTTTCGCCGAAAGAGAACCTTGCGGCAATTGAAAGCGCACTTAAAAAAGCAGGAAATAAGAATTATAAGGTTATAGAAATTCCCAAATTAAATCATCTGTTCCAGACATCGGAAACAGGTTCTCCAACTGAATATAGCAAAATAGAAGAAACGATAGCTCCAATAGCTTTAAGCACGATCTCAGTTTGGATTCTTATGGTAACAAAAAGATAAGAAATAAAATTTATGAATAAAATAAAATTAACTATATGAATCCTCCTATCGCAGAAAAGATAAAAAAAGAATTAACCGAACATGGTGACACGCGCACTGATAATTATTTTTGGCTAAATCAAAGTGATAATCCAAAAGTAGTGGAATATCTGAAAGCAGAAAATAATTATACTGATGAAATGCTTAGGCATACCGAAGCTTTACAGGGAAAATTATATAATGAAATCATTGGAAGAATAAAGCAGGATGATACTTCGGTGCCATATAAGGATAATGGATATTTTTATTATACTCGTTATGAGGATGGAAAGGAATATCCTGTTCATTGCCGTAAAAAGGGTACGATAGATGCCCCTGAAGAAATACTCCTTAATGTAAATGAAATGGCGAAAGGACAAAAATTCTTTAACGTTTCAGGATTATCTGTAAGCATGGATAATAAATTACTTTCTTATGGCATTGATACCGTGGGTCGAAGAAAATATAATATTTTTATCAAGAACCTGGAAACAGGCGAGAGATTTAAGGATAAACTTCCTAATAGCACAGGATATGCTGCATGGGCAAATGACAATAAGACTTTGTTTTATACCCGGAAAGACAAATCCCTGCGGGCATATAAAATTATCAGGCATAAACTGGGAAATAAAACCTCTGATGATAAAGAAATATACCATGAAAAGGATGAGTCGTTTAGTACCACCGTATATAAGACCAAATCTGATAAATTTCTTTTTATAGGATCATTCAGCATAGTATCTTCAGAATACAGAATACTAAATGCGGATGAACCCGATGGTGAGTTCGGAATATTTCAGCAGAGGGGAAAAAATATAGAGTATTATATAGATCATTATGAGGATATCTTTTATATAAAGACTAACCTTAAAGCAAAAAATTTCAGACTGATGAAAACTCCTTTGGATAAAACAACAAAAGAGAACTGGCAGGAAATAATTCCCAACAGGAAAGATGTACTGCTTGAAGAACTGGAAATCTTTAATGATTACCTTGTCCTGCAGGAAAAGAAAAATGGTCTTAACCAGTTACGTATTTTAGGGCTAAATGATAAATCGGATCATTACCTTGATTTTGGAGAGGCAGCATATTCAACTTCAATCGACAGGAACCCGGAATTTGATACCGGGAAACTCCGTTACAGCTATACATCTTTAATTACACCAAGGTCGATAATAGATTATAATATGAGAACCGGGGAGAAGATTATTCTTAAGCAGGATGAGGTTCTCGGAGGTTATAATAAAGATGATTATTTTGTTAAAAGACTACACGCAACTGCGAATGACGGTACGAAAATACCCGTCTCGATGGTTTATAAAAAAGGAATCAGGAAAGACGGTACCAGCCCTTTACTCCTTCATGGTTATGGATCCTATGCTATTTCGACTGAACCGGTTTTCAGCTCAACAAGATTAAGCCTGCTTGACCGCGGATTTATTTATGCAATTGCGCATATCCGGGGAGGTCAGGAAATGGGGCGCTCGTGGTACGAAGACGGAAAGCTCCTTAAAAAGAAGAATACATTTACAGATTTTATAAACTGTGCAGAGTTTCTGATAAAAGAAAAATATACTTCAAAAGAAAAACTTTGTATAATGGGTGCCAGTGCTGGGGGACTACTGATAGGGGCAGCTATAAATATGCGCCCCGATCTGTTCAAAGCAGCAGTAGCAAATGTTCCTTTTGTGGATGTGATTACAACTATGCTTGATGAATCAATTCCGCTTACCACAGGGGAGTTTGATGAATGGGGAAATCCTAAATTGAAGGAATATTACGATTATATCCTTTCCTATTCTCCTTATGATAATGTGGGACAAAAAAATTATCCTGCGCTACTGGTTATGACAGGTCTGCATGATTCACAGGTGCAGTACTGGGAACCGGCAAAATGGGTTGCTAAGCTGCGGGACAAAAAGACCGGAAATAATATACTGCTGATTAAAACAAATATGCAGGCAGGGCATGGGGGTGCTTCAGGCAGGTTTGAGAAGTTCAGGGAGATAGCAATGGAATATACTTTCCTTCTGGATCAGGTAAATATTAAGGAAGTGTAATTATGACATTCAAAGATACACCTAAAAATATAAGTGCAGGTTTACTGATGTATAGCCGGAAGAATGGACTTAAGGTATTCCTTGTTCATCCGGGCGGACCTTACTTTATGAATAAAGATGATGATTATTGGGGCATTCCCAAAGGTTTAACTGAAGAGGATGAGGATCACCAGCAGGCAGCTGTAAGAGAATTTAAAGAAGAAACAGGAATAAAACCTGAAGGAGAATTTACTCCACTCGGTTCCGTTATTCAAAAGGGGGATAAGAAAGTTTACGCATGGGCATTCGAATGTCCGGATGATGATCCCATTAAAATTACAAGTAATACATGCGAGGTAGAATGGCCTCCCCGGTCAGGCAAGAAAATTATCATACCGGAAGTGGATAAGGGAGAGTTCTTTACAATTGAAGAAGCGAAAGTAAAGATGAAAAAAGCACAGCAGAAATTCCTCGATAAGTTATTATGTATTTTGGGTGAAGAAACCCTATGACGGTGGTGTCATAATAGTTTAGAAAAATTATAATTATATTATTAAAGAATAATCTATATTAAAAAGAAAGGAATATTTTATGCGTCCAAATGAAACTGAGTATGCGCCTTATTACCAAAAATATATTGATACAGTAGAAGGGGATGATATTATCTGGGTATTAGATAAGCAGATTAATGAATTCATTGAGTTTATCAATACCATTCCTGAAGAAAAGAAAAATTATTCATATGCAGCCGGAAAATGGACAACTGTAGAAGTTCTTGGACATATAATTGATACTGAAAGGATTATGGCTTTCCGGGCATTCTGGTTTGCCAGGAACGCCGCTAATCCATTACCGGGGTTTGAGCAGGATGATTTTATTAAATCAGCTGATTTCAATAACAGAACTATCCATAGCTTTGCGGATGAATTCAATCACCTGAGAAAATCGAATAATAATTTGTTCGGAGGTTTGGGGGAGGAAGCATTGCACCGGCAGGGGATATCAAATAATAGAAAGGTATCTGTTTTAGCACTGCTATATATTATTGCAGGGCACATGAATCATCATGTAACAATATTAAAAGAAAGATATTTGAAAGAATAATATTTTACAAAGCCTGGTTTATTTCCTTTAATATCTTTTCTGTGGCACCCAGGTTTTTCTGAACATAATTATAAGATATGTCTCCCTTCTCTTTTCTTATCATTTCATTGATGAAAAGCATTCTTAAATTCCTGTAAGCCTCCTTCTTATTTCTGATCAATATTCCGCCACCCTGCTTTAACAGTTCTTTTGCTTCCTGGGAATTATCGATCTTTGGCCCAAATAATACCGGTACTCCATATACAGCGGCTTCAAGAACATTATGAATACCTTGCTTAAAACTTCCCCCCACATAGGCAGCATCGGCATAAGTGTAAAGTGTAAGAAGGATACCGATAGAATCAATAATTATTACCCGCTCACTCTTATAATTATTCATGAATGAAAAGCGGATGGTATCAAGATCTCCTGAAAATTCATTTTCAATCTTTTCAAGATGAACCACGGTTGGTTCATGGGGGGCAATAATCAGTATAACATCATCGTCATTTTTCGCAAGTTTGGAAAAAGCAGGAAGGATTACTTCCTCATCCGCTTCCCAAGTGCTGCCGGCAACTAATATTTTCTTCCCCTTAAAAAGATCAGTCTTAAGTAAATTATGTGCGCTGGCTGTAAGGCTCCTTTGGTAGACTCTGTCAAAACGGGTATCTCCGACCGCCTTAACCTGATTATCTGTACAACCGAAATCCTTGAATCCTTCTGCATCTGACTTTGAAACTGTTAGTATCTTGGTAACATCCATGAATAAATATTTATGGAAGTTCTTCATAAAAAGAAATTTCCTCCTGGAATTTTCTTTCATAGTTGCATCAACAAGGAATATAGGGATATTAAAACTTTTCATCGCCCAGATATGATTTGGCCACAAATCATAACGCATCAAAACAGAAAGATTTGGTTTAACAATCTGAATGAATTTTGCCGCATTTGCTTTGGTATCAAAAGGGAGATATGATACCAGATCTGCAAAAGGGTATTTTCTCGAATTATCATATCCGCTTGGAGAGTAGAACGTAACAAGAATATTTATTCCTTTATTCTTCTTAAGTTCTTCTATTATAGGTTTTGCCTGTTCGAATTCTCCTAATGAGGAGGAATGAAACCATATCAGCTTATTTGCCTTCCGGATTGCTGCGGAATTAATGATCAGCTCTTCAAAGATACGCCGCCTTCCCTTAATACCCCTCATTACTTTACTATTATAAAACCCAACAATTCTTACGCCTAAATACAATATCGGGACGATTAATAAATTATAGAACAAAAACCAGAATTTTTTCATCAGGAATTAAAGAGAAGATTGAAATTATTATAAACAAGCTGCGGGGTTATTTCGAGCATACACTTAAAATGTGTCTTTGGGCATTTATCTCTGCCAATATGAGTGCATGGTCTGCAGGTTAATGATTTGTTTTCCAGGACTAAATTTTTGGTGAGCAATCCTGATTCGTTCCCGGTGTAAGGAGTAAAACCGAATTCTTTAACAGTAGATCCGAATATTGCAAGTACTTTTACACCTGCTGCACATGCAGTGTGCATCAGGCCGGAATCATTGCACACAATACCGGTACATTTCTTCATATCTACCGTTGTCTGCAGCAAATCATTTTTATTTGAAAGATCAATGGAATCTATCTTGGTGGCAATCTCAGCACAGACAAGGCGGTCATCCTTTCCCCCGAACAGGGCTATGGTATACCCATCATCATTAAACATTTTCCCTAATTGAATATAATATTCCTTTGGCCACATTTTGGTAAAATGCCGGGAACCGGGAGCGAATCCAATATATTTCTTATCCGGATCAAAAAGAGGCGATGGAGCGTTTAAAGTAATAAGTTCCAAACCTTCATCATCCAACTTAAGATCATTGAAAATTTCTGCATATCTTACCGGCATTTGAGGAGCATTCTTCAGAAGGTTAATTTTGAATTTAACCAGAAGAAGTTTTGCCTTATCCCTTTTATTGAACTTAACAGTTTTTACCCTGAGCTTGCTACATATAACTGCAGACCTTATGTTATTTTGAAGATCTATAACAAGATCGTATTTCTCCCTTTTAAGTTCTTTAATCAGTTTCTTATTCTCATCATCAATTCGTGTAAATAGGAATATTTTCTCAAGGAAATGATTATTTACCAATACCTGCTCATATTCGGATCTCAGTAAAAAATGAATCTTCTTGTCCGGAAATTGTCTCTGAATAGATCTAATCATAGGAGTAGCTAAAAGAATATCCCCCAAAGAGCTTAACCTGATGATTAAGATTTTATTATAATCAGCTAATTTCAATTGTTCTCAATTTTCATTATAGGCAAATTTACTTAATTGAATAGTTCTTAACAATTATAAACTCTATCTAAAAAGGACTATTTTTTCTATATTTAGCCCTTGTTTATAATACAATTTGGAGAAAGTATCATCGAAAAGCAAAAAAATAATCAGACTGATATAATTGAAAAAATAGTTTCTTTGTCTAAAAGAAGAGGTTTTGTCTTCCAATCCAGTGAAATTTATGGCGGATTGAACGGTTGCTGGGACTATGGCTCCCTGGGTGTGGAACTCCTTAAAAATATTAAAGAGGAGTGGTGGAAATTTATGACCTACAGGGAGAATATTGAAGGTTTGGATGCCTCTATCTTAATGCATCCTAAAGTCTGGGAAGCGTCTGGACATGTTGAGAACTTTACAGACCCTATGATTGACTGCCGTCAATGTAAAGCCCGTTTCAGAGTGGATGTGCTGGCAGATTCCTTAAATGAGAAGAAAAAGAAAAAAGCCCTTGATGCACTTAAAGAAAAAATGACTAATAGTGCTCCCCTTTATAATAAATATGAAATAATAGTAAATAAAGTAAAATCTGAACTTAAAGAGGAGGAGGACGAAGCTAATGAATTATTTAATGCACTGCTTGATAATGCCGATCTTAACGGAGAACTGCTTGCTGAACTTAACTGTCCGCAGTGCGGCAATAAAGGAACCTTTACTTCTGCACGACAGTTTAATCTCATGTTTAAAACATTCATAGGTTCCGTAGAAGATTCAAATGCTGTGGTTTATCTTCGTCCGGAAACCGCGCAGGGAATATTTGTTAACTTCCTTAATGTCCAGGGTTCTTCACGGCAGAAACTTCCATTCGGAATAGCTCAGATAGGAAAAGCTTTCAGGAATGAAATAAATACAAAAAACTTTCTCTTCAGGACACGCGAATTTGAGCAGATGGAAATGCAATTCTTTGTAAAACCCTCGGAAGATACTAAATGGTACAACTACTGGAAAGAGGAAAGGATAAATTGGTTCTATAATCTCGGTATGACAAAAGATAAATTAAGGTTCCATGACCATCCTAAAAATAAACTTGCCCATTATGCAAAAGAGGCAACTGATGTGGAATACTTGTTCCCCTTTGGTTGGGGTGAAATTGAAGGAATACATAACAGAACTAACTTCGATCTCTCGCGCCATGAAGAATTTTCAGGTAAATCCCTCAAATATTTCGACGAAGAAACAAAAGAGAAATTTACCCCTTACATCATTGAGACTTCCGCCGGGGCAAGCAGGTCATTTATGGCTTTCCTGGTAGATGCATATGCTGAAGAAGAAGTGAACGGCGAAACAAGAGCCATATTAAAATTTCATCCTAAGCTGGCACCAGTTAAAGCTGCAATCTTTCCTTTGGTAAATAAAGATGGTATGCCTGAAATATCCA
>OBLU010001565.1_pt1 | contig 21273 bp, 11 predicted proteins | sample 1518681 | NCBI WGS metagenome assembly OBLU01 (sample SAMEA3539304, study PRJEB22396) | soil metagenome | biome: tundra; feature: field; material: soil | place: USA | collected 2010-05 | depth 0.15 m
GAGATATTGGCGTGACTGGAGTTCAGACGTGTGCTCTTCCGATCTGGTGTCGGTAACACTGATGCTGCGTTCATTCTTGGTACAGGAAAAATTTGGGAAAGAATTCCTGAATCAATGAAGTTTACTTTTACTGGGAAAATGCCGCCATATTTAACCGCTAAAGATCTTATTCTTCAGATATTGGGAGATATAGGAACAGATGGCGCCACATATAGAGCAATGGAATTTGATGGCGAAGCAATTTCCTCCTTATCTATGTATGAAAGAATGACTTTGACAAATATGGCTATTGAAGCTGGAGGAATGAATGGTATTATAGCAGTAGATGGAATCACTGCTCAATTCCTTGAAGAAATAGCTGTGAAAGATTATACAACTTATCAAAGCGACATTGATGCAGTTTATCATTCAAAATATAATTATGATGTGTCTAAAATTGAACCTTTGGTAGCAAAACCTCATAGTCCTGATAACCGTGATACTGTAAGGAATGTTCATGGGACAAAACTTACAAAATGTTATATCGGTTCATGTACAGGTGGGAAGATCACTGATTTTTACTATGCGGCAAACATACTATTGGGGAAGGAGGTTAAAGTAACTACTTTCATCGTTCCTGCAAGTACTGCGATCGCAAAGCAGCTCGAGGAAGAAACCATTTCGGGCATTTCGTTAAAAGATATATTTGAAAAATCAGGTTGCATAATAGCAGAGTCGTCCTGTGCTGCTTGCCTTGGTGGTCCTTCTGATACTATTGGTAGAAGCGTTGACGGCGATGTGGTTATTTCTACAACAAATAGAAATTTTCCTGGAAGAATGGGAAGTAAATCTTCACAGGTCTATCTTGCTTCCCCTTTAACAGTTGCGGCTTCAGCAATAAACGGCGCTATAACTGATCCAAGAGATTTTTTATAACAAATTTATTTAACAAAAGATTGTATTAAGGTAAAAATGGAAAAGAAAATAACTGGCAAAGCTTATGTATTGGGAGATAATGTTGATACTGATCAGATTATCCCTGCTGAACATCTCGTTTATTCAACCTGTGATCCGGAAGAATTAAAAAAATATGGACACTTTGCATTATCAAGCGTGCCTGTTGATGGGGCAGGTTTACCCGATGGGGGTAAACAGTTTATAATCGGAAATAATTATAAGTCGGAATATACTATTGTAATTGGTGGATCGAATTTCGGCTGTGGTTCTTCAAGGGAACATGCACCCCTGGCATTACAGGTAGCGGGGATAAAAGTTGTTATCGCCGAATCTTATGCAAGGATTTTTTACCGCAATTCTGTTGATGGGGGATTTCTGATTCCTTATGTCAGTAAAGTAAAACTTAACGACAAAATTAAAACCGGTGATATCATAGAGGTTGATGTGGAATTAAATAAAATCATCAATCATTCGGATAATATTAGCTATCAGTTAGCTCCTTTAGGAGATGTTTTTGAAATTGTTGATGCAGGTGGATTATTTGAATATGCTCGCTCAGCAGGAATGATATAAATTGTAAAATATCAGCTAGTGATATAAATGACTATAGTTTGTTCTTATTAAAATGGCCTTAAATAAAATGCGTTAAAAATATTTGCGGAATAGAGTGATAAGCGGGAAATGCTGTTTGACCGTAGGGAGTTCATTTACCGCCACGGAATGGAGCAAATATTTAGCGATTTTATTTTAAGCCATGTTTCTTTTGCCACTTTTCTTACGTTAAGAAAAGTGGAAATAGAAATTTTAAGCCATGCTTCTTTTGGTTCTTTTCTTGCGTGAAGAAAAGAACAGAAAAATAATATAAATAATATATGATATCATTATGAATACAATAGAAATTTTTGATACAACTTTACGTGACGGAACCCAGGGAGAAGGTGTAAATCTTTCGATAAATGATAAGATAGGTATTGCCTTAAAGCTGGATGAGTTTGGTATTGATATTATTGAGGGTGGTTGGCCTGGAAGCAATCCCCGGGATGAAGAATTCTTTAAACAGATTAAAAATCATAATTTCATAAATTCACAAATATGCGCATTTGGATCAACAGCTAGATTCCTCAATAAAATTTCATCTGATCCTAATCTGAATGCTCTTCTGTTTGCTGAGACTCCCGTCGTCTCTATTTTTGGAAAGACCTGGAAATTTCATGCAGAGATTGGTCTTGGTCTTACTGAATCCGAAAATGAAGAATTGATTTTTAAATCAGTTCAATATCTGAAAGAACATGGTAGGAAAGTAGTATTCGATGCGGAACATTTCTTTGACGGTTTCAAGGATAATGTGCAATTTGCTCTAAAAATGCTTAAAGCTGCCGAAACAGCGGGAGCTGATGTAATTACACTTTGCGATACAAATGGCGGCTCCCTTCCCTTTGAGATCAATAAAGCTGTCCATGAAGTAATGAAAAATATAAATAAGCCGGTCGGAATTCATACACATAACGACGGTGAACTTGCAGTGGCAAATTCTTTGACTGCCATAGAAGCGGGAGTTACTCATGTTCAGGGTACTATAAATGGGGTTGGTGAGAGGTGCGGCAATGCAAACCTTATTAGTATAATTCCCAACATTTTGTTGAAAATGAACATGCATTCAAAAACAGAGATCAGTCTTGAGGGCTTAACTTCTCTTTCCAATTATGTCAATGAGTTAATGAACTTGGTTCCAAATTCCCGTTCAGCATTTGTGGGGAATTCGGCTTTTGCTCATAAGGGGGGAATTCATGTAAGTGCCGTGCTCAAGGACGGTAGGATGTATGAACATATAAATCCGGGTAAAGTCGGCAATAAACAACGCGTTTTAATTTCAGATCTGGCTGGACAAAGTAATATAAAATATAAAGCGAAAGAATTTGGTATTGATCTTAAAAAAGATAATGAGCTTAGTAAAAAACTCGTTTCGCATATTAAGTCCCTTGAATATAATGGTTACCAGTTTGATGGTGCTGAGGCTTCCTTCGAATTGATCCTAAGATCTGAAACAAATGAGTTCTCTCCATTCTTTAATACTCTGGATTCAAAGATCAATGTTTCTTTCGACAACAAAAAACATACTTCTGCTGAAGCTGTTATTAAAATTGAAGTAGATGGTGAAATTGAACATACTGCCGCAAACGGAGATGGGCCTGTTAATGCTCTTGACAATGCCCTCAGGAAAGCACTTTTAAGGTTTTATCCTGAAATTTCCGAAATAAAGTTAATAGATTATAAAGTCCGGGTGCTAAATGAAAAAAATGGAACTGCGGCAAAGGTAAGGGTACTCATTCAATCTGGGGATGGGAATGAAACATGGTCAACAGTCGGAGTATCTGAAAATATTATTGAGGCAAGCTGGCAGGCATTATGTGATAGTATGAATTATAAGCTCTTCAAAGTTGAAAAAGAAAAATCAGTGTTAATAAGTTAATCAATTCAACAAATTTCTTTAAATGAACTACGATCAAAAAAATAAATGTATCGGTATGTACGATCCAACCTTTGAGCATGATGCTTGCGGAATGGGATTTGTCGCTGATGTTAAAGGAAGGAAATCAAGATCTATTATTGATATGAGTCTTGAGATTCTTCTTAATCTTGAACATCGTGGTGCTGTAGGCGCTGATATCAGCACAGGGGATGGGTCCGGGATACTTATACAGATGCCTGATGCGTTTATACGAAAGGTAACTTCAGAAAAAAATATCAAGCTTCCTCCCGAAGGTAAATATGGTGTCGGAGTTATATTCTTACCCCAGAATTCCACTCATAGAAAAGTAATTGAAAATATTATAGAAAAAATTATTATCGATGAGGACCAGAAGTTCCTTGGTTGGAGGGATGTTCCTGTAGATCTGGGCGTGCCTGGAAAAGGCGCCAGGGCAACACAACCTTTTATAAAACAATGTTTTATTGGTGCAAATAAAAAAATCGAGTCTCAGGATGAATTTGAAAGAAAACTTTATCTGATTCGAAGGATTATCGACCAAAGGATACGAATTGAGGTCAAAATTGATAGGAGTAAATATTATGTTCCCTCTTTTTCAAGCAGAGTTCTGATTTATAAAGGAATGCTCCTTGCCCCGCAGCTTCGTGCTTATTACAAAGATCTGAATGATCGCGATATGATCTCCGCAATGGCGATGATACATTTAAGATTTTCTACTAATACCTTTCCAACCTGGGATCTCGCGCATCCTTTCAGAATGATAGCCCACAATGGGGAGATAAATACGTTGCGTGGAAATAAGAACTGGATGGCCGCTCGGCAGCATGTGATGGACTCAGAATTTTATGGAAAGGACCTCCGAAGAATGCTTCCGATTGTTATGGAAGGACAGAGTGATTCTGCCACTTTTGACAATGTGTTGGAATTATTAGTAATGAGTGGAAGAAGCCTGCCCCATGCTATGATGATGATGATTCCTGAGGCCTGGTCTAAAAATGATATGATGGATCCTGATAGGAAAGCATTTTATGAATACCATGCTACCATGATGGAACCATGGGATGGCCCTGCTGCAGTTGTGTTTACTGACGGAAATATTATTGGGGCCACTCTTGACAGAAATGGGTTGAGACCGTCTCGATATCTTATTACTAAAGACGATCTTGTTATCCTTACATCTGAAGCCGGAACGTATAATGTCCCGGACGAAAATATTGCATTTAAAGGAAAACTCCAGCCGGGCAGAATGTTTATTCTTGATTTAAACCAGGGAAGAATTATTGACGATGACGAAATAAAAAAACAAATTGTTACCCGGAAACCTTACAGGCAATGGGTAAATGAAAATATGATAAAGCTTAGTCATCTTCCTACGCCGGATTTTATTTATAATGCAAATTTTGAAACCCTTCTCATAAGACAAAGAATTTTCGGTTATACAAAAGAAGACTTGATGAAAGTTATGCTTCCAATGGCGGTAAATGGTGAGGAAGCAGTCGGATCGATGGGGACTGATGCTGCACTGGCAATTCTTTCCGATAAACCACAGTTGCTATTTAGATATTTTAAACAGCTTTTTGCTCAGGTTACTAATCCCCCTATTGATTCAATCCGCGAGGAGTTGGTAATGGAGTTAACTACGTATGTGGGGCCTGAACAAAATCTTTTAGATGAAACTCCCGAACATGCTCATCGACTGGAACTTGAACATCCGCTTCTCTCAAATTCCCAAATGGAAAAAATTCGGTTTATAGCGAAGGGGCACTTCAAAGCATTAACTTTCTCTGTGCTTTTTGATCCATATACCAGGCATGATATGCGCGATCGGCTTGACCAAATCTGCTTTGAAGCGGTTGAAGCTGTCAAATCGGGCATATCTTTAATAATATTATCAGACAAAGGAACCGATATTCATCATGCTGCTATCCCATGTCTTCTTGCAACTGCCGCAGTACACCATGCCTTATTGAGAGCCGGGTTAAGAACTAATACAGGTTTGATTATCGAAAGTGGAGAACCAAGGGAAGTGCATCATTTTGCCCTTCTTTGTGGTTATGGCGCCAATGCTATAAACCCTTATGTTGCTTATGAAACCCTTGCATTTCTCGTTGAAAATAAATTTCTTCCTGCGGGTTTGGATTATAAAACTGTTAAGAAAAATTATGTTAAAGCTGTAAGTAAAGGTCTATTTAAAATTTTCAGTAAGATGGGCATATCTACTCTCCAATCTTACTGCGGTGCACAGGTTTTTGAAGCTATTGGTCTGGATTCTGAAATTGTTGAAAAATATTTTACGGGTACACCAACTAGAATAGAAGGGTTGAGCCTTGAAATGCTTGAGGTTGAAACGAAAAAAAGACACCTGGTTGCCCTTGATCCGCAGGTAGACCAGAGTCTTCTTGATTCTGGGGGTCTCTATCAATACAGAAAGGATGGTGAAACTCATTTGTGGAACCCTCTTACTATATCAAAACTTCAATTAAGCACTAGCAATGGAAATTATAAAACTTTTAAGGAATACACAGAGTTAATAAATAATCAGAACAAGAGCCGGGTAACACTAAGAAGCTTGTTCGAGCTGAATAATTCATGTGAGCCTGTACCGCTTGATCAGGTGGAACCTGCTACAGAAATTGTTAAGAGATTTTCAACTGGAGCTATGAGTTTTGGTTCAATTTCAAGGGAAGTTCATACTTCTCTTGCGATTGCAATGAACAGGATCGGGGGGAAATCTAATACTGGGGAAGGAGGAGAGGAGTCGCAAAGATTTATACCATTATCAAACGGCGATAGCATGAGATCTTCTATCAAGCAGATTGCATCCGCCCGGTTTGGTGTTACCTCAGGTTACCTTGTTAATGCAGATGATATTCAAATTAAATTGGCTCAAGGTGCAAAACCTGGAGAGGGAGGACAGCTTCCCGGCTTTAAAGTAGATAAAATAATTGCAAAGGTCCGCCATAGTATTCCCGGGGTTACTCTGATCAGCCCCCCCCCTCATCATGATATTTATTCAATCGAAGATCTGAAACAATTGATCTTTGATCTGAAGAATATAAACCCTTCTGCCCGGATTAGCGTGAAACTTGTTTCTGAGGTCGGTATTGGCACTATAGCTGCCGGTGTTGTAAAAGCTGGTGCAGATCATATCCTGATAAGTGGACATGACGGTGGCACTGGCGCTAGTCCCATCTCTTCAATTCAATATGCAGGTTCCCCATGGGAATTGGGTTTAAGTGAAACTCAGCAGACACTTGTACTAAATGGTTTGAGGGATAGGGTTTTTCTTGCTACCGATGGACAGCTCAAAACTGGTAGGGATGTTATTATTGCTGCCCTGCTTGGTGCTGAAGAATTTGGTTTTGCAACTGCACCCCTTATAACTCAGGGGTGTATTATGATGCGTAAATGCCATCTCAATACCTGCCCGGTTGGAGTCGCTACTCAGGACCCGCAGCTTAGGAAAAAATTTACTGGCAAACCCGAGTACCTTATCAATTTTATGTTTTATATAGCTGAAGAAGTAAGGGAATATATGTCTGCCCTCGGGTTCAGAACAATAAATGAAATGATCGGGCAAACGGATAAGATTATTCCCGTAAAACAATATGATCACTGGAAAGTGCGTGGTGTCGATCTAAGCAAACCTCTATTTAAAGCTGATCCTCTTTATGAAACAAATCTTTACAGGACAAGGAATCAGATTCCAGGATTAGATAAACAGATTGATAATGAATTTATAAAACGAGCCAGACCTGCCCTGGAGTATCAGATTCCGGTTCAAATAACATCCTCCGTAAAAAATGTTGACCGCTCAGTGGGCACTATGCTTTCAGGTGAAATAGCCAGAAAGTATGGAGATGAAGGCTTGCCGGATGGTTCAATTAGAATTGAATTAACTGGCACTGCAGGACAGAGCTTTGGCACTTTTCTGGCAAAAGGAATTGAACTTTGCCTGATAGGTGAATCCAATGATTATACGGGAAAAGGATTATCAGGCGGGAAAATAATTATTAAAGTTCCGCAAAAGGCTACATTCGATCCTGCGGAAAATATTATCGCTGGAAATACTTGTCTCTATGGAGCAACAAGCGGGGAAGCTTATATAAATGGTATAGTTGGAGAGAGGTTTGCTGTTCGAAATTCCGGTGCTAAAGCAGTTGTTGAAGGAACTGGCGATCACTGTTGTGAATATATGACAGGTGGAAGAGTGGTTATTTTAGGCAGGATAGGTAGAAACTTCGGAGCTGGCATGTCTGGGGGAATTGCTTACATCTGGGATCCCGCTAAGGATGCAATAAAATATATAAATCCTGGGATGGTCGATATTGAATACCTGATCTATGATGAAGATGTTGAAGAGGTTAAAAGTCTTATTACTAAACATCTTAAATATACAACTTCTAAAAGAGCTGATTTTATACTTGAAAATTGGTCTAAACAAAAAGATAATTTCTGGAAAATTATCCCTGGTGAATATAAAAAGGCCCTTGCTAATCAATCTAAATTAAATGAAGGTCCTAAACTGGGAAAGGAGAAAGTTGTTTATGGGTAAACCTTCCGGTTTTATGGAATATCATAGAAAAACCCTTTTTAAAGAAATTCCGGATAAAAGAGTAATGCACTTTAAAGAATTTGAATCTCCATTTTCCGGTGAAGATTCTAAAATCCAGGGAGCCCGTTGCATGGACTGCGGTATTCCGTTCTGCCTCGGTGATACTGGATGCCCTGTTCAAAATTATATCCCCGAATGGAATGATCTGATCTATCACGGGCATTGGAAAGAAGCCCTTGATAACCTGCATACCACAAATAATTTTCCTGAATTCACTGGAAGGTTATGCCCTGCTCCTTGCGAAACGGCTTGCACACTTGGCATAAATGATCTGCCCGTTTCGATTAAATCAATTGAACAGACTATTATTGATTTTGGTTTTGCACAAGGATGGGTTAAACCAAGGATGCCGTACGTTCTTAGTAATAAATCCGTTGCTATTGTAGGATCAGGTCCTGCCGGTTTAGCTGCCGCTCAGCAGCTTGTCCGTGCTGGTCATTCAGTAACTGTTTTTGAAAAGAATGATAGGATTGGCGGTTTACTTAGGTATGGCATTCCTGATTTTAAATTGGATAAGTCACTTATAGATAGAAGAATTAGACAGCTGACAATCGAAGGAGTCGAGTTTAAAACCAATATTAATGTTGGGTATGATATTTCTGCCTGGGAACTAATTGAACGTTTTGATGCTGTTATACTTGCAGGCGGCTCTGAAAAACCAAGGGATATTCAGATTCCGGGACGTGAACTGAAAGGGATTCACTTTGCAATGGATTACCTGACTAGGCAAAACAAATTAAATGCAGGGGATAATATTGCTGATCAGATTAATGCCGAAAATAAAAAGATGATTATATTGGGTGGAGGTGATACTGGCTCCGATTGTGTTGGAACCGCAAATAGGCAGAAAGCCACCCATATTATTCAACTTGAAGTTATGCCTAAACCCCCTGAAATAAGATCAGACTCAACTCCATGGCCATATTGGCCATTGATCTTAAGAACTTCTTCAAGTCATGAAGAAGGGGCACTTCGGAAATGGGGAATAAACACAAAAACTTTTAAAGGTAACAGCAATGGAGAAGTTACTTCTTTAATCTGTAACGAAGTTAAATTCGAAAATGGAAAATTTATTGAACTATCTGGAACCGAATTTGAATTAGAGGCTGATCTTGTCCTGATTGCAGCCGGATTTTTACACCCCGAAAGGAATGGATTGATTGACGAACTAGTTCAAATGGGTATGGAACTCGATCATAAGGGAAATATAAAAGCTGTTTTCGGAGATGACGAAAATGCTCATGCCACAACTCTTAATAGGGTATTTGCATGTGGAGATATGAGAAGGGGACAGTCAATTGTCGTATGGGCTATAGCTGAAGGAAGAAAATGTGCTGCTGCGGTTCATAGATATTTAATGGAACCTGCAGAATAGTTTTATTTAATAATAAATTCATCGTTTGAACTATCAGCATCAAGCCAGATTTTATCAAATAAGATTGCCTTAATAATTTTCTTTCCTGCAGGTCTTTCTATTATATATCGGTTATTTCCTTCCTTCCAGACGGAAACATTTTTACTTATAATTTCATTTGTTCTGTCTGAATATGTAAGTTTTAATTTAAATCCTCCCGGATAATTCCCTTTCTTCTCAATTACTATATTATAGTTGTTTCCAATTAGTGATATATCTTCAATAGCAAGATCTAGGTATCCGTATTCGAAAAACCAGGGTTTTATTAACCATGTGAGGTCCTCACCGATGGCATTACTCATTGAATTAAAAAAGTCATATGGAATCGGGTGCTTCCCGTTCCATCTGTCCATATATTCATGAAGCGCTTTAAGAAATAGATTATCCCCCAAATACTCTTTTAGCATATTATAAAAATAAGCAGCCTTAATGTATGCATTAAACCTGTAAACAGGACTCTTCAGATATTTTGAAACAGCAATTATCGGTAAATCGATATCATTCCCTATCGAATTTTTGTACGCCTTTACCCTGCTGTTTTTAATTACTTCAATCGAATAAAGAGTGGATGTAGTCATAAAATCTATATAGGCTGCCCATCCTTCATCCATCCATGCATATTTGGATTCATTTGTTCCCATATAAAATGGGAAATATGAATGGGAAATTTCATGAGAAGTTAGTCCTACCATGCTGGAATCGGGTACCGAACTGTCATTTGCCATCATAGGATATTCCATTCCACCCGAGCCGTTATAAACTGTTTCTTTAGGATATGGAAAGGGAACACCGGGTAAAATAGTTGACATATATTCTATTTCCTCACGCGCAGTTTTCGCTACTTTATAAAAATCTTTTGAATCTTTATTGTATGCGGCATCTATGAAAACTCTTCGTCCGGTTGCTTTATCTGCTATAAGACTGGAACCATCCCATAAATAATGGTCGCTTAAAGCAAATGCAAAATCTGTTACATTCTCAGCCTTAAATTTCCAGATATTTTTAGTTTTCGAAATAGTAATACTTTTTTGAACAATATCATTTGAATCGATAATTTGCACTATACTATCGGATCTCAGCGCTGACCGGTATCGTTTTACATATTTGTCAGTTAATACTTCCTCCGGATTTTCTAAAACACCCGTAGCCCTGACTATATAATCCTTTGGGACAGTAATTGAAACATCGAAATCTGCAAAGTCGTTATAGAACTCCACTCCTCCTGTATATTGAAAATCATTCCAGCCGTCAATATCATCATAAACTGCTATATGCGGAAAGAAATATGCAATAAAAAATGTTGATGAATCTATGGTGCCGGTTCTTATATCAGATTCCTTATTCAAAATATAATTCCAGTCAAACGAAAATTCCGCATTTCGCTTTGGCAGAATAGGACTGTTCAATTTTAATATCAGATTGGTCCCTCTGTATTCAATAATCTTATTGCTAGTCCCTGTATCCACTCCTTTACCGTTGTAACTTATTTTCTCAATTACAACTCCATTGCCTTCATCTTCAGAATTTATTGCGAAATCTCTTGGATTTCCTTTCTTAAAGAAATTAGGGAACAGATGAACTGTTATTTCATTAAGTGTGTCAGGGCTATTATTAAAATATTTGATCTTTTCCTTCCCCTCGACTAATCTCGTCTTCGGATCAAATTCAACGTCAATATTATATTTAGCCCCATTCTGCCAGTAATTAATTCCCGGTCTGCCGTCTAAAGATCTGGTCCTGTTATCAAAAGCCTTTTGAACATTTCTGGGGATATATAAACCCGGATTTTGACCCGAAGAAATATTTGAAATAAATAATGCTAAAACAGTCAACAGGGATATTCTAAATCTCATTTTAATTCTTATTTTTTTTAATTAAAAAATGAATTTCCTATGGAAGATTCTGTTTTTATCAGAACTTAGCTGTGTCTTATTGAAATAATATCCCCGTCTTTCACTACATATTCTTTCCCTTCAAGTCTCCAGGTTCCGCTTTCTTTCGCTTTAGCAAAAGATCCGTTTTTAATAAAATCATCGTAATGAACTACCTCAGCTCTGATAAACTTTGCATAAAAATCCGAATGAATTTCTCCTGCAGCTTCTTGTGCAGTCGATCCCTTCCTTATTGTCCATGCTCTGCATTCATCCTCGCCTACAGTCAGAAATGATTGTAACCCAAGCAGTGAGTAAGCTTCCCTGATGATTGTATCTAATGCAGAATTTTTAATACCGTACTCTTGCATAAAAACAGATGCCTCTTCTTCAGACAGTTCAGACATCTCCATCTCAATCTTGCCGAAGAATGAAAGTACTTTGGTATTTCTCCCTGATTTATTCTTGACTAATTCATTTAAATATTTTTCTGACTCATTTATTTGGGTCTCATCAAGGTTTATTGCAATTAACTGAGGTTTCAATGAAAGGAATTGATAGGTCTTAAGGATCTTTAGGTCTTCCTTGTTTAACTCAGCATCCCTTAGGGGCTTTTCTTCTTGGAGTACTTCAAAGCATTTTTCAAGAACAACCAACTCTTTTTTAAGATTGTCTTCATGTATTTTAAGAATTTGTTTTTTTAGACTCTCTATCCTTTTTTCTATGATCGACATGTCCCCTAAAATAAACTCTGTATCTACTATATTAATATCCCTTATTAAGTCGACCTTTCCTTCTGGATGCATTACAAGTTCATTTTCAAATAACCTAACAACATGAATAAGAGCATCTGTATTCTTTATTTTTGAAATAAAATTGCTGGTAAATTGTGTTGAACCTGAATCTCCCTTTTGAAGTCCGATAATATCTACAAATTCAATTGCCGCATTTACTTTCTTTTTGGGATTAAACATCTGGACACACTTATCTAACCTTTGGTCAGGTACTTTTATAACGGCTTGGTGACTTTCAGCCCTTGCTAGTATTGATGGATCGATGTGAGTCTTTGTAATTGTTTGGAATAAGGTTGATTTACCTGATAATGGAAGCCCTGTTATTCCTATTTGCATATTTTTCCTTTAGAATTTCTCAAATATAATTAAATTCAGAGGAAAGTAATCTATATCCTTTCATTTTTCCATCTATCCCAACAATTGTTCTTCCATTTAATATCTCCTGAAATATGAAACCTCATAAAAAATGGTTCGTCTTAATAATAAATACCGACAGAAATAAATCATTTGGAGGCACAATGCATAACGATAGATTAAATAAAAATTATTTGAATATAAGGACAAGGACAACCTTGCTCCTGGTAGTAATCTTTTCCCTTGTTTCCGTTTCATATGCCCTTGTCCTCGGAATAAAGAAAGAAGATGACCCTAAAAAGCAGGAGTCCTTTACCTTCTATTCCGGTGAGAAAGAGGATAAATATGAAGCCGTATTTTCAGATGGGGAACTCACATCACTATCCAAAAATGGAAAACTTCTCACCAAAGATGAAATGAAGAATAACGAGGATCTGGTTTACGATAGGATTAATGATCTAAGTAATAAATATAAAGAAGATTTCGTCTTCCATTTTGATGATAAGAAGTTTAACGAACGAATGAAACACTTCGGCGAAGAAATGAAACAGTTTAAGCCCCATATCCATATAATGCTCGATTCCCTGAACTTTAACTTTGATTCTCTAAAAAACCAACTTGCCCCCTTAAAGCATATGAAAATACAAATATTTAAAGATCTTAACGACGAGGAATTCGATATACCTGATATCAAAATAGATGAAAAGGATTTCAATATCGATGTGGATAGAATAAATAAGGATCTTGAAAAAGCGGCGGAAGAGATTAAAAATTCTAAAGAAGAAATTGCCCAACTTGATATCCCTGAACTGACTAAAAGGGTGAATGATGAAATTAGGAAAGCCAATATTGATCTAAAGAAATCAAAAGGAGAACTAAAAAAACTTAATGAGTTCCTTAAGGAAATTAAACAGGAGATGCTTATAGATAATTTAATAAAAAACCCGGACGACAAAATAAATCTGAAGATAGATGATGGCGATATCTATGTTAACGGTAAAAAATTACCTGATGAATTAACAAAAAAATATAAGAAGCTATACAAGGATAAATTCGGTCACAATATGCACCGTTCCTTTGAAATTGAATCCGAAGACTGATTATCTGTTAATCTGTATAAAAATTTAATATTCATATTCCTTACTCTTGTACACTGTTAATCTTCGTGCCTGTGCATAGTTAGGTAGGTCAATAAGTTACATATTTAAATTTTGTTCTTTTGTGGATACTCTTGCATAAATAGTTACTCTTTTCATAATCTCTCCTTAATTTATTAGGTTGATTCCTTTTCTCATACCCACAGGAGAGTTTTCCAAAAAATTTTAGTTAAATGGAATGAAAAACAGGTGAGCTACGTGCTTATTTTATAAGGATTATTAGAGGGGAAATTTGGAGACCTTTTATGGAAAAGTATTTTTGACTTTATCAACGTTAAATATTATAAAAAAACCGCTAGCTTTCACTAGCGGTCTGTTAACCATAACTATGAAATGATTATTTCAGCAGAATCATCTTTTTACTTGAAACATAATCGTTTACCCTGAGTTGATAGATATAAACTCCGCTAGCAAACCTGGAGGCATTAAAGGTAAAATCGTATGATCCTTCGATTTTATTTTCATTAACAAGCGTAGCAACTTCTCTTCCAAGAATATCATACACCTTCAAAGTTACCAAGCCTGGTTTAGGTATTTGATATCTGATCGTTGTTTCAGGATTGAAAGGATTCGGGAAATTCTGGAATAGCCCATATGTTTTGGGTACATTTTCAGTCACTAAATTTGCTTTCTTTTCCATCCCTTTATTAGCAGCATTAATAAGGTTCTCAGCAATTTTTATCCTCATTTGCACTTCGACATTATTTGAATTAAGATTTTTAATGTCTGATAAAATTGTTGTTGCTGTATTAATGTCATTTTTAATGTGCAAATAGGCAAATAATTTTTCAAATCTGGCACTAATTCCATAGTACCCAGTTGAATCATTAACAATAACATCATTGTAGGTGGCAATAGCCTGATCAAATTGCTTATTTTGCAGATACATATCGCCATACATTTTTTTTATTTTTGCATAATGTATCGGAGTACTCGTTAATAAATTGCCGAAATAATTCGCCAAATCATTTTTGGCATATTTATATTTAATATGAGCAAGCTGGGAAAGTGCTATTCGAACATATTTATTATTGGCAATCAAATCCTTATAAAAAATAATTGCATCATCTATTCTCCCACTTCTTTCCAATAATAAACCTGTTGAAATACCATTTGATGAAGTTAAACTATTTGTAGGATTGGTGATAGCGCTATTAGTTAATGAATTTTTTGTTAAAGAAATGTTTGAAGCTAACTGACCAACTGGTTTATTTTTAACTGAATTTTGTTGATCCCAGGGATCATCAGTAAGAGGATTATCCCATTCGAAATAACCAGTATTAGTAATAACAAAAACGGGTGGTTGATGAAGAGTATCTCCCCAGTAATTATACCATGCTTCCAAACAACCATAATCATTTTGCTCGGCTGCTACATAATTAGCCATTATTGTGTTTGAATTACCTGGCATACCACCATCACAACCAGCCCAAAGCATACTACCCGATGCTGCGCACATTCCTGTATTATTAAACCAAAACCGATTATTTGGCACAGGACTGGAATAATCAATATCATCAAAATAACAAGTACTTCCATCCCCTATATATATTCCATAACCAAAGCCATAAACATCATTATGTGAAACAAAAGAGTAAGTACCATTTATTATATGTATTCCAATCCATGAAAATTGAGCGGGATACTTATAAATTCTATTATCCTTAATAACGGGACTTAAATTATAAGCATCAGAGTAAATACCATCTTGTTGTGGATTATGAATATAATCATTTATTATTTGCGGTGCAGAGTTGTAAATATAAATTCCAGTAAAACAAGAATCGAGGTAGGAGTTTTCTATTGTTATATCAGCTCCATTCAAACATTGGATTCCGTCTCCTTGTTTTATAGTAATATTATTAAGAACAGATCCTGCTGCATTAAGTCCATCAAATTTTATTGCACCCCAAGTTCCTGATCCATTAGTCTGAAATGTGGCACTATCAGCATTGAGTTGCCCATATACAGTAATGCCCGAATTATTTGCAAAATTCAATTTTGACCCTGCTTGAATATTCAAATGTGCAAACCCGGAAACCAAAAGACTGCCTCCTGATTCTACAGTTATATTTGCTTGAATATTATAAGTGCCAGCAACTATAAGAGTTACTCCTGCTTTAATAGTCAAATCTCCTGTTAAAGTACATGGTCCATCAACTGTTTCATTATAATTAAGATCACCGCCATACAAAACTACAGGCGCTAACCTATAAAGTTTTCCAGTTCCGGGGGATAAAGTATCATCAAGACTCCCTGTTTTATTTATAGTCCAGAGCCGTCCACTTCCAATATCCTTTATTCCCCAATTAATATAAGCTGAGTTTGTAATATTAAAATCGGCAACAATATGCCTAAAATCCGAAGGATCACACCTTCTGTTGACTAATAAAAAGTAATCTAAATTAGGATTTAAGAAATCAGAGGTTTTCTTAAATTCTCCTAATTCAACATAAGTATTAATAGGAAGATCCTGAAAACTTGAAGAATTTAGTAATTCGGGTATATGGTAGGATGTTATTCCTGAAATATAATTACCAGCAAGACTTTCTCCTTTATGAATATTATAACCATTGACCCAGGTAAGTTGGAGTAATTCCGGGCTTATCAGATCAATCTGCCTGTTTAATTCTTTTACTGCATAAAACCTATCGTTGGGTTCTACCGCATTAATTTTATTTTGCACTTGATTATAATTGCCGGTAAAATGGTTTCCTACTTCATCAAATAGTCCCCATAATTTATTATTATTATCTGTTGTAGTATGTAGCGCATAATAAATTAAACCAGTAGCACCATAACACATTGCAAGATACCCCTGCACAAATATTTCTGGTGTTGTAGGAGCTCTATGAGTACCCACCCAATCAGTACCATTTACTGAAGAAGCTTCAGCTTGCACCTGAATAGTATGAAAAAACCTGATATCATTAGAAGGATCATTATCAAAATTATGTGCCCAATTAATCGCAGCCCGAAGCCCTCCAGTTGAACCGGTATAATTGGGATATGCAATTAAGTTATCAAGGCAGGTTTGGACTTCATTGGTACCGTACCCTGTATAGCCCCCAAATGGGTAATAATCAATCGATACATATTTGGATCTTCTTAAATAATTTTGAACTGCCAATTCACTTTCAGGGAACGCCCAATTAGTTGCATTCATATATTTCCCATTTGGCAAATTAGATGAAATTGAACTTACTTTATCATATGATCTGTTTTGTAATGGAGCCGGTTCATCCAAATAGAGATGATAATAATTAGAATTGTTAAACTCAGTAGATGAATTTAAATAAGAATTGATTTTGTTACTAATATCTGTTCCGGAACCAGAAGGATCGGTATAAAATAATTTTTCGTAATAATTATCAAAAACCCATATCTTATCCACAGACATAGTACGGGTATTTTCCCATTCAATAAGGATTTCAAGAGCCTTATTAGCATCTGTTTTGTAAAAAGAACCAATGGTTAAATCTGTATAAGTATCAGTAAGCTGACCTGCTGTAATATTTCCAGAAAAAATAAGTAACCTATTTTGACTAAATGACAAAGTATCTATTTCAAACAATTTATCAGTGGGGATTACTATATTTTGCCAACCAACCTCGGTTACAGTAATAGTTGCTACTATATCATTATCATTTCCCCCAGGTATAGTTGCTATTTTGGCTCTTATTGCAACCTTATATTTTTGATCATATTGTGAAGGGATATAGGTATTTGTCTGATGATTAGGTACAATGTTACTTTTTATCATCACACCAGGTTGGTCTATATCCTTTTGGAACTGAATAACTTGTATTGTATTATTCAAATCAGGCACAGAATGGTCTGTCCTACTATCTCTGAACCAATAGGAAGTTTCTGTTGGATTCCCAAATCCCCAGTAATCAGCTTGCGTTGTCTGAGAAGCTACAGGTCCGCCAATTTCGTATGGGAGTTTGTCAGAATAATTGCCTGAAGAATAACCGTATACCATAGGCCAGAAATCGTTAAGTCCTGAATCATGTCCCCATTTCTCAATTCTTGAATCCATTAATTTAATCCCTTGCCCGTTATTTAATGCCCGTGGGTCTGCGTATGTAACTATATGCGTTAAACCTAGACTGTCCATTAGAGGATAATAAAAATCATTATTAGGCATTTGGGAATACTGTTGACCTGATGCGATCCATAAGTAATAATAGTCCTGAAAACCTATCTTGTGAAAAACATTATCAGGAATTACTACCTGGGAATATATGGTTACCGACAATAACAAAAAGAACAATACTCTTTTCATGGGTCCCTCAACCTTTTATTTCAGAAAGTTTATTTTCTTTGCCTCCCTGTATTTTATTGTCCCTTGTTGATATGATTCCATCTGAATTAAATATACACCGCTTGATAAATTATATTTTGATGCATCAAATTCTGTTTTATGTTCTCCTGGTCCCACCTCCTGATTCAGCAATATTGCCAAATCCCTGCCGAGTATATCAAATAATTTTATAGTTGTTCTGCATCTCTCTGGAACCAGCCAACTTATTATTGTTGATGGGTTAAAAGGATTTGGATAAGGTTCTTTTAATTTATAGCCTTCAGGAACTAATATGCCATAATCTCTTACAGATGTAACGGTATCAGCATGAGCTGATGTATCTCCCGCGAATATATTTATATAACCCATTACACAATCTTTACCAGTATATGGGAATTCTCCAATGGCTATATCATCAATACCATCTCCATTTACGTCTCCTACAGCTCCATAGATTCTCCCGTAGCCTCCGGGATCAGTTCCATACCATTGTTTATCCGGGTCCCTGTGGATATTCCTTCCCCCAAGCCACAGTTTATCATTTGGTGTAGGACCAAATGACTGGCTCATAAAATCGTTAAATCCATCTCCATTTACATCACCGAGTTCAACTACCCTTTGAAGGTTTAATCCCTGATTCTGTGTGTTTATTGCCCAGTCCGGGATTGTATCAATCGGATAGCTCCCTTTTAATAACGCGTTTACAACCCAATAGTCATAAAAGCCATAATCATTTATTAGTATATCATCTTTACCATCTTTATTCATATCAGGTATCATGCGCATATATGTGGGATCAAATTTATGCTGATCCTTAAAGTAGGTAACTACAGGAGTGAAATTCCATTGGCTGTTCCCCAGATAATAACTCCGGAAATATCTTCCTGTAGCAACATTTCCTATATATCCATAAACACTTATATCGGTTAACCCATCTCCATTTATATCTCCATTATCTATGGAATAACCTTGTCCTACTAAATGAAGATTTAATAGTGTATCACCTGTTAAGATATAACCCGGTATGGTATCGAAGGCAGCGCCGGTATTGTAAAAATAATAACATCCATAGTAAGTTCCATTGTATGGCCAGTCTGCGTCATATATAACCAATTCACTTCTTCCATCTCCGTTGAAATCCTTCAATACTGTTGCTTGTCCAAAATTATTTGATACTTTCGAAGGAAGAGGATTAAATATTAAATCAGGAATACTATCTAACAAAGGTCCGCCATAGTATACTTTAATTTTATAATTTTGACCCTCATTAAATACAAACACAAGATCCTTATAACCATCATTATTTACATCAAGCAAACTTAAACTAACATAATCTCCTGGTATTGTAAACCGGGGTATTGTATCGGGAGGGTTACCTCCAAAATAAATATAACTAACATGCAGGTTACAATCATGAATTAGGAAATCGTCATATCCATCTCCATTCTGATCCCCTAAAGCTTTAATGTTTACAAGACTTTCGGTTAGGGAAATTTGTTTTCTGAAAAGAAGTTTATTGAACTGGCAATACCCAATGTTTAAGAATACCAGCAGAAAAAGAATAATCATTTTCTTTTTCATAATGAACTCTTTTCCTTTGTAGTTTTAGATTACTATATATCTTAATAAAAGGAGTTAAAGTCAAGTAGAGAAATAATAATTCAAAAATGTACTTATTTGCTTTCACACAAATACCCGGTAGAATTGAATTTGATAACTTTATTACAAAACGGACATAGATCAGAGTAATATATGAAAGGAGAACAATCGGAAGGATTAATGTTTTGAGGACAGACGACGTTAAGAATATTTTCATTATTTACGAAAATAATAAATCTGTTATTTCTAATTAAAAGAATACTTTAATCAATAGCAATAAATCTCTCCGTAAATCCCGTTAGGACATTTTTAGGACATCACTCTTTAATATTAAATCAATTTATTTAGAATATCGATTGTTTTCGCAATATTTTGAGAGCCTCAAAACCTTCGCCGAGAGTCCCTATATCTACGCCCCCCAAAAGTGTCTCTCACCCCAGACACATGTAATAAGATCATACAGATTTTTTAGAGGTCCTAATAATATAATCGATGAGTCCTGGCAAAACACCACAGCTTGAGCCCCAAGCCATTGTTCATAACCCGACGTATTAATCGTAGCAAAGGGTATCAACTTAGCCTTGCCTCTTTTTTGAGTTGGCAGAAACTCCAAGATTCAGTATCATTTGTTACTCGGTTCTGTATAAATCATACTCAATTGTTACCCGGTGAAGCTCAAAAATAAGGAGGATGCCCTAAATGAAGGAACATCCCCACTATATAGCTGAAGAAATGCCATTTTTTGCCACAAATATTTTAAAATATTTTAGTGCAATAATTTCTCCTGTTTGCTGCGGCTTATTCTCCGACCATCGCTATGTCATTTTCAATTTCAGCAGGAATATTTTCCAGCACCACTTCACTCTCAATCGTTTTCGAAATATCTGTCAGGTTCATTTCGCTATCCACCGAAATTAATACTGCAAATGCTTTCTTAATTGCAAATGTCTGAAATTTAACCCCATCACCCCCTAAATATTTAACCTCTGCCGAAAACTTTTCCCCCTTTTCAATACGACAATCCTTCGTTTGGAATTGCATCAACTCATATTCAGCACAACCAGTTACAGTAGGGCTTTTTAATATAATAATCCCTGCGGCTCTTACATATTTCGCCGCCTCCCGCTTTTTTACATCCACGCTCTCAAACGAATCGCAATTAATAAGCAGCCCCGCTTCCTCTATCTCTATCGATGGGTTCACCACTTCCAATCCGTACCCATCCGACAAAACAACCTTACCGCTAAAATCCTCAAGGTTAAATTGACAATGGTTTGCCTGAAACATTCTGTTGTATCCTGTTTGGTTTTTATCCGGGTTTCCTTTCCAGAAATGCTTTATTTCATTAATGGACGATATATTTCCTGCTATTTTTCCCGCTAACCCGAAACTTGCTTTCTTAGCCAGCACCATTTCAGTAGGAGGTTTTTTGCTCTTATTTGGCCTGCATTTAACAAAAACCTTGTTCCCTCTGTGCATAATTGCGCAATCCCCTAAAACTCCATGCATCTCTTTCAGAAATCCTGTTGCTAGTGCCATATTGATTTTCCTTATTTTATTTGTTGATATTTTTTAAAGCGATCTGTTTTTTAATTAACTATGACCCACTACTTATAATAATTCCATTTTTCGATTTTTCGCCACGGACATTTAATTCCCAAAAGTGAATTATCGCTAAATGACCGAAAAACGAACTTTATCCCGATTTTCATATTTGATTCCATTTCTTTTCCACAAAT
>OBLU010001566.1_pt1 | contig 21270 bp, 23 predicted proteins | sample 1518681 | NCBI WGS metagenome assembly OBLU01 (sample SAMEA3539304, study PRJEB22396) | soil metagenome | biome: tundra; feature: field; material: soil | place: USA | collected 2010-05 | depth 0.15 m
CACAGTTCGGTGTCTACGGGACCGGCAATTGGGGGCCAGCTGAGATACGCGGTAACGCCATCAGGGACCTGGCCGCGCTGAACAAGGCCGAGATGCTTCCGTGGGATGAGTGGGGGCGCATGGATGCCTCATATAAGGGTCAGACCGGCGCCGACTACGACGAACTTCTCGACACGGTGGCCGACGTCTGCGCCGCCGACGACCTGTCTGCCACCGCCGACCTCTATGCCCGTGATGAACTCCGGGTTCCTCCCGAACTCATCAGCTGATGCCCGCAGGGACCATTCACGCAATTGCGTGAAGCGTCTCCGCGGAAACGCGGATCCGTTGATATCGGCTGAGGGTCGCCGGGTGCCAGGTCTGCCCTGCTGTCGCTCACTTCACGCACGAGAAGTCGTGGTCGGTCTTCGAAACCGTCCACTGGGTGACGGTAACGGTTCCCCGGCCGGTGAGCGGCACCGAGCGGCAGTTCGCCTTGGCCTGGGCGAGCGTCCTGGCACCTGGTATCCAGTCCGCCAGCCGGTAGAGCGAGCTCGTGGACGGGATAGTTTTCACGATCTTGTCCCATTGGCTGGCCATTGAGTAGATACCGACGGTACCGCCGATGCGGTGGAAGTAGGCGACCATGCCCTCGAGGTCGGCACGGTTATTCCGCGTGCTGGGCTCCCAGCTTGTGATGGTTTCGACGTCGAGCCACCACCGATATCGGCCGGGGCTCGAGATACCACGGATTTGCGCATCGAGCTCAGCCATGTTCCACCCGTATTGCCAGGCGCAAGCCCTGTCATCTTTGCCCGCGCACGCGCCGTAGGGGTCCCTGACAACCACGCCGGTCATCGCGTCGCGGTTACTCGCCGGCCAGTCAGCCACCCGGCGATTGCCCGGGTTCGCGGTATTAACGTAGAACGAAACCTTTGCCTGCCTCGTGATACCGGACGAATTTTGGGCCCAGGCTTTTTCGTCCGCCAGGCATGGGTTCGTTGTATTCGCCAGTCCCTCGTTCACGCCGACGATGCCGAATGCCTGCTGCGATGGGAGCGTTACGCCGCATTGCGGGTATGACACATCGTTTCCGCCCGGCGTACCGCTGATGCCCGCGGCGTAAGCCGTCAGAGCCGATGCGCTGACGATAACCAATGACCCAAATGCCGCCATCACGGTCATACCGAACCTCATTGACTAGCCCTTCCCCCGGATTATTGACCTGGCCACAAAGTTAGGTACGACGGCTATGTTTTCCCGTGCCGTGTTATCCATGTCTGTTTACTGGCATGCGTCTTTTTAGACGCGCCAGCACGGCTTCCGGTGTACCGCTGTCCGCCGGCGGTCGACGCGGGCCGCCCCTTGCGCGGCTGACCGCCAGAACCTGAACCGCCAGGCCGCCCTCCAGAAGGGCGCAGGCGCGAGGGTGACACACATCCCGCGCCGGCCCAGCTCATCACCGAGCCGCTCCAGCTCGCTAGGCGTGGCCCCTTCAGGCTCTTCGCGCCGCATGGCACGTGCCATCCCGTCCCTCCCTCATTGTCCCCAACGGGTACGAGAGATGACGATATGGAATCGCAAAGTGACGAACTATCACCGGTTGTGATAGCTGCAATTTTTGCTAGCGCGTGGCTGTTTCAACCTTCATGCGCCTAGCCATCGATCGCAGTGATTCAGGAACTTGCCTGTGCAATCGGATCAATCTAGTGACCGTATCGCGTGCATACGGGTGATTACGTGTATGTTGCGGCGCTAGGCGGTCGGCGCGCAGCAGAGCGTCGAGCGACTGTTTCCGGTGGTCGACTAGCAACTCGGCGCGTGCGACATCGATGTAGTGGTGACTTGACCGCTCGACGGGCAAGCTTGCCGGAGGCCGGAACCCCTCCGTACGCCGGATGGCCTCGTCCGGATCTTCCAGATCGAGGGCCGTGGCCACTTCGTGGATCTTGACGTTGGTCGGCCCGAAGATCAGGCCGTAGTGGTTGGTGTCCTTACCGATACGCTGGCCGATTTCGCGCGCATGGGCCAGGTAATCCCAGGCGTCGCGTCGCCCCTCGCCGTCCCTGGCTGCCATAGTCGCGGCGCGCAGTCGCATTGAGCCCGCAATGGCGAGACCTGATTCGTTTCCGGCAAGCAGCGGCTCATATTCCTGATAGGCACGGTTAATAAATTTCAGGCCTGCCTTGTATGCACCAGATATGAAGAAAACTTGGCAGCGCTCTTCCGCAAGATATGCGGCCAATTCCGGCGCCGACCCGGTGCGGTCCTCGACACCGGCATCGGCGAGCACCGGGTCCGGCCGCTTCGCACGGCGTACGCTGGTGAGCATGAGCGAACCCGCACCCTGGCCGTACGAGGTGATCCACCTAGGCGGGGAAGCCGCTGCCGTCGTGCCGCTGGACGAGCTGCGGAAGCTGAAGGCGCTGGAACGCCGGGCCACCGCTGAGGAACTCGACGAGGCCGAGCTCGAAGCGGCCTTCGCGAGGTACCTCGAATGGGAACAGGCAGGACGTCCCGACGCCGTCTCGCACGCGGAAGTGATGGCGGAGCTTCTCGGCGGCGGCGCGTGTTAATCGAGTGGACGCCCGAGGCGCGGGCAGCGGTCCGCGGCTTCATGCGGGACCAGGACGGCATGCGCGCCATCGGCGCAGCCGTCGCCGCCCTGGCCGATGACCCGGAGCCGCCCGGGGGATTTCACCGGGGTGATGATTACCACCGGCTCAGGGCCGGCCCCTACCGGGTGATGTACAGGGTGAGGGGCGAGCTGATCACCGTCTGGCGCGTCGACCGCGCCTGACACACCGCGTGCAGGGGCGGCCGGCAGGCCTTGCCGGTCACCCCCCCGGCCGGGCCGCAGCTCGAGCGCCGATCCCGTGCGGTCCTGCACGCCGGCATCGGCGAGCAGCTGCGCGCGGCGGGCACGGACATCAGCGATACGGACCAGGGCGCCGGCGCCGCGCGCCTCCCAGGTCCGGGCATACACCTCCTCGCCCAGGCCGATCCGCTTCGCGATCGCCTGACGGGAGACGCCGAGGATCCGCGCCATCTCGTTCTGGCTGTAATGCGCGCTGCTGGCGTTGGCCTCGAAAATGCCGCGGTTCACCTGGCCGGCCATCGTGGCCTGCAGGTCGCGCAGGTGCGCCAGGGCGGCCGGGTCGGCCGCGATGCGGTCACCGTAGGCGGTGATGATCCGGGTCATCATCGCGACGTAGTCGGACGTCTCAGTGACATTCTGCGGGCGCCGCGGGACGCGGTGCTTGCCTGCCATGGGGGTCTCCGTTCGGGGGATTCGGGGGGCAACTGCCGGTTGCCTGCCTTGTGACCTGGGGATTCGGGGATGCAACCCGCGGATGCCTCTAAACGCGCGCTACTGGTAGATCCAGGCTTCCGGGTCGGCCTGCGCGTCGAACTGGCCGCCAGCGGTACGCAGGAACCCGGCGGCCGGCGTGTCAGCTAGGCTGGCCCGGGCCGTCCGCGCACTGGCCGCAAAGCATCGCGTCCACGCGGGCCGCGGTGGCGTCGTCGCTGCCACGGATCTCGGACACCAGGCGGGCGCGCATCGCGTGCAGGTCGCGGAGCATGCCGTCGATGGCGGCCATGGCGGTGTTCGCGGCCCGGCGGACGTCCGGCTGCGCCTTGCTGTCGTCGCGGTCCTCCCACTGGCCCAGGGCGACGGACAGGACCCCCATCGGATCCTCAAGCTTCGCGTAGACGTCGTACGGCTGGCGGGCGGGGATCTGGATCTGGTCGCAGGAGAGCATCGCGACGCTCGCGGACGTCAGCCGTGGCTGATCCGGGTGCTTTTTCGTTTTCTAGTGCAGGCGTTTTCCCGTCACGAGAGTCTCCTCGGTCCGGTTTGTCCGGGACTGCGAAGAAACTCGTAACTCTGCGTATAACCTTAGCGTTTCCTGAACGTTTCCTCCGGGAAACCCTAGGCTGTCAACCCTGGCTGTCAAATGATCTTCCTGGTTGAATACCTTACCGAGAAACATCCTCTGACCTGGAGCCGCCTATCGGAATCGAACCGATGACCTACGCATTACGAGAGGCCCGCTCGCCTGCTCTCGTGGCTTGACCTGCACAGATAGCACGATGGACCGCACCTGAAGCACTGATTGCACTGGGATTTCGCGGCCACCCGTTCCACGACTCGTTCCACGCCGTCGGCGGGTCGCCGCGGCATCACGCTACCCCTCACGACCTCAGAGGCGCCGCGCCTCCGGCTAGTTCGCTGTCCGGCCAGGCATGTAACGGGCACACGGGCCCGGGCTTCGCCAACGGCCGGCCGGAACGTGGTCCGTGCCAGACTCGCCGTCCATGGAGCAGTCGACCGCCCTGGCCACTGCGCGCCGCCGAGGCGCCGTCCCTCACCGAGTGGGGCCTCTTCGAGGGCCGCCCACCGCGCGACTGTCTCTGGGCCAACACATCGTTCTCCGGTGTTACGGTCTTCCCGCCGCAGAGATGCTAGGGCCGCACCCAGTTGCCTAGTAAGTAGGCGACAGAGACGCGACACTCCCGAGTGCGGCCAAAATGGAATTCTTTGCCAAACCGATATGCACTTCATGTAGTCTTTGGGTGACGGCTGACCGCTGGCGCTTGCGCATCATACATAATAGAACTCGGAGTACCCTAATGATTAACATGAAAACCTGGGAGGAAATAGAGGCTGATGTAGTAGAAGAACTTCATCTCGATCCACGCAATGTCAGATTGTCCACGTCGCTAGAGGCACCCCAAACTGACATCATCGAAGATCTGTTTGCGAACGAGAATGCTCTAGCACTGGTCGAGGGAATAGTAAAGATTGGATATCTCACAAACGAAGTGCCGATTGTGGTGCGCCGCGACGGCCAGTTGATTGTAGTCGAAGGAAATCGTCGGGTTGCAGCCCTAAAAGCTATTCAGAATCCTCAGCTCGTTCGACAGTACCGAGCAAAAATATCAACGCTCACAGCCACAATACCTGACAGAGACGAACTACGAACGATCACGGTTAAGTTGGCGCCATCTCAAGACGACGCCGATCAACTGATTGCAGTCCTGCACACGACCAACCTCAGAGAGCCGTGGACACCACTACGTCAGGCCGCTTTCTTTCAGGCCCAGGTCGATGCTGGTAAAACTCTATCGCAACTGACGTCCAGCTATCCGATTCCAAACGTGCGTAGATTTGTTCTTCGCAGTCAAATTTTCAATCTCTTCAAGAACGCGAACTACAGCCGTCCCGAGCTGAGTGATCTAGTGCGCGCACGCAAATTCCCTATAACGACGCTAGCCCGAATCTACGAGTCTAGCAGTTTCGTTGAAATCACTGGCGTCAGGCTCGATGACAACGGCGAATTGACGATGGATATCCAGCCAAGTGTATTTATACAGATGGCGGAACATATCATTAGCGGGATGGCGGAAAAGAGCCTTACAGCCAGATTGCTCAACACCACCGACAGTCCCGGCTTCCTAGCGCTGATGGCTGACTTGCGGCGAATAAAGGACGAGGCTGCCACCCAAAATCGCGGCAGGAAGAAGCCTCGGAAAGAATCGTCCGCCAAGTCGTCTTCGGATCCCGGCGGCAGCAGATCAGGGACCAGTGAAGGTACCGGGCAAGCCCGGGGCCGAGAGAGCGGACCAGGAAGTGGCGCATCAGGGAGCTCAGCCGACCGCCAGGAGGAGCCGAGCTCCGGCCAGCCGGAACCAAAAGGCTCTCCCGCCCGCAAATCCCCTCCGAGCAAGTTTCTTGATACCGGGCACCTAGCTACCCCAGCGGCATATCCGCAAGCGATCAGCCTGATCCTCCAGGAGTTGTCGGCGCTCAACATCGAGAAGTTTCCTAACGCAACGTTCGACTTGATGCGAACATTTCTTGAAAAGACAATTAAGGCATACGCAGAACGATTGGGCGTTGACATACGAACTACCTCGAATAATCAGGGCGGCGCAAATAATCTTAATGGCTTCGTACAGCTCTCGCATTGTTTAAGTTGGCTGGAGCTGCACTTCCAGACCAATGGCCCCGTTGCATTGGTTCAGGTCGTGAGGAGAGTGAAGTCGGGACGGCTCACAGACTTTATAGGTTCAGCCGAGTACATGAATGCCATTAATCACAACCATCACATTTTTGCGACAGCTGACGACGTGCGAACTGGTTGGTCCACCGTGGATAGCCTAATAAGGGAGATGCTAAAGCAGTGAGCGAGCGAGCCGTACTCAAGCGCCCTGCCCTCTCACCCCTTAGGTATCCCGGTGGCAAGGGTAGCCTCTACCCGCGGCTTCGGTCGATCGTGCGTGCAAACGGATTGACCAATGGCACTTACGTGGAGCCGTATGCCGGGGGGGCTGGGGCAGCACTGGCACTTCTGATCACGGGGGAGGTGAGGCAAGTCGTGATCAACGATCTCGATCCGGCGGTTTATGCTTTCTGGCGAGCGGTCGTGTTCAAGTCCCAAGAATTTTCCATGCTCATTCGAGAGGCAAAGCTTTCTATCGAGGAATGGCAGCGGCAAAAGCAGATCTATCGATCTTCCGGTGACGGCGACTATCTGGCCTATGGATTTTCGACCTTCTACCTGAATCGAACCAACAGGTCTGGAGTTCTGAACGGTGGACCGATCGGCGGACTCGACCAGACTGGCAACTACAAGATCGATGCGAGATTCAATAGAGACGCCCTAACCGAGCGCGTACGGCTAATAGGATTGCATAAAGATCACATTGCAGTTGAATGCATGGATGGCGCCGAGCTAATCCGACAGTACGGCGATCTGGATGACACTCTGATCTATGTAGACCCGCCGTACTTCGAGAAGGCTGGAACTCTCTATCTGAGCAAATTCGCCGATTCTGATCACGTATCCCTTGCCTCCTGTCTTAACAGTCTGCCGGATCGCAGATGGGTCCTCACGTATGACAATGTTCCGAAAGCTGCCGAGCTTTATTCTGACCGTCGCACAGAGGTCTTTTCGCTACATTACTCGGCTCACAGGGTGATGCAGGCTACCGAACTGATGATTTTCTCGGATAGTCTAACGGTAGTATTAGTTTTGACAAATAGCACGGTTCACGTCGGCACTGTCACAAACGCATATTGGCGCAGGTCGGCACCAGCGGCATACAGTGATCCTCGGTCGAAAGCAGAGGCCGGGCTGAGTTTATGCTGCGAGAGACTTTACAATCTCCGCGCGACGCGACCATGGATGCGCGTATATTTCATACGTCGAAAAAGCGTTCAGGATATCCGGCGGAATCTCACGTTTCGAATCATTGAGAAGAGCGTAGAAGCTTACGTCTTTTCCTCTCGCCGCTCGAGTGTCAGTCGCTGCGAACAGCAGGCTCTCTATCCTGTCACGGCGCGGATTGTTGACAGCTTGAACTATTCTTTCCGGCGCATTGCGCGATTTAGGAATAACAAAGTCAACCAAATGATCAAGACCGCTTTTACCTGCAAACTTGACACGAGGAGAGTAACGAATATCACTGCTATCGAGGAAGCCAGTGACGTCATCCAAAAATATATGCTTAACCTGCGGTTCCGAGAGAACAAACATATCGCTCAGGCTCAGCATTGCCTGTATGAGATTATGAGCACGCCGACCTAGATTAGATGAGTCCGCCGCGACTTGAAGTTCATCTTTCTCAAGTATGACTCCATAGCCGCTTAGAATTTCATTGAAAAGCTCTTGTCTTCGAGCGCCCCGACGCGCAACGCCGCCCGCTTTAAGTTCGCCGATAATGTAACCGTCATCTGTGAGTAGGAACAGATCGCGGCCTTGACGTTCGGCGTATATCTGGACGTGGTCATTGTGGCGATCCAGAAAAGGAGTTGTCAGCTCAGTGGTATTCTCGTTAAGAGCTTCTTCTTTGACGCTAGACCTGATCCAAGAAATATAAGAATCGGCAAGCACGCCTTGAGCCGTATTCACTGCAAACCTCCTTGGATGTCAGGGATTGGAAGATTAATCTTCTCGCAGAAGAAAGTCAACGCCTGAACCGGACCCTCAACATTATTCACCGTTTCAGCATATCTACACTCGTATTCTTCACGGTAAGAGTGGAAGTGTGGTGGTTCGATTAGGCTACCGTCAGGATTAGTATGCGGGATAGAGGTACACAACCTTGCAAGGATTATATCACGTCCATACCGCAATTGAAAGCGTGCTTTATTTCTATTTCTTTTGCCTCGCCATATATCAAGCAAGAAAAACTCGTTACCGTCAACATCTTCCAATTGGTAATCTCGAGAGACGCCGATACTCAAATCTATTACAGTGTTGAATGAATAGATTTTTCTCATGGCCAGCAGGCGGTCCGCTTCCCACTGCTCAAGCATCGTTCCCCCAGTCGGCCGACTTTAGGTCGGTACGACCCTCTTAGTTCTGCTATCGAGGTGTTTGCTAGCACTTAGCTTGCGGGCCGTTGGGTCGGCCACGGCGGAACCCGAAGTAGAGGTCTGACCGTCGCGTATCCAGGCGAACGCATTCCGGGCGAATCATACAGCTATGAGCTAGCCGACAAGGCTTCTTACGCAAACTTCAGATACAGCCGAGGATGCGTACGGGGTTCAACTCATGTGCAACGCCACACGGTGGTACACGAGTGTGCGGGGCTTGACGTTGGCCGCCGACGGAGCTACTCAGGTCACCTGGAGCCACATCACCGCGCGTACCTGAACCACAGCCAGCCTTCACCATGCTGCTCCCGTCGGTATCCAGGCATCCTGGCACTCCCGGCCGGCGGGTGATCAGGCAGCGGCTATGCCAAGGCTTCCCGCAAACAAGGTCATCGGTCGCCTTGTCAAGGATGGCGAGGGCGCATTGTGGGCAGTAATTCTTGGAGCGATCCTTAGCGTCTATTCAGGAGACGCCTTACGCCATTGATTGCATCAACGAAAACGAGAGCGAGGCCAGCCCCGGGAAGGCAGCCAAGCGCAGCAGATACTGGAGCTAGCGCTAGAGCTCGATCTAGGTCAAGATCAGGCCGCCGCTGCCTGACAACTACGTCTGCTATCTGGGGATTGGGGCAAGTCAGGAGTACAGGACTATCGGTAAGCAAACCAACGCTGATTATCTGGCCTTTCTTGATAAGTCCCGGGCCGATAGAAACCATTGTGCTTTCAGTCTGCACCTTGATATCCGGCATTTCCGAGCCGCCTGTGTCTACTGTAACCAGGTTAAGGATCGGTGTTCCTAGGTCGAGCTTCAGTGGCATGCCATTCTCGAAGTCCGTACCGCGGATGTCACGTCGACTCCGGCTCTCGACTTGCAGCTGGACCACATGAGGGTCGTCTAGAACTTGACCTCTAAGTGTTACTTGCAGGTCTAGCCCAACCTGCTCCCGTGCCCCACTGGTCAGCAACGCGGTGTCAGAGACAACGCTGTAGACGAGAAGTCGACGGGGTGATCCGAGGAACCACAGCACGATCGGCACCACGAGGGCCACTACAGCAACAGCAACAGCCGCTCCGGCCCAGAAGGTGCCGGACGTATAGAAAGGGCTACTAGCAAGCACGAGAACATCTAACCCTTGGACCTGAGGACGCGCACAGGCAACGGCAAACCTGACCGCGAACCGCAGCGGCGGTGGATCACGAACCACGGATCCTCTGGAAACGGCCCGAAACGCGCAGCGTGACTCGTACTGGGAGCCATACGGATGAACAATCTTCCTCGTACGGGGATTTCATCCCTATGCCAGGTTTCGACCAGAAGGATCCGCTTCACTACGGTGGAGACTGCCTCACGCGGAGTCGACCTGTCAGCGGCATGATGGGTGTCACCGGCCTGCTTCGACCGATGGGAGCGGCTTTGAATCTGTGAACTCCGGGAAGTCGGACAGAACCTGAAGATCGATTCGGTCTGTATGGGATGGCTGCAGCAACTTTCTGCCCGCGGTCGGTGATGCGGACCACGCCGCGCTTGGGACGGCTGAGCGCATACTGGCGGCCCGGTGGCCCAGAAGATCACGGCGCGGGAAGCTCAGGCTGTGATAGTCCGCGACGTCAGCACGGCCGGATCTACGGTTCTGCTTCTGCCTGGTCCCGGGCCTGAGCCTGGAGAGTGGGTTCTGATTCCGCCAGCGTTTCTCGTTCGGTGCGTGCGGTGTGTCCTGCCCTGGCCTGCTGCTCGGCGTGAGCAGCGGCTAGGCGCTCGGCGGCCTTGGCAGCTCGGTTGAGCAGTTCGTCGAGCCACATGACTGAGTCGTCAGGCTCCATGTCAGTGGCGGGACTGGCCTGCGGACCCTGGCCGGGTTGGGGCGTGTGCTGGGGTGGCCACGGGGCGCCTGCGGCGATAGCGGCCTTTCGCTCACGCTCGAGGGAGCGGTCTATTGCCGCGATGTCGGCCTCGAACTGCTGCCACCACCTCGCCATAGTCGGCCGCTCGCTTCCGGGCTCGGGCTCGGGCTGGGGCTGACCGACTGGCTGGCGGGAGAGCCGACGGCGCTCCAGCTCGGCCTTGGCCTTGCCGCTCGTTTCCCTGGTGTTGGTCGTGGCGATCGACCATTGCTCGTAGCGGGTGTTGATGGCTTCGAGTTGCTGGCGTTCGGCTTCGATCTGGCTGGCTAGCGCCTGTGCGCTGGTGGCCTGAGCGTATTCGTGGCGGGCGGCAGCGTCGGCGGCTTGCTGCCAGGTGTCGGCTTCGGCCTGGGCTGTGAGGCGGAGCTGGCGGGAGACGTCAGGTGGGGCGCTGGCCTGGGCACGTTCGGCGTCTAGGACTCGGGCTTCGAGCTCGCCGCGGGTCAGGCCGCGGATGATGTCGGCCTCGTCGCGGATTTCCAGCGCGCGGATGGCGGCCTGCCGCATGCCGTCAAGTTCGGGGTAGCCGCGGTGCGCGGAGGGTGAAACGGCCTGCTGCGGATCGGTGATCCCAGCAGCTTCGCGGTAGGCCGCGGCGGTCGCAGCCCGCCGGGCGTACTCCTCGCGCAGCGCGGGAGACGCGCCGGGAGCGAGGACGCCGAGGTGGTGGGCGAGCCAGGGTTCGGGGCTGGCGATCAGCTGGTCGCCGAGGGCTCGGGCCCGGGCGTCGAGGGCGGCGGCGAGTCCATGGGCGACGGCGGGAGCGCTGGCGGGGGTGCGCTGGGTCCAGGTCAGGTCGTGTCCGGCGAGCTGGGGCAGGGCGATGTGCTGCAGGCGGGCGTGCAGGACGCTGGCGATGGACTGGGCGCCGTCCATGGGGGCGGCGGTGATCTGGCTGATGAGCGCGGTGATATCGTGGCCGGCGAGCTGGGCGGCGCGGAGCTGCTGGTGGAGGGCCTGGCGGGAGGGTTCGCGCTGGTACCGCCGGGCTTCGGTTTCGGTGAGTCTGGCTTTGATCTGGTTGTCGATGTCCGGGTGCAGGGTCTGGTGGATGGCGGCGGTCCACAAGGTGAGCAGGTGGCCGGTTCCGGCGGACCAGTCCTGGGCGTGGCGGATCTGCTCCGTGGCGGACAGGTCGCCGTCGTCGCGGCCCATGATGCCGGCGAGGACGGATTCGGGAGTGGCCTGCTGGTAGGGCTTGTGACCGGGCGGTGCGATGCCGCCGGTGATGACGTATGCGGTGTTGGCCTGGCGGCCACGGGTCATCCCGACATACAGCGCCTGGCGCGAGAGCGAGTCGGTAACCAGGAGGTGGGCGGTGTCGACGGTGCGGCCCTGGGCGACATGGACGTTCCCCGCATAGGCCAGCTCGGCGCTGGCCGCGATATAGGACCGGGGAACCCGGAAGTGCTTAGTCCAAGTGCCGTCCAGCCGCTGCCGCCGGACTTCAGCGTCGGGGCCGCGGAAGGCGGTGACCTGGAGGGTATCGCGATTAGTCAGCGGGTGGCCGACGGCGTCGATGTGGGTGTTGAGGCGGGCGCGGATCAGGTCGCCGACGCCGACGTGGTTGCCGTCGGACAGCGCGGCTTGCGGCGGTCCGGTGGTGCCGAGCTGGGTGAGCTTGGCCTGGACGCGGCGGGACAGGTCGGCGGCTTCGGCGTTGGATCCGGCCAGCAATAGGACGTCCTTGCCGCGCAGGTGGTCGGCGAGCCACATCGAGGCGGCCCGGTCGTATGCAGTCTCATAGTCGGCGCCGCGGATGCGGCCGTGCCGGTCGTAGGCGGCGATCGCGGCCGGGTCGCCGTCGCGGAGCGCGATGCTGGCGTAGCGTTCCCAGGCGGCGACGAACCGGCGGACCTCGTGCAGCTGGGCGGCAGAGACTTCGCGGGCGAGGAGGCGGAACATGCCGCCGGCTTCGACGGCGCCGAGCTGGGCAGTGTCGCCGGTGGCGATGATCCGGGCTCCAGCCTGCCGGGCCGCCTGGCCGATCAGGGCCAGGTCCGCCGTGCTGAGCTGGCTGGCCTCGTCCAGGACCAGCACGTCGTCCCGGTGCAGGGGCACGGGCTTGCGGAGCTCGTCTGAGCCTTCGACCTTGCCGAGGAACTGGGCGATGTTGTAGCTCTCGGCTAGGCCCTCGTGCGCCAGGACCCGGGCCGCGTTAGTGGACGTCGTCAGGCCGATGACGCGGCGGCCGGTGAAGGTGGTCCACAGCCGGGCGAATTCCGCCATGGTGTGGCTCTTGCCCGCGCCGGCCGGAGCGACCAGCACGACGGTAGCTGCGGTCGCGGTGAGCATCAGCACCACAGCGTCGCGTTGCTCGGCGTTCAAGTCGGTGCGCGCGGTGGCCGCGCGTGCATCCTGCTCGCTGATTAGGTGCGGCGCGGTCCGTTTCGCGGCCGCGAGGATCTGCTCTTCGACATCGAGGTGGGCCAGGGTGCAGTACCGTTCCTCGTTCGGCGGCCGGTAGATACTGTCGCCGTCGGAGGCGCGGACGCCGAGGCTGGTCACGTCGGCGGGGTCGGGGGCGGTGACCTGGACGACGCCGGTGCCGGACCGGCCGGAGACGGCCAGCCTGGCGACCTCGTCGACCACCGCCGGGCCGTCGATGCTCTCCTCCAGGACCGGGAGCGCGCGGTGCACCTCGAACCGGAGCTGAGCCATCGACCACACCGCATGATGCTTTTGCACCTCGGCCACCGCGATCCGCGCGGCCCTGCGCTTGGCCGCGTCATCCAGCGCGGCGCGTCCGCGTGCGGCGCGCTGGCTAGCGGCGAAGGACGCGACCTGCTCGTGCACCGCCGACAGCGCCTGCATTTCGCGCCGCGCGGTCTGCACTTCCCACGCGGCGAGCCGCTGCGCCTCAGTCGGCTCGGCCGCGCCGGTCCGCCCGGCGATGGTGCGGCGGGCTTGCGCCTTGGTGCGGCGGGTGTTCTGCCCGGCCTGCTGATGCAGCAGCCACAGCGTCCGCCTCGATGGCGGCTTACCGTACACCGCCTCGTACTGCCTTTCCAGCCGGTTGAGTTCCCCGGTGACGGCGACGGAACGGGAGCTGAACAGGTCTTTTACGTCTTGGCCGACGCCTCCGATCTCGGCGCCGTTGCCGTCGGCCCGGGGCACCATCACGTAGCGGAGGGCGGACAGCTTGGTCTCCAGGATCCGGTCGGCGACCGGGGCGACGGCCAGCCGCTGGTTGTGCAGGCTGCGCGAGTCCAGGGTCCGCCACTTGTCATCAGCGCCGTCGGCGCGCTGGACCCGGTTCCAGATCGCGACGTGCACGTGGAGCTGCGGGTCGCCGTCGCGGGACAGGTGATGCAGGAACAAGCTGGCGACCAAGCCGGCGCCGTCGCGCCACTCCCCCGTGCGCGCCGAATGGTGGCCGGTGCGCGTGTAGGTCGCGTGCCGCTCGAGCCACGCGACGGCTTCACGCGCCGAGTCCATTAGGGCGGCCTCGATCTCGTCGGCGCGCGCGGCGGCGCGGTCCTGGTCGCCGCGCTGGCGGGCCTGGCGGGCCGCGATCCGGTAGGAGGCGTGCAGGACCGAGACGCTCTTGACCGCGCTGACGGTCAGGTCGAAGTACGGCACCTGGTGCGGGTCCTTGCCGCGCTCGGCGGCGCGGGCGTCGGCCAGCTCGGTCGCGCTGGCGTACGGGTGCGAGGCCTGGTATGCCGCCACGGCGGCGGCTTCGCGGTCCGCGGCCGCCTTGGACGGGCGCCGCTTGACCAGGAGTTCCCCGCCGGGTCCGGTGTTTTCCTGGTACAGGCGCTCGATGACGTCCGGGTCCACCACGCCAGCTAGCCCGAGAGCTGCGGCGCCCTTCCCGGCCCACTCCCCCGGCGGTTCTCCGGCGGCGGTGTAGTAGGACATGGCCCCGGCGCAGCCGCCGCGGTGCTGGCCTCGGGTGAAGTAGGCCACGTCGTGGCCTGCGCGCAGGGTGACGTTAGCCGACACGATCCGCTGCTGCCTTAGCCGGTTCCGCGTTCATCGTTCGTGATGCCTGTGTCCGATCGGTTTTTCATGTTGACGAACGGTAAAGTCGGACACCGCACATTTTTCGGATTTGCCTCTTGCAGCGATTGCCATCGGCGGCGTAGGCGTTCTGGGACGGCAGATACCGGGGACCACACGATCGCACAGGACAGCTCACCTGGGACGCCGACTTCCTCGCAGCAGTGCCCGCACACTATGCCGACGGGAATCCGACCGTTCAGCGATCCTGTCCGGCAAGAGCTACGGCCCGCAGGCCGCTATCTGGTGTGCTCGGACGGGTTAAGCCCGGTGCTGGGCGACAGGATGATCCGTGACGTGCTGGCGCCGCGGCCGGGACCTGCCGCGCCGAACGATCGGCCACGCCGGGGCACGGCCCAGGCCAGGCCTGCGCCTCCACGATCGCGGACTTCCGGGCCAGCGTGTCCAGGCTGGCCGTGGCGCGCAAGGTCTGCCATCCGGCAACACGAAGGCTCCCGTTTCCGGCTAACCGCCGGGACTTTCAGCCCGCAGGTAAACGGCGATAGCCAGAGGCCGCGAAGCCTCCGCCGACACAGGATAACGCCGCTTCCCCGATGATCTTGCCGGGCACTTTTCGTACCCTGCTCTTATCGTCACCATGACGGCGTGCCCAGGCCGAACCCGGGCACAACAAGGCCCCCTGGACCATCCGCCAAGATCACCCAGGGGGCACGGACCCTTCGACAGGACCTGCCATGCAACCTAACACGGCCCATACCCGCCAGCCAACAGACCCGCCAACCCGTCCCCCAGTCCCCGCCGAGCTGCTGGAAACAGTAGCCCGCGCCCTGGCCGCGGCACTGATCCCGCTCCCCCGGCAGCCAGAACCGCCCAGCACGGAAGCGGCTGCGGACTTCCTGACCGCCGCGCAGCTCGCGGCACGACTGGGCATCTCCCGGGAAACCGTACGGCGGCTCGCGATCACCGGGACGCTGCCGCACACCGTGATGTGCCGCGGCACCCGCAAGACCACCCGCCGGTTCCCCCGGCGGTTCGCCGATGACTTTGCGGCCAGCGGCCTGGACGTAGCCGACCTGGCCGCGTTCGCCGCCCAGTGGCGGGCGCGGGTCACCGCGCCCGCACGGTGACCGCCCGTCAGCCGCGTCACCGCATCCCTGCCACGCCAGCCCCGACCCTGGAACGCTGGCGTCAATGGGCTGCGTGCCGCGGCGCCGACCTTAACCTGTTCTTCCCCGGCCGCGGCGAGTCGGCCCAGCCTGCGCGGCTGGTCTGCTCGGGCTGCCCGGTCCGCGAACCGTGCCTGGACTACGCCCTGGACCAGGGAATCACCCACGGCATCTGGGGCGGGCTGACCGAACGGGACCGCCGCCCACTGCGGTCCCGTCACGCCGCCACCGCCCGGCGGGAACGTGACGAGGCGATCACGACGGCGGCAGACGCCGGGTACAGCCAGGCGGTGATCGGCCGGGCGTTCGGCCTGACCCGCACCTCGGTGAGCCGGGCCCTGGCTCGCGAAGCAGACGCGCGGGGGTGCTCATGAACCGACGCCCGACCCGCGCCTTTCAGCCGTGGCCGTCGGGCCCTACCAGGCATGGCGCCGGGAGCTCGCGCACGCTGGGCGGGCGGCTGGCCGGTCGCAGTGCCCGGCAGACCCGGGTCCAGCTCGAGCGGGACGGCTGGCGGGTCCTGTCGTGGACCGGGTCGGGGGGACATGGTGACCGGGCCGGTGTTCCCTGAGGACTCCTGGGTGCAGGTCCGCTACCCGCTGACCAGGGACCAGGAATACGGGGACCGGGCCGGGTGGCCGTGGCTGCCCGGCTGGGTCGTGGCCAGGTGCGGCCCCGATGAGTGGGAGATCTGCGTGCAGGCCCCGGAGCTGGCTGCTCGGCACGAGGGCGAGGCCTGGTACCCGGTATGCTTCCGGGACGCCTCCAAGATCCGGCCGCCTGAAGCGCAAGCTGGCCTGGAACGTTCCGCCGGGCCCGAACTCGAAGCGCAATGAGCAAACCGAACGGACCCTTCCTGACACCGCTGTCCGGCTCGCGGCTGGCCACAGCGGATGATGAGCAGCCCACCGAGGGGCCGTCGCCTCGCGCTCTGGGCGAGAGCCTGGCCGCGCTGGCCGCGAAGGTCGCTGACCTGCGCGGCCAGGTCCACGCCATCAACACCCGCCTCGACCAGGCCGGGCTCCGCGCCGAGGTGAACCTGGCCACCCGGTTCGAAGAGCTGGCACGGACCGTCGCCGGCGCGCTCGACGCCGCCGCCCCCGGCGGGCCCGCCGCGCCGTACTGGATCGGCCTGGACCGCGACACCTACCACGCGCGGCTCGCCGACCTGCGGCGCTGGGCCGATGTCGTGCTCCGCCAGCAGTACAGCGGGTACGAGCTGCGGGACTGCTGGCCCCGCCACACCCACGCCATCTGGGAACTATCCACCCTGGCCGCCGAATGGCACCGCACCTACCGCGCGCCCCGCCCCGACCTCGCCCGGGCCCTGGAATTCCACGACCGCTGGCTGCCCGGCACCATGCGCCGCATCACCGACATCACCCGCGCCTGCACCCCGCAGTGCGCGACGCTCCGCAGCACCACCGACGACTGGGCCGCCCGTCCTGTATACCGCTGATATCCTGCGCCGCGCTGTCAGCGGCGACGTCCGACCCGGTCCGGGTCTTCAGGCGCCCCGGGCCATCTTCACCTGGCCGGTGAACTCGCGCCAGCTCGCCGCGCTGAAGCGCAGGACAGGGCCCCGGGCGTCCTTGGTGTCCCGCACCAGCACCTCAGCATCAGCGGCGACCTGCACGCAGTTACCGGTCGCCGAATACGTGCTTGTGATCCATGCCAGTGACATACTCACCGTGATCACTCCTGCTGTAGCTGATCGAGGAACCGCGCGGACTCGGCCGGGGTCAGCGCGCCCGCGCGGAGATGATCAAACATCATCACCAGCCTAGCCATGTCCGCGCGCGCCTCGATGATCCTGCCCGCCTGGTACCCCTCCGCGTACCCCACGCTGGAAGCGTCGGCGAAGTCGAAAATCGTCACCGGGCCCTCCGACCCCGGGCAGTCCGGCGAGGCGAACGGGAAGACCTGCACCGTGATCCGCGGGCGGCGGGCATACCCGGCCAGCTTGGCCAGCTGCCCGTGCATTACCTGCGGACCGCCGAACGGGGTCCGCAGCGCCGCCTCCCCGATGATGAACCAGCAGAACGGGGGATCCTCACGGTCGAGCACCTGCTGGCGGTGCATCCGCGCGGCCAGGTCATGCTCCACCGCTTCGGCGGACAGGTCCGGACGGCCCGACGTGATGATCGCCCTGGCATACTCCTCGGTCTGGATCAGGCCGGTCAGGCATCGCTGATCCCAGTTATGAATCCGCTCCGCCCGCTCCTCGAGCTGCACGAACGGCGTGAACCACGGCGGGAACGCCTCCCGGTTGATCTGCCCGTGCAGCCGCGCGAACGTCCCCGGCGTCCCCATCGCCTCATCGGCCTTCTTGGCGAACACCAGCGTCGGCGTCCGGCCCAGCGTCTCCACGCTGGACACGTGCGACCCCGAATACCCCATCCGCTCACCCAGCTCCGCCTGCGAGCACCCCAGCCGCTCCCGCCAGGCCCTCAGCTCATCAGCGAACGACTCCACCGCCATACCCACGGACTGCTCACCGTTCACCTGGATCTCCGCACGCCGCCACCGGATTCCCCGCGCTCCCCGCCGGATCGCTCAGTCCATGCGGGCACGCCGATGCACTACCCACGCTAGTGCCCGGCTGCCAGCCTGGCTACCAGGACCCGCGCACCACGACCCCCGGGATGCGCGGCGTCCCGCCAGACGCCCCCGATACCGCAAGGACCTCCGATGCCCGACCAGCCCCTCCACCCGCCCGCCGCCATGACCACCTCCGAACTCACCAACCGCAGGCAGGATCTCGAACACGCCCTCACCACCAGCCCGGACAGCGCCTCAGGCAGCCACGCTATCCTCCGCCGCCAGCTCGATGAGGTCATCGCCGAGCAAGACGAGCGCACCCAGATCCGGCACACCAGGGAACCCGGCCAATGACCAGCCCAGCAACCCCGCTCCGGCCCAGCGATCTGCCCGCCATCGTGTTCCGTGCCCTGTACCCCGGCTATGATCTGCACATCATCAGCGGCACCTACCTGGTCCTCCCCAAAGGCACCTCCTGGCACGCTAGCCCCAGCCTCGGCGCGATCGCCCGCCAGCTCAGCCACCACCAGCACCAGCCCGGCCCTGCCGGTCATGCCCCAGGCAGGACCCATGACTAAACTCCCCCGCCCAGCCAGGCCGCGCAGATCACCCACCTCATCAACGACCAGCCCCGCTGGTCGGCCTTCTGGGATAAGCAATATGGGCTCTGGCGCGTCGCCGAAGACGACCCCGACTCCGACCTATATGCCGAAGCCGCTGACGCCGACACCGTAATCCGGTACATCACAGTGCACTCCTGACGCATCAATCACCCGACGCAACTAAGTGACCACGAAGTTACCTCCCGGCCGCCGCACAATTCCCGGGCCGCGTGAGCCAATGACCCTAGAACCGGTGCCACGTACCTCTCTGACCGGTTCTTTACTCACCTCCCACCCCAGCACGGTCCTACGCGGAGCGTTCCGTCACCGCCGCGGACGAAAGCACGTACGGGACCAGGTCCAACGGATTGGCCACGCTGGCCACGATCCTGGCCGGCCAAGGCGATGCCGACGCCGACGCGGGCATCGCCGGCCAGATGCTCGACAGGGCGGCCGGAATGGAGTCGTGCCGGATCGGGACCGGATAGCCGCCGTGCGGGACGCGGTCACCGCCGTGTCGGACGGCGCCGCCGCCAGGCAGCTATCCGAACGGGCCAATGACGTCCTCGGCATGCCGATGTGATCCGCCTGGCCCCTGGGATACTGGCACCCCGAGCTGAGCCGCCCGAACCGGGAGCGCCCCGCATGCGCTGGATCGTCCATTCCGAGAAACCTCTCTCCTGTGGCGGCACCGGTTCATCACCGACACCTGGGGCTGGGAGGTCCCGGTCGGCCGTGCCGAACCAGGCGAGGGCCCGGCGCAGGCGGCCGCCAGGGAGGTAGAGGAGGAGACCGGCTGGCGTCCCGGCCCGCTCAGGCGTGTCCCCATAAGCGTCCTGCCGTGTTGAGTGCATAGGCTAGGCGCCGCTCGGGCTGTCGCGCGAGACGATCCGCCAGCCAGATCCCAGGTTTTCTGGCGCTTAGAGGTACCGTCGGCCTGACCTGTCTAGCCCCGCAAAAGAGGCCCGCCTCAAGGTCCGAAGGCCACCGAATGCGTGCCATCGGCCAGTCAGGACGACCTGGGACATCGAGGAACGACGAGGGCCCTCGACTTCTGAACTGCGGCAAGAAGCCGGAGATGGTGTCAATCCGACCAGGACGCGGTGGCTGCTGCCGGAGTCTGCCTGTCTGCAGGTCGGCGCGCCTAAGGAGTGAGGTCAAGGGCGCCCTCCAAGTCACGTGCCACCCGCCCCGTCCGCGCCGGCCTGAGGTGGAGCACCGTTGCCCTGCAGCAGTTTGTGGGGTTCTTGGCAGTCTGGCTCATACATCGAGCATAAAACCCGGCAGAACGTTACGCCGATCATCTACGGGGAAGGTGTGCCTTCATGAGCGCCACCTACGTGCCAACAGGCGCTGCCGCCGCTGACCTTGCACTCATCGAGGAGCTGCGCCTGACGAGGTTCGCCGGGCCACGTTATGAGGCATTCATCGACGGCCTCTACCGGTATGCGTGGCCTGTCATGCTGGCCGCGATCCGCACCGGCTCGATCGTGAGCATTAGCACGTCCGTCCCGCACCGCACTATCCAAGCCGACGAATTGCAGCTCCTGCACGATTCTGCCGAGGAACGGGAGGATCTGGCCCTGGCGTCCATTGGGCGTGCCGAGCGGAAGTTCAAAGTCAGTCTGCGGCGCCACTTCTGGGACCCCGCCAAAGGCCGGAGCCTCAGAAGTTACTTCATAGGCGCATGCGCTCAGGCATTCTGGGAGGAGTATGCCGCATGGAGCGACAGGCGACGTCGACAGCTGCGTGCCATCGCCAACCTTGCTGCCTGCAGGGACCTCACCCATGACGAATTCGCTGACGACCCCGAACTGCGCCAGAGCCGACAGGAAGCCGTGGCGCTGCTGCTAGAGAAGGCTGAGCGGCGGTCGCCGGAGCTGGGGGCAATCTGCGCCGGGCTGCTGAATGGCCTCACGGCTGCCGAGCTAGCTGAGAAGCTCGGCTACTCCGACCGAGCGATTGAGGGGCGTCTGTACCAATTCCGCCTGGCAGCGTGGGATCTGGTGCGATCCGGCAGGATCGATCCCGCCGTCCTGCCGGGCTCCCGTGCGCGGATAGCGCGCGAGCTGACAAAGGCAGCTAACCGGTGAAGCTTCCGGGCAAAATCGGCGGCACCGTGGTCACCTCAGCTGTTGCAACCCTGCTAGGTCCCGTGCTGTGGCCAGTTATTTTGGGGATCGTGGTCCTCGGACTGACGGCCCTTGTCATTGTCGCGCGCGCCACCTTCACCAAGAGTGATACCCCTATGAGGCGATTGCGTGGCCTGGTGCGCGACATACGAGGCCCACGGTGAGAGAGCGACTTGATCATGACCGTGAGGGCCGGGCAATCCGCCAGGGCACGCCGACGCCTGAGGCCGGCAACACAACGTCGGGATACGAACGCATCAGGCCCTAGGGCATCGGCTTTGGGCACGTTTAGTAACATTATGTAGCTAGCATCTGCTGACGGCCGCCGTGAGCCGTGGACCGGTTCGTGGACCGAGTCGCCTCCGGAAACGGGTGTAATGGGAGCCACCAGTGCAAAGGCCGGTCGTATCCGTGCAGGCAGCGCGCCCGCAGCACTGGGCCGGACTACTTTTAACCCGCAGGTTTCGTAAGGGCTTCGCCCGCCCAGTACCCCCAAGTGGTCTGCCCAACCGGCCGTGCGGCGAGCCCGCATCGCGCACTAAGCACTCGCGCAATAATTAATTCCCTTCATTCGGGCGTGTCGTGTCGCCGGGCGG
>OBLU010001567.1_pt1 | contig 21267 bp, 20 predicted proteins | sample 1518681 | NCBI WGS metagenome assembly OBLU01 (sample SAMEA3539304, study PRJEB22396) | soil metagenome | biome: tundra; feature: field; material: soil | place: USA | collected 2010-05 | depth 0.15 m
GCCGATCCCGAGGAGCGCCTGCGCGCCCTGATCCGGCTGCACATCGAAGTCGTGCTCAGCCCGCGAGACCGCGAGATTACGGTGATGCTCCACGAGAACCATCCCCTGCCCCCGGCCCTGCGCAAGCGCATCAACTCCCGCAAAAAGGACTACATCCACTTCCTCGAAAATCTGATGGCCGAAGTGCAAGAAAAAGTCCAGCCCTCGCGCCCGGTCGGCGTCAAGGTCAGCCCGCGCGCCGCAGCTTTTGCGCTGCTCGGCATGATTAACTGGATCTATCAGTGGTACAAGCCGGAAGGCGAACTGCAGGCGCAGAACCTAATCCCACAGTTTACAGACCTCATTTTCGGAGGCATCTTCGCGTGAAAACGGTCTTCGCCAATCTCGCCGAGGTCAATTACCGGCTAACCCAAGACCATAAGTTGTACCGCGAGTTCCTGCGCGTGCCGGCGATGAGCGCCGGGCTCTACGTCCTGCCCGCCGGAGGCACGGACCTGCAGAAGCCGCATCATGAGGATGAAATGTACTACGTGGTTCGCGGCCGCGCCTGCTTCAAGGCCGACAAGGAAGACCGGGAGGTCTCCGTCGGCAGCGTGATCTTCGTGGCGGCGGAAGTCGAGCACCGCTTCCACGACATTACGGAAGAACTGGCGGTGCTAGTCTTCTTCGCGCCCGCCGAAAGCTGATCTACCGTGAGTGTTTCGACTCGGTACTCGCGACCAGGTACTCGCACCTACTTCGCCGGAACCCAATAGATCTCTTCCTTGATTGCGATCTTGTCGAGGAAGCCGCGCCGCTTCAGGATGGCCTTGCTGTTCGCGATCATGTCGGGATGGCCGCAAAGATAGGCGTGAGTATTGCTGGCATCGAGTTCCCAGTGGTCGGCATACTTGCGCAGGATATCGTCGGCCCGCCCGATCTCACCCGGCCAGTCCGCGTGATCCCACGGCCGGCTCACGGTGGGTACATACTTGAACCAGGGCAGTTCCGCGTCGAAGCGGGTCAATTCCTCTTTATAGCCGAACTCCCAGGGCCGGCTGGCGCCGTTCAGCAGGTACAACTGGTGGCTGCCGTCGAAGCGGCCTTCCTTCCAGTCTTTGTACAGCGTGCGGACAAAACTGACGAACGGGGACACGCCCGTCACCGTGGATATCAGTAAATGATTCGTGCGTCCGTTTCCGGTCTCCAGCGTGAATCGTCCCTTGGGCGCCTTGCGCATGAGCAATTCGTCGCCCGGTTGCAGCTTGTGCAGGCGCGGCGTGAGCGCTCCTTCGGGCACCAGTTCGAAGAAGAACTCCACCTCGTCTTCCGATGGCGCCGACGCGATCGAATACGGACGCTCCGTCCGCTTGCCGTCGTGCTCCACACCAAGGGTGGCGTATTGCCCGGGCAGGAACTTGAACTCGCCGCCTGACTGAATGCGGAACTTCCACAGGTCGGGTGCGATGTCCACACGTTGCGTGATCCGCGCCTGGAAGAACTTGTCGTCTGGAATCGTCATGTTTGAAACCTCACGGACCCGAAAGCGATTTAGATGCCAGAGTGAAGCAGGCGAATGCGGGCCGGTAAAGTGGAGAGATAATACACGCCAAGATGGCGGCTTGACAACCGAACGGTCGTTCCAGTTGCCGCCCCCAAGAGAGGCGCTCAGGGCCGAATGCCAGGATCTGCGGAATCTTCCTGGAAGAATTCAGCCGGCTCCGCGCCTTCGGGACGGATCTCCGAAGTCGCTTTGCTTCCCCCTGGCGGGGAGTCCGGCAGCGCACGAAGCTTTTCCAGTTCGTCCACCGTTTTTTTCCAGTCTTCCGGCTTTTTCTTGGTCGCGATGGGCGCGTTCGCGTCGGAGTAGAAGCCTAAAATATTGGTCCGCAAGTCGGGCGTAATCTGGTCGAAGTTATGCCCGGCCAACTGGTCAAGCAGGCGTGCATAGGCGTCATCCGTCAGACCGTATTCCCCGGCACGCGTGTCGTGGCCCGTGTCAAAATCGGTGTTCGCGAGCTGTACTTTTCCCGCGGCAGCCTCTTGCAGCAGTTTCGTGTAGTTCTCCACCGTGCGGTCCACGCTGGCGATGTAAAGGTCTTCCGTTTGCTTGGTAGGGATCTTAAAGTCGAGCGCCTTGAACGGTCCCACCTTCGGCATGAACTTAAGAAAAAACGCCAGCACACGCGTTCCGAAACTTGGGCGTTGATAGCTCTGGCCCCATTCCTTCTGATAGTTCGTGCGCGACAGGTAATACCGGAACTGTCGCGCACGGAAGTTGGGCGTTTCTGCGACGATCTCCTTGCGGTGCGCAATCAGGGCGACGCGAGTCATCTCGGGCAGCACTTTGCTGATCGCACGCCGGAACGTCCCAATCGCCAGATCTTCGTTCGAGATGACATCGCTCAGCGGAATTCCGTAGGTATCCAGGAACGCCCGCTCCAGCACCGGCTTGGAAATCTCGAAGCCGATGAAGTCGTGGTAGCGGTCGGAAGTGTAGCGGTTCTTCGCCACCTGAGTTACGTCGAAGCCGAATTCCGCGCGGATGTGGGCTTTGGGGTTGTCCTCGTAGGTCACCTCTTTTCCATATTTCTTTTGGAGCTTGGGGAATTCGATGGCCACCACCTGGTTGATGGTGGGATGTCCGCAGTTGTCAGACGAATAGTGAGCCAGGGCGCCCAGCGCGAAGGCATATTCGTTGACGTCGGACGCTTCCTTGAGCAGGTTGACGACAAAGTCGCCGCTGCGCACGTAATGCGTAAGGTCGCTGAAATATTTGTTGCCAAACGGGTAGTAGCCCATGTCCTGCACCAGCGACCCGCCGTAAGCAAACGCGTGGGCTTTCTTCAAATCGTCGTCGGTGGCGGCGGGGAAGCGCTTCTTCAGCAGGGGCTGAAGATTGTCCTTCCACGCCAGGTCTATGATCTCTTCGTGCGTTAGCACGGAGTAGGCCGCACAGTTCTGCACCGTGCAGCTCTGCACCAGCACAACCGCCAGCCCAACCCGAATCGCTGCTCGCCAGGAATAGAAGAAGCGTTTCATTTGGCGACGACCAGAACTACAAAGCTGTCGGGCAGGATGGTGCGCCGGGGATGCGGATTGTCCGCCGTGGCGGCCGGAGGCGGACCGAATTTCGCCGTCACCACGAATACGTTGTGCGTCTTAGAGTCGAGCGCCAGCGTGCGCGCGCCCGGCTGCGTCGGAACATTTTCCGCCACGCTGAACTTGTCCGGCGACTCCTCGCGGACCACCGTCAGCATGCCTTCGCCGCAGGAAGCAAAAGCCAGTCCGGTTTCGTCGTCGAATGCGGTCGCGTCCACGCCGTCACCGATGGCCGGCGTGGCCAGAACTTTGCCGGTATCCGCATTCACCACGGCCATCATCTTGTTATCGCAGCCCACGAACAGGCGGCGATTCTTGCGGTCCATGGCGAGCCCGCTCGGCTCCTGGCAGGGCGCCAGCGGCCACTTTGACTTGACCGCCAGTTTGTTCGGGTCGATCGCCACCAACTCGCTCTTGTCTTCGATGTTGACGAACACCCCGCCCTTGCCGTCGCTGGCCGCGAATTCGGGCTTGCCGTCCAGTTTGATGGTGCCCAGCACGGTGCCGTTGGTGGCGTCGATGGCCGTAGAATCCTGGCTTCGGCCGTTGAAAGTGAAAACCCGCTGGGTTGCCGGATCGTAAAGAATCGCGTCCGGGTTATCTCCCACCTTCACTTTGCTGCTGGTCGCAAGCGTCTTCAGATCGAAGATGCTGACCGTGCCTTCGCGCCCGTTGCTGACGAAGCCCCGCCCCAGCTCCGGCGCCAGCGCGATGCCATGAACTCCCGGCGTGTCGGCGATGTCGCCCACCGTCTTGCCGGAATCGAGATCGAGCACGATGACGTGAGTCGCCCGCGAAATGTAAAGACGGCGCGCGGCCGCATCGGCGGTCAAATAATCCCAGCCACCTTCGCCGCCGATCTTGTAAGTGTTCACAACCTTATATCCCGGGCCAGCCGCAGCCAGCGCTGCAACGGCGACCAGCAGAGTCAGCGAGGACAGCCAACCGCGCATGGAACTCCCCTTCGTAGACATGATTTCCTCCGGCAAACTTTCTGGGGTCCCGGCGTTTGTCTTCCGATGCCAGCTTCTGGCCACACATGGCCGCCATCCTGCATCTAATCTTACTTCGGCCGGTCCCTGAAGTAACTTTACCCTATTCCGGGCCGTCCCTAAACTCTTGCTTATGGATGGATCTCGACCGAGCCTGCCAGAGCAGGCGGTGCCGGATAAAAGGCTACCGCCCGCAAACCTGCGCGTGGTTCACTTCGCCGCAATGATGGTGGGAGTTGGGTTCGCGCTCTTGATCTCCAGCGGCGGAGGCCCCGCCGCCGTCTGGGGAAAAACTACCGGCATGTTCTCGCCACAAAGAAACTCTCAACCCTCGGCCATGTTTACGGATCGCGACTTGGATCTCCAGAGGCCGCAGAAACAAGCCGAGATCCTGCTCGAGCGCGCGGTGAGCGGCTCCGCTGGAGCCACAACCCAGATCGAAGCGCGCATCGATGCCTGGCGGGGCAAGCTCAAATGGGACTCGCATCTCGGCCAGCTCAGCACGGTCGCGCTCAATTCCGACGACCCGAGCGTGCGTGCGTCCGCCATCGAAGTGCAACTCGCCGCCTACGGACTCACCAAGAGCGAGTCAACCGTCGACGCTCTGGTGCGGCAGGCCGGCTCCTCCGATCACGCGCAAAAGATTTGGGCTTTGTGGACTCTGGGCTTGCTGGGGAACCGCGGCGTTGAAACCGATCGCGTAGTCCACGTGCTGACCGCGCACCTGAAAGGTTCCGGCAAAGATTCCAACAGGGACGAAGACGCGCGCCGCTGGGCCGTCGAGGGCCTGGCTTTGGTGGGAACCACTCCAACCATCGTGCCCCTGCTCGAAGCCATGCACAATGATCCGTCCGCGATGGTGCGCGAACGCGCCGCCTGCAGTCTGGCGGGATCCGGCATGTTGAGCCACCAGCAGCGGCTCGCCGCCGTGCCGCAACTGATCAACTATTCCGACGATCCCGTACTCGACGCTCAGACCCACGCCTGGGCTTTTCAGGCCCTCGCCGACATCACCAAACAACGGCTGCCCAACAACTCCGCCGCCTGGCGAACCTGGTACCAGACCAGCGGCCAGTGATCAGTGGCCAGTCACACCGAGGTTAAGCTGGGTTTTCTGACCACTAGCCACTGACCACTGGCCACTGCCTTTCTCACTCCGCCATCTTGGCCACGTGCACATCGAAGCCCGTCTTCGGCAGCAGCGACGTCAGGGCGAACGCCTTGAATCCATCGCCGCTGACCTCCGTGTGACGGTAGACTCCCGGTTCGCTCTCAATCGTTTCCCTTCGCCCGTCCATGTCTCCCAGGAACGCCTCCGCCCGTGCCAAGCTCGCCTCGCCACCTTTCGCGCGCGTCACCACCGCCTCGGACGCATACGAGCGCACCAGCTTCGGCCAGTATTTTTCCAGCAGCTCCGTGCTGGCGAAAACATCGGCCCAGATGATGCGCCCGTTCACCGCTACCACCACGCCGACCGCTTTACGATCGCGCAGTTGCTTGATCAGACTCTGATAGCTCTCTTCGATGGGCTTGGCAACCTCGTCCACCTTCTCCTTTACGTCTTTGTTCTCCATCAAGCGGGCGTACGAGCTGGTGGAGCGTATCTCATCTGTGCTCACGGGCGAGGCTGCCCCCGTTACCTCGACCGCCATCGACTGCTGTTGCTTCCTCACCTCCGCCCAAACCTGGTTCTGATCTTTATCCCCCATGGCTTTGGCGCGCACAGAAGGCTGGGCCATAAGCGTCCCGCCCCCCACACCACCCGTCGAGCCCGCGCTTCCGTACATCGCCCCCGATGTTCCGAAGTGCGCACTGGTCGCGACCCAGCGGCCAGGCTCTACGCAGAACACGCTAAGATCCACGGGATCGCTTTCCGCTGGCACGATGCGATCCTTCCCAATCACCCGGTCCTGCTTGCCTCCGGTAACAATCTCGCCGGCCAGAAGCAGCAGCGGACGCTTCGAGTTGTTGATCAGCACCAGCCGGTTTACCTCGGCGCTCTCGCGCTGCACCGCTGGCGTGGGGCGCCGCCGCATCAGCCCGCGAACATTTCCATACTCGGTGACCACTACCTCGCCTGATCGCAGCCCCTCGTCCAGCGTGAGAAACTCACTCGTGGCGTAGGACTTGGGAGCGACTACGGGAAACACTGTCAGACTTCCGTGCCGGATCGGCTCCAGCACCTTGTAGCCGGAGGCAAAAGGCTGCTCCCCGGCATGAACCGGCCGCAGGTCCAGGCAGACCATTCCGGCCACGACCACCAACGCCATCACCGCTAAAAATAATCTCGGACGCATAGCTCTCCTCTCCCCCTTTGGCGGGCCGGTGCGCCCGGAGAAGGAGGACTGCCCCCGGGCGCACCGCCCATCTCGATTCCCCCGAAGAACGAAAAAGAAGTCAGACCTTGCGGCCAAAATTAACTTTGCAAGCGTCTAATAGTTGGTAGCATCAGGGACAGGGTCGTCGTACTCTGTTTTCTTCTGCATGCGCGCCACGAAACCGATCTCCGCTCAAGTCCAATCGGCAGTCGCCGATCTGCTGGCGGAGCTGCACGCCAAAGGCGGCTGCGAGAAGATCGGTCTCGCCCGCGAATCTTTCGCCGCGGTCCTTTGTGACGTGGCCACGAAGTATCTGCCCACTGGGAACACCGAAGCCGAGGCTCGCACTTTCCTGCTGACGCTGCGTGTCGAGGAACTCGCACTCGCCCGGGCTTGCGCTGCGGGCAACAACTCCGCCTGGGAACTTTTTCTTACCCGCTACCGCGAAAAGCTTTATCAGTCGGCGTTGCGCATCGCACGCGAGGACTCCGCCGCCCGCGACCTCGCCGACAGTCTCTATGCCGAGCTCTACGGCACAACCACGCGCGACGGCGAACGGATTTCCAAGCTGGCCTCCTTCACCGGCCGGGGATCGCTCGAAGGCTGGCTGCGCACCGTGCTGGCGCAGGAGTTTGTGAATCGCTACCGCCGCACCAAGCGCCTGGTCAGCCTCGACGAAGAGAGCGAAGATGGCGCCCAGTTCGCTGCTCCCGATCCGGAGCCGCTTCCCTCCGCGGACTCGCGCCTGGAATCCTCCACCGACGCGGCCCTAGCTTCGCTTTCCAGCGAAGATCGGATGGTGCTGGCGGCATATTATCTCGACGGACGCACGCTGGCCGAAGTCGCCCGCATGCTGGGCGTGCACGAGTCCACCATCAGCCGCAAGGTCGACAAGCTGGCCAAGTCGTTGCGCAAGAAAATCCTGGCTGGCATGATGCAGCAAGGCATGGCCCGCCGCCAAGCCGAAGAAGCCTTGGAAGTGGATGTGCGTGACCTGCGGGTGGATATTCGTCGCAGCCTGGCGCAAGAATCCCCGGCAGCAGCGTTCTCAGAGAAGGAAGACGTTTCACCACTTCAACAAAAGGTGGCGCCAAGAGCCAAAAGCTAGAAACAGGAAACTAGAAACTGGAAACAGAAGTCAGAAGCTACAAATGCAGAACGTTCCCAAAATCGTGCTGAAGCGGTTGCAGTCGCCAGGCGAAGCATCGCATCCTGATGCCGATCTGCTCACCGCCTTCGCCGAGCAGTCTTTGGCCGGCCGCGAGCGAGACCACGTGATCGAGCACCTTGCCCGCTGCAGCGATTGCCGCGATGCTGTTGCGCTCGCTTTGCCTGCCACCGAAGCCGTCGCGGTCGCCAGTTCGGGCAGCGCTGCCCGAATCGGCTGGTTGAGCTGGCCCGTTCTTCGTTGGGGCGTCGTGGCTGCGGGAATCCTGGCCGTCACCTCGGTCGGCGTCCTGCAATACAGGCAGCGCCACCAGGAAAAGACGCTGGTCGCTACCAGTCTTATGCCCCGGAATCAGATGGCGGATACTGCGGCTCAGAGTCCTCTGCCCCCTCCGCACGCGACTGCTTCGCAGTCGGTTGCTCCGCAAAAGATGGGGAAACAAATTGAGATGGCAAAGAAAGCCCCGTCTCGCGCCCAGACCGCATTGGCGGCGGACCAACTCGCCTCCTCTGCACGTGTAGTCCCCCGCCAACCTCAGCCCACGGGGAGCGCAAATTCGGCAGGCGCGATCGGCGGAGTTGGTGGTGGTCTTGGATTCGGTTCTGCCGCTGCCCGAAGTCCCAGAGCCGCCCAGGTCTCGCCTCCGCGCGGCGCGGAGCCCGCCCCGGCGTTGGTCGACCAGTTGGAAACAGTGGGCAAAGCCAAACCTGCCTTGGCGCAAGCCTCCCCTTCCAGCATGGCGCCAGCGCCTTCCCTGCGCGCCGATCCCAGTCTCATGAAAAGCCTCGGAGTGCCTCGCTGGACCATCAGCTCCAGCGGCGCGCTGCAGCGTTCCCTCGACGGAGGCAAGACATGGCTGGATGTGGACGTCGCGGTGGATGACTCAATGAGCGCCAATCTGGTGCGCCGCGCCCAGACCGGAATGAAGACCCAAATGACGGTCGAAGTGACCGGCCTGACTACCGAAGCGCAGTCCGAAGCGAAGTCAGAAGCAAAAACCGAAGCGAAGTCCGAGGCCAACTACGACGCGCCGCCCAATGTGAAGTCCCGGGACAAGCAGTCAGCCCCAGCCGCCAGCGCGATCTTCCGCGCCCTTTCCGTATCTTCCAATGCCACCGAACTCTGGGCCGGAGGTTCGGGTGGCGCGTTGTATCACACCATGGATGGTGGCAATCGCTGGGCCCGCGTGGTTCCTTCCGATGCCGGCATCATTCTCACCGGCGACATCACCAGCATTCAGTTCTCTGACACGCACGATGGAACAGTGACAACATCGACCGCTGAAGTCTGGACCACCGTCGACGATGGCCAGGCTTGGCACAAAGAACAATAAACAACCTCTTACTCTCGTCATCCTGAGCCAAGGTTGTGCTTCGCGAATGCGAAGCGCAACCGCAGTCGAAGGATCCCTTGTCCGCCCGCGCCACCATTGACGCCGCAAGGCATTTCTACAACACCCGCATTTCCAGTTTCCCGCCTGCCGCTTCAGGCGCACCGATTCAGCACCCGCTCACAAACCGGAAAAAGCTGATTACCAAAGTGACGTTTACACGAAATGAGTAGTTCTCTACTATCCATTTCGTGGTTTGGCAGTTCTGGGGGAGGGCTGCCGAGGCGTCCTGGGCTGAAAAGTCTAGGGCGCTTTTTTATTGCCTTTCCTCAGCGGCCCACCTCACTCTACTTCGAACACGCCGCGCAGTATCCGCCAATTTCCAATCGCGACACCACGATCCGGAACCGGCAGTCTTTCTCTACCTGCCCCTTCAGCTTCTCGAAAATGTCGCCGCTTGGCCAAGTGCAGCAGGCCTCGCCGGGCACGCTTTTCTGGATCCTCACCAACGGAGTGGTTCGCCGCGGCATGCCGGTGTGGTCCAAGCTGCCGGAACCGCAGCGCTGGCAGATCGTCAGCTATCTCAAGTCGCTCACTCCCGCCGGAAAATCTCCCCAGTGACCGCAAGTCGTTTTTGCGACCTTCGCCTCGGCCCGCGCATCAAACGGCAGTGGTACGATAATAGGTTGTCCCCAGGTTGGGGAAGCATTCATAGATCGCCGAGCCCGGCTACGACTGCTCGATGGAGCGTCCGCCGACAGCGCGACGTTACAACGAGGAGACACCAATATGGCAGGCAATGGAATCGTCGAAGTCACTGACGCGAACTTCGACGCGGCTGTTTTGAAATCGGACAAGCCCGTGCTGGTGGACTTCTGGGCGACGTGGTGCGGCCCCTGCCGCGCCATCGCTCCTATCGTCGAGGAGCTGGCCAAGGACTATCAGGGCAAGATCAAAATCGGCAAGATGGACGTCGACTCCAACAGCTCCACTCCCATGCGCTACAAAGTTACCGGCATCCCCACGCTGCTGGTTTTCAAGGGAGGCCAAGTGGTGGAGCAAATCGTCGGCTACAAGCCCAAGGAAGCCATCGCCCAGGCCCTCGACCGGCACGTTGGGTAACGCGGCTTCTGGCTGCTAGCTTCTAGCTTAAACCTCAAACGCACGCGGACTGTATGAGTCGCGTGCGTTTTGCTTTTCTTTGCCGACCTTCGTCGGATTGGATTGAGCCAGCAGCTAGAAGCCAGAAGCGCCCTTCACGGCGTTTCCGGCAAGGTGTACTCGAATTCGTACGAGTGCTTTCCCTCATCAATCTTGATGGTCAGCGTTCCTGCAAGGCCGGCGAGTTGACTAGTGCCGGAATCCGGGACAACCGTGACGCTCAGTTGCGGCACGCCCCGTGTCATGGTGCCGCTGTGCTGCAAGACGAAGCTGCCGCTGCGGCCCTTCAGCGTTCCAGTGACCCGCTCCATCGCGACGTATCCCCCCGATCCCTTCACGATGGTTGCAGCCGAGGAGAGCATAAATCCCTTGCTGGTTCCCTCCAAGTCGCCGTGAAACCGTTTGTCGATCGACATTCTTCCCAGGCCCGCGTCGGCGTCTTCTGCCGCTTGCGGTGTCAGCTTCACGTCAAACGTTCCACTTCCATGACTGGTCAAGACTTTCTCCTTGGCGGGCGCAGCTTGCGCCGCCGGCTGGTTCTGCGCGTGTCCCGAAGCGGCGAGACCCAGACACAGAAAGATCCCTGCAATCCATTGAACTCGGGCTCGATATTGGTGTTTCATAGTTTGACTGCCTTGGTCTGAACCTTGTGGGTGAGCGGTACCAGAAACCTAATACTTCCGTAGAAACAGCCAGCCCGGTTGGTTGAGCTAAGAGCTAGCAGCTAAAAGCTAGAAGCCCCTTAGTACTTCCTCAGCACCCCAATCACGCGCCCCTGTACTTCCACCGACGCCGCAGGCACGATGATCGGCTTCATGGCCGCGTTCGAGGGTTGCAGGCGGATGTTGTCGCCTTCACGGTAAAAGCGCTTCAGAGTGGCATCGCTCCTATCGACGAGTGCGACCACGATGTCGCCGTTGTGCGCCGTCTTTAGCTTCTCGACCAATACGTAGTCGCCGTCGAGGATGTGCTCATCCTGCATGGAATCGCCGCGGACTTCGAGCACGAACACTTCTTTCGAGCGCACGAAGTCGGCGAGTGAGATGGTCTCCGGGTTCTCGACGGCTTCGATGGGCTGGCCGGCGGCAATGCGTCCCAGCAGAGGCAGCACCAGCCCGGTGTTTACGCTCATGGCCTGCTTGAGGCGTCCCTTGGGCGGCAGCAGGTCGATGGAGCGGCTGCGGTTGTAGTCGCGGGTGAGCAGTCCCTTTTTCTCGAGATTGGTGATGTGTTTGTGCACCGTGGCCAGCGAACTTAGATTGAGCCCGGTTCCGATCTCTTCAAACGACGGAGAGTAGCCATGCTCCGCCACGAAGCGGGAGATGAAGTCATACACTTCGCGCTGCCTGCGTGTGATCGCCATGCCGCCATTGTTGGCGAATATAAGGCGAATGTCAAGAAGATTCAGGGTAAGAGCCGTATGCGTAAACGCGCTTGTACGGATCTGTGCGGGGGCGATCAGCGATGGTCGTCCCTACCGCGACAACTGGCTCTGCTAATTTCCGGATAGCCCGTAATTCGGGCGTAATCTCCAAAAGGTAATGATGCTGCTTCTACCTGATCGGCGTCTTCGCTGCCTGCGTAAGCACCTGCGCATATTCCGGAGTGTAGCCGGGTACCGTTGGATCGAAGGCCAGCAGCCAGTCCTGGTAGTAGATCTCCAGAACGGTGGCGTGGTGGCTGATGGCAAACGGCACCAGATTCACCAAGGAGCCGGTCTGGCAACTATTGTCAGGACAGCTTTGCAGGTATGTCTGCAACTCGAGCGGGCCGCTGCCGGTATACCGATCGAAGAGATTGCACCAGTCCGAAGTGCAGAGGGGATAGTTGGCGATGTCGGCCTGCTGCAAACCCTGGGAGCCGAATCCGATTCCGCCCAACACGGCGGCTGCAGCGGTCGCATCCGCGACGACGGTCCTGGTAGAACCGGCGGCTCCGCCCACAATGCCGACCATCAGCTGCTTTGGCGATTTGAGAGTGGCTTCGTAGCCCAGCATGGAAGCCAGGTAGTTCGTCCAACTCGTCCAGGTAAATCCCCAACTGGCGAATGCCTTGGCGCAAGTGGGTTCGCTGGAGATCCCGAGGCAGGGGTAAGCCTCTCCTCCACGGCCCAGGCCAAAGCGGATGTAGCCGACATCCGGATTGCTTCCGTAATGCCGGACTACTTCAGCCATGAATGCTTGGTACGGGCTCTCAAAGGCTGCATGGAAGTAGTTGGGAATCTGCTCGCCCTTGCACGTAGTGATATTGGAAGGGCCGAGACTGGTCCAAACGTATTGCGGTGTGGTGGTGTTGACGGCAGAATCGCCGATAGCCCAGATCACCAGGTTCACTTTCTTGCCGGCGGCGGCCCACGGCTGAATTGCGCTGTCCGTTGAGGTCCAATCATACTGGGGATTCGCTCCCGGACCCTTATCAACGTCGGCCCACTGCACCCAGAGGTTGCCGCCCGAAACGATCGGATTGTTCAGCACGTATTTCTGCAATGCCTGGAACTCCTGCGAGTGCGGGTTGGTGGGCGGGAAGAGCACTTCCAGCGACACGTTGGACGATACGACGGACGCCACCACCGCAATGTTGGCGCTGGCCGACTGTCTCGGGTTAGCCACACTGGTCGCAGTCAGCGCTACTGAGGTATTTTTCGTCACGGTAGGCGCAGTAAACAAGCCGCTCGCCGACACTCTGCCCTGTGACGCTGTCCACGTCACCGCCGTGTTCGACGTATTGGAGACGGTGGCTTGAAACTGGGAGTTTGCACCGGAATTGACCGTCGCACTTGCCGGCGTGATACTGATGCCGATGACTTGGTTGTTGACCGTGAGCGTGAAGTCTCCCAGGCCGTAATTACCTGTCGAGTCCGTGACCCGCACGGCGAAGGCAAACTGTCCGGCCGCCTGTGGAGTTCCCGAGATCCCGCCGGTTTCCCCGTTCAGGGCCAGGCCTAAGGGCAGGTCTTGCTGTTGAAACGTGTAGGGCGCGGTTCCGCCGCTTACGGAAATCACCGCGCTATAAGCCAGTCCCAAAGTCGCCGGAGAGAGCGTGGCCGATATTTTCAGATGGTATGTGTTGTGCCTTGCCGACCCGCCAGGGAACGGTTCCTGCGCGAATAATGGCCGGGGAACTTCCATCAAAAAAAGAAGGGTAAAAGTAAGGTAGGTGAGCAACAACCGCAGAGTGCGAAACCGTAATTCGGTCGCGGAACGAAGCAAGTCGGGGGACATTATCGTACCTCTTAAATTTTCTTACTTGTAAGAGCTGTAAGGTGGGAATAACCCGAGCCTTTTTGCGAATGTAACGAGTCCCTGCTCGACCACAAAGATGTCCTCAGGTCATTGTCCCTATGGACGTGGTAACAGGCCGTCTGCCTAAAGGCGGGTGGCCCACTTCTGAAACTACCCGGACAGGGAAACTGGGTACCCTATTTCTCGCGTTTTTTGCGAGAAAGCCTGCCCTGAGCGAAGTCGAAGGGTGGCGCTGCCATCACCACAGGCCAACCGTCGGCATAGAAAACGGTGATCGCACGCCCGACTTTTGTCTGTGACGAATGAACACTGGGATAAAGAGGAAAACTTCTGTCAGCTATATTTTTATCTGCTTTCGTCTTAACGTCATGCTAATCATCCACAGCTAACTCCCAACACTATTGTTATAATGTAGTAATCGTGGTTAGCAAGAAGAGATACACTCCTCCCGACCCTGAGGGCGATTTCGACCGCATCGCTAACTCCATTACCCTCAATATTTTAGCCGTAAACCGTTGGTTGCAAAGATTTTACCCGGCCGTGCTCAGATCGGGTTCCCGCAGTTCGCACAAAGCAAAGAACTTAACTGAAAGGTATCCTTTTTTCGAGGTCTGAATCTGATATCACTCAATCCGCACGTTCGCATCTGCACCCACATCAAAGTTCACCGGAATCCATTGCGGCTCTCCCGCCCTGCGCGAGGAAAAGCTCTGCTACTTCCATCAGCGCATGATCCGCGGCGTGCCCACGCCGAAAAACGCACGCATCCATCCCATGGCTCTCATCGAAAGCGAGGAAGCCATCCAGGTCGCGCTCATGGAAACTATCAACGCAATGGTGCCCAACACCATCGACCTCCAGCGCGCCGACCTCATCCTCAGGGCCCTCAGCATCGCCGTGAGAAACTCCCGCCGCGTCCGCTTCAGCGCCTGCGAGAGCGAAATGGTCCGCAAACTTCCCGAGTCCGAGCCAGCAGCAGCTTCCGCCAGTGCGCCGGCAGCAGAAGCGGCTGCCCTGTCAGTAGGTTCTTCGCAACAGCGCGAGGCACAACCGGCAGCAGCAGCCCCGGTCCCACGCAAGCCCGCAGGCCGGGTAACGTCGGCCGCCGTCGCGCAAGCGCAAGCCGTAAACGCCCGCCCCCTCCGGGAGTGAAAGTTCCGCAACTGAGAACCGAGAACTGGAAAGAAAGTCAAAGGCGGCGGACAAAGCCTGCCCTGAGCGAAGTCGAAGGGAGTGTCCGCTCTTACACGGGCTTGCCGGGCTTCGCCCGGCGGACAGCCGAGGGCGGCTGTCCCCACACGAGTTGTGGTGGGCAGCAGGTTCCCTTCGGCTTCAAGCTCGCGAGTCGCCCGTCCCCACACGGGCTGTGGCGGCGGAGGGACAGCGGTGCCCTAAGCGATGAGCTCAGACCTCGCACTTGAAGGGCTGATCTCCTGCGGCGGGCTGGAGGGTGAAGCTGGTAGCGGTATTGCAGTTTTCGCATCCGGGATCGACTTCGGTTTAGCGGTCCGCTCTTCAAAAAGAAGCCGGCGCAGGGAGCGAAGATCGTTGAGAATGCGGCGGCTCTTGTTCATGTGCAGTTCAAGCTTCTCCATGCTGTACAGGGCAGTGCGCAGTGCGTCCAGGCGGCGTGGAGACTTCGAAATGGATTCCCTTTGGATGTCCGCTTCGACGTCCCGCTTCGCCTCACCAACAGCTTCGGCAAACAGGGCGACGAACTCGTGGGCGCTCTCGATGCTGTCAAAGGGGCTTCCGGCTTTGTAACTCATGGCGAATCTCCTTACTGTTCTTAAGAGGGTCCATGCATCAACAGAGAACAGCAGTATAGCTCTGAACCCGGGACTTCGATCATGAGAATCTTATGATGACAGTAGTTCTGAGCAAGGTCAAAGGCAGCGGACAGGAGTGTCCGCTCTACACTAGAGCTCGCCGGGCTTTGCCCGGCGGACAGCCGAGAGCCTGCCCTGAGCGGAGTCGAAGGGGCGGCTGTCCCCCCACTGTGCAGGTTAGAGCATCCGAAACTTCCTTGGGACTCGTAACTCTAATGGTGAGGATGGCGGCGATTCAGGCCGGGAGGGATGGTTATGTCCAGAGTTTCGGTTCGCATGGTGGCAATGATCTTGACGGTGCTGGCGGGGACGGTTGCTTGCCAGGCTGGGAACGGATCAAGCGCGGCGGTACCGGCTCCGGCAGTAGACGAGGTGAAGGCTACGGCTCCGGGGAAGCAGACGGCGGTGGTGGCGGGGGGATGCTTCTGGGGAATCCAGGCGGTGTTTCAGCATGTGAAGGGCGTGATCAGCGCGACCTCGGGATACGCGGGCGGTTCGGCGAAGACGGCCGACTATGAAACCGTGAGCGGCGGGCGGACCGGGCATGCGGAGTCGGTGCAGATTGTTTACGATCCATCGCAGGTTACTTATGGAGAGTTGCTGCGGGTGTTCTTTTCGGTGGCGCACGATCCGACGGAACTGAACCGGCAGGGGCCAGACGAAGGCACGCAGTACCGGTCGGCGATTTTCTACGGCACGGAGGAGCAGAAGCGCATTGCCGAGGCTTACATCGCGCAACTCGATCACGCCAAGGTTTTTCATCACAAGATTGTGACGCAGGTTGTGGCGCTGCAGGGGTTTTATCCGGCGGAGGGTTATCACCAGAATTATGCGACGATTCATCCGAACGATCCCTACATTGTTTATAACGACGCGCCGAAGGTGGCGAATTTGCGGCGGGAGTTTCCTGAGATGTACAAGGGGAAATAAGGAAGCGAGCCAAACGCGCGATTATTGGGTCGCAAAGAGCGCGACCCGACGCCCCGGTTCGCGCGGCTCGCCCAGATCCTTCGCGAGACAAAAAGCGTCTCGCTCAGGATGATAATTGAGTTGGAGGAGTCATGTTTGAGTCGGATCGCGGTGAAGGCGAGACCAATATGGGGCGGCGAGTGTTTCTGGCGGGCGCGGGGGCGGCCCTGGGGGGCGCGCTGCTGTGGCGGTGGCGGAAGCCCCGGGTGATAGCGGCCGCGGCGAAGTCGGAGCCGGGAGAAGTGACGATTGTGCAATTCTCCGATGCGGGCAAGCGGCTGGCGAAGGTGAAGATTGCGAAGGTGGTGAAGACGGAGGAGGAATGGCGGAAGCAGCTTCCGTCGGGAGTGTTCGAGATCACGCGGCACGCGGATACGGAACTTGCCTACAGCGGGAAGTATTGGAATCTGCACGACGCGGGGCTCTACCGCTGCATCTGTTGCGACAACGCGCTGTTCAGTTCGGCGAGGAAGTTTGAGTCGGGAACGGGCTGGCCGAGCTTTTGGGCGCCGCTGGCCCAGGAGAATGTGCGGGAGATACGCGACACGACGATTGGCATGGAGCGGATTGCGGTTTCCTGCACAGAATGCGACGCGCATCTGGGCCATGTGTTCGACGACGGTCCGAGACCGACGGGGCTGCGGTATTGCATGAATTCGGCGTCTCTGCGGTTCGTGAAAGCGGCGTAGCCGCGGCAGTACAATGGGGTGCATGAATTCGAGCCTGCCGGTTTTTCGCGAGCCGAGTCCCGCGGAGAAGATCTTTAATCGGTTATTCGGATTTCTGGTGGGGATCGGCCTCGGGTTTTCCTACAACTATCTGCTGCAAGTGCGGGGACGCAAGAGCGGGAAGCTTTCCTCAACTCCGGTCAACCTGCTGGAATGGAAGGGCAAGCGATTCCTGGTGGCGCCGCGTGGGCGCACGCAATGGGTGCGCAACGCCGAGGCCGCCGGCGAAGTCGCGCTGAAGAAAGGAAGCGCCCGGCAAAGATTCCGTCTGCGGCCTCTGGCCGAGGCGGAGAAGGCAGAGATCCTTAAGGCCTACCTCGATACCTTCAAGCGCGAGGTGCAACGCTACTTTCCCGTGGTCGCGGGTTCGCCTGCGGAAGCCTTCGCCGTGATCGCAGACAGTTACCCTGCGTTTGAGCTGCTGGTCGGCTGAGTTTCCCTATAAAGAAAAAATGGAGGACGGGCGATCTGCCCGTCTCTCCATCTTTCGGTGGTTCAACGCGTTCGAGGGGTTAAGGTTAGTGGTGTTAGTGACTGTCGCCGCCGTGATTGGCGTCGCCCGTGCTCTTCAGCTTGACAGTGTCCGAAGGTTGCGGACTGCTCTTCTGCTGCGTCTGCTGTGTCGGCTGAGCTTTGGGGGCGCCGGCTTCGCGGCTTCGTTTGCGTGACTGATGTTTGCGCTGCTAGGATTCACCATATGAGGACGTAGATCGGCGAGGGTTGAGAAAACTTTAGCGGCGCGTGGGTGAAGACTGATTTTCGGTAATAGTCACGAGACCATAGCTACTCGAGGACGCTGTCGTCTAGCTTCTTGCGTTCCCAGGCGGCGGCGGCTTGGACGAAGGCCAGGACTACAGGATGAGGATTTTTTTCGGTGGAGGATAGTTGCGGCTGGAACAGGGTGGCGATGAAGAAGCGGTGGGTGGGCGATTCGAGGGCGCGAATCTCGCCTTGTGTGCCGCGCGCCACTACCGGGAAGCCGGCTTCCATGGCACACCATTCGTACTCGGGGTTGACTTCGAAGTTGCAGAAGAACTCTTCGGTTACGATTTCTTTGTCTTTACCGTAGAACGATTGCAGGTAAGAGCCGGGGCGGAGGCGGATCTCGGGCACCATGCCGGATAGCTTCGGAGCGTCGCCTTTGCGGCCGGTCACGGCGCAGGCTACGGGATAGATCACGATGTTCTTTGATCCGGAGCCGGATCCGGAATTGTTTTCGGCGCTGTCGGCGTCGTGGATGCCGAGAACGTTGCGGGCGAACTCGATCAGGGCGTACTGAAAGCCTCCGCAGGTTCCGAGAAAAGGCCAGTCGCGGCGGCGGGCGAATTCGATCCCCTTGAGCATGCCGTCGAAACTCTTGTAGGGGCTGCCGGGTGAAGCCCAGAGGCCGTCAAAGCTCTCAAGAATGTTCTCCGCGCCATGGGCGGTGAGCGACAGCGTGGGTATCCACTGGGACTCGACTTTCAGGTCCAGTTTGCGGGCGGCATGCTGCAAGGAGTCCGTGGTGGCGTGGTGAGAACGAAATTCAGGATTGAAGTCACCGAGGATTCCGATGCGAACGGCATTACTCACGGGCTCATTGTACTAAACTGCGCGGCGAGGGCTGGGGACTGGCGGTTAAAGGGTGGTGCGGGTCGGGAGCTGGAAGTGACGGGTCCCGCAGGGCTAAAGCCCGCATCGGATCCTGGACGATTGACGCGGAGCTGAAGCGCCGCTCTTCCACGTTACTGCACGCGGTTTCGCGATCTCGAACGACGCTGTGCGGGGCTAGAGCACGCGGGCGAGGGCGCCCGCGCCACACGTTCTAGATAAAATGCGTGATGTTGAGAAGGCCGTAGAGGCTGAGCAGGGCGAGCGCGGGGCCGCCCCAGATCATTAGGGTGCATTTCCAGCCGAGCGAGCGGGCCAGGTCGCGCTGGCTGCGCCAGGAGATCAGGAAGGTTGGGTTGTTCTTGCCTTTCATCAGGACGACTGGGGGATGCGGGTCGAAGCCGTCGGGCGGCGCGGATTGCGGCGGGACTTGGGCGCTGGGGTTGGGCGCGCTGCCATGCGAGGAGTTGTTCTCTGGGTTGACTGCGACGGCTTGGCCTGTGACTCCGGCTGCCTGCCACGCTGCTGGATTTGAGATGCCGGCTTTCACGAGCGCGGCGGCGATCTTTTGCTGCTGCGTCATGTCCGCCACTTTGGTGGGGCCTGCATCTGGCGAAAGCCGGATTACATGGGCGGATGCTGTGGACAGTGCTTTTTCGTAAATTGCGTCGAAGTCTGGGTTATGCTGAAGGCCGCCCGACAGAGTGAGGCGGCCGTTGCCGTCTCCGGTGGCGAACGACAGCTTTCGTCCTAGTTCGGCTCCATCCACAGAGAACGAAAAGGCATTCCCCGAGATGAGCGATGTGGGCTCGTCGTCGCGAATGGGCTGCGGGGTGAGTTCCAGGCCGGGATTCTCGTCCAGCGTTCCCAGCAGGAAGAGTGCGTTCTTCGGCTTGATGCAGAACTCTTCGACTTTGATCTTGTTCGAGGTGCTCACGCCGTGCCGCGCCAGAAAACTGTGCACGTTGGGCGGCGCTTCTTCTTTGGTGGTGAAGAAGGAGTCACAGAACTCCTGCTGGAAGTCGCGATGCAGGTCGAGATCGGCGCCGCGCGGGTCGACCATGACTTTGCCGGTGTTGTCATCGAGAAAAAAAGGTACGTGCATGCACTCGGCGGCGACCTTGACCCATTGCTTATTCTTGCCGCTCTGCTTCCACTCCCAGGCGACGGTGCGGTAGTAGTAGCAAGGCCTCGCCGTGACCGGCGCAACCATGGTGTAAGGCCCCACGGCGAGGCCGCTGAGCTCGACCATTCCCATGGATGCGCTGCGAATTTTGGAAACCGGCGTGTCGAGAATGAGACGGCGGCGCTGCAACAGGCGGAAGCCTTGAAAGAACAAGTAGATCCCGGCGCAGAGTCCGACGACGCACCAGAAGAGCAATCCAGTGGGGTTCGACGAACGAAGCAGCAGGGTAGATGGCGTCACTGGTTGGATCCGTTGGGGCTGGATTCGGGGACGAGCCCTGTATCGAAGCTAGTGGAGCGGGGGAGCGGCTGGCAGCAGAAAAGGGTGGAGCGGGCTTACGTTGGTAATGGGGAGGGGAGCGTGCGATAAGTTGTTCTGTCCCAATCCGTCACGATAGCTCCGGAACAGGCTGCGGAAAAGTGCGACCACCAAGGCTGAAGCCCACATTGATTCGGGACGCCGACGCGGCGCTGGTACGCTGCTCCTTCCTTCTTACGAGGCTTGGCGGCGATGCTTCAGCAGAAGATAGGCGATGGTGAGTGCTGCGAGGAAGACGAATCCACCGAGTTCGTTTACGCGGGTGGAGAAGAGAGTGTGGAGAACTGCGGCGGAGATCAGGACGAAGCCGAACATCGATCCCCAGATGCCCAGCGGAGATCGCATGGGCAGGGCGGCAACTTCTTGAGGAGTGAGCCGCCAGCGGAAGCTTACATGGGCCGCCAGGGATACGACCCAGGAGAGGATCAGGCCGGAGAATGCGGCTCCCATGATGTAGAGGAAGGCTTGTTTCGGGGCCCAGTTTTCGATGACGAGCGCGCTTACGATGCCATAGGAAGAAACCAGCAAGGCTAGGCGGGGCGAGCCGGAGGCATTCAGTTTGCCGAGACGCGCCGGAGCCCATCCGGACCGGCCCATGGAAAACAGCAGGCGGGAGGCGACATAGAGTTTGGCATTGGCCCCGGAGAGCGCGGCGGTGAGGACCACAAAATTCATGAAGTAGGCCGCGGCTGGAACCCGGGCCAGACGGAGCACGCTGACGAACGGACTCTCGGAGACGCCGGCGTGGTTCCAGGGCATCACGCCGACCAGGACGATCATGGCGCCGAGGTAGAGGCCGGCGAGCAGGAAAAAAGTGAGGCGAGCGGCGCGGGGAATGTCTTTGGGCGAACGCGATTCGCCGGTGGTGACGGCCAGCATCTCTACGCCGCCGAAGGTGTAGATGGCGATGAAGACCGCCAGCAGAGGCGCGATTGGACCTTTGGGAAAGAATCCGCCGTGAGCGGTATATTGCGGGGCAACACGGTCGCTGAAAAGCAGGGCGGCGCCGGCCAGGATGAAGGCGACAATGGTGGCGAACTTGATCATGGAAAACCAGAATTCGAAGCGTCCGAAGGAGCCCACGCTGCGCTGGTTGACCAGGAGTAGCAGAGCTGAAAACAGGATGACCCAGACCTCTCCTGGAACAGCGGGGAACCAGTAGGTCATGTAGGTGGCGGAGGCGACGAGTTCGGCTCCGATGGAGAAAGCGATGGAGGCCCAATAGGCGGCGCGGCAAAGAAATCCCAGATACTGATTGAGATAAAGTTCGCCGTAGACGCCGAATGATCCGGCGGCGGGATGCATGCTGGCCAACTCACCGAGAGCCATGGCAACGGTGTACGCGAGGAAGGCGG
>OBLU010001568.1_pt1 | contig 21264 bp, 13 predicted proteins | sample 1518681 | NCBI WGS metagenome assembly OBLU01 (sample SAMEA3539304, study PRJEB22396) | soil metagenome | biome: tundra; feature: field; material: soil | place: USA | collected 2010-05 | depth 0.15 m
GCAGGGCAGCACCGGGGCAGCACGTCAGCCATCCGTACGGCCCTAAACGCCCTGGCGGCGAACTGAACTAGACCGAAAACACAACTACTTAAACCCAACTAAACCGAACTGAACTGGCGCCTAGCGGGTTCGACTCCCGTTAGCGCTACCAATTCCTCATACACTTACGGCCGCCGAGTGACAACGCGCGGCGCGCCGTCTCACTCTAACGGCTTCCGCCGGCGGAGACTCAGCTTGCTCGTGTGTTGCCATCGCCATCGTGCCAGGATCAACCCAGATCCGTCCGTAAGGGTAATCGGAGTCTAGCCAGGGGGCTGAGTAGCGGCGCAGAAGGTATGTGAGGATTGCACCATTTGGGTGCAGAATTGCAACGTTCGGCGCGATGGGCATTCCCGTAAGCAGAAAGCGTCGCCCGCCGAAGGCGAGCTGCTGTTTCAGCTCGATCCAGAGCCCTTGGAAGAATGTGTGACGGCGTATGCCGGCATCCCACTTTCACTGTGCTCAAAACGCAGGGGAAGGTGAGAGTTCCTGCGGTAAAGGAACAAGCGCCGGTAACTGCGCTGCCCACCGCAAATCTGGGCAGGCCGACAAGCCTGATTGATGCAGCGAGGCCATCTGGGCACTTGGCCATACACACCTCTACTCATATCCCGGCAGCGATCTCAGCATCGCCCCAGCGATCAGGCAGTCGAACTCTTGCCGGAGCGCCCTGGCAAAGACGGGATCGTGGACCAGCACGCCCGCTTCAACATTCCGCTCCTGCGCCCATTCGGTAAAATTAGCGGAGGTGATGAAAGCGACCTCGTCGTCCACCACGATGCACTTGGCGTGGAGGCTGGCCCGTACAGCGTCGTTCAGGGATGGTCCGCGGGGATCGTAGAACACCTTGGGCGGCACTGACCACGGCCAGTGCCGCTTGGTAAAGTTCTCGGCAAACCGCTTCACCACCTCCGCATCCGGGGCAAGACCGTCTTCCTTGGTCCTGCCTACGTTCACGACGACCCTAACGGCCAGGTCCGACACTTCCCGCATCCGGTCCGCCAGCGCCGCAAACACTTCGGCGCCGGCCCTCACCGTAAAGGTGGACACCAGGACACTCTTCCTGGCGCCGTCGAACAGTTCCCTGACCACGACACCCGTGTCGCGGCCCACCGACCCCGGCGCGTCCGGTCCCGTCCACACCAGCTGCAGGCGGTCAGCGACCTCCTGTGCGTGCTCCCGCTCCGTCGCAAGCAGCTTCAGCATCGTCGCGATGTGTATCGGCTGCATGCCGGTCGCCCGCAACAGTTCCAGTTCAGCCGCAGTCTCGGCGCCCGTACCTGCCGGCAGCCCCAGGCCGACCGCCATCGGCGTGTACGGCGGGCAGAGGCGGCCGGTGCCCAGGTCCGCGGCCAGGTCCAGCATCGCTACCTTGGAGAGCTTGTGCAGGGGCGAGTTGGAGTTCATAACTCCGAATCCCGGAAGAACTCGGCCCCGGTCGCGCCAACGTTGGCCACCACCAGCGAGCGGTCCAGGTACTGATTGAAACGCTCGCACGAGGTCTCCGCGATGAGCACGCAGCCGTGGCAGGCTGCGCCCATCAGGAACCGCTCCTCATGCCGATCTTGCGGGTTGTGCTGGGCGCACACCGGATCGCTGGAGCACAGCCGCCCTAAGTCCAACGCATTCCGCAGGTGATCCTCTATCTTCCGTCCGACTTGCACCAGTCCGCCAAGCGTGCCCTCCGCATCCTGCGTTCCAGTGTGCAGGAGGATGGCGTAGCCGGACGGCCCAGCGTAGATCCGCTCCCGGATGGAGCTTGCCGAATAGCCGCACTCCAGCGAGACCGCCGTAATCAACAAGTGCGAGAGCGAATGCAGCAGGATATACGGCAGGCCGGGGAAAGTCGCCTTGCTGTGAGGGTGGGACTTCTCCCACGCCTTGAAGCCTTCCAGCAGTTCAAGCCCCCGCTTCTGTACTTCCGGGCGCGCCTGCCAAGCCGCAATGTCCGCCGCCTTCAGTGCAATCAGCACGCCCTCGCCGCGATTCTCCACGGCGGGCACCCACGAAATATCGCGGGCCAGCGGCGCCCGGCGGACGTTCAAATTCAACTCGCCGTTCACCTCGTTCATAGCGGCCTCAAACCGCGTGAAGCCCACCTGGGCCACTACCTCCCGGAGCCTGTGGACCAGCACAATCCGGTCAATCTTGGCGGCGACGCCGCTGGCGTCGCCCTTCTTCGGGAGCGTGCGCGCATAGAAATCGCCATCCAGGATGTCCTCGCCCATCTCCATCTGGCTGGAAAGCAGCGTCTCAATCTCGTCATCCTTGACGCTCTTCTTGGAGTCGCTCTGCCCCGTGTTCCGCCGCTCGATCTCGGCCACCACGACTTCGTCCGACAGGCCGTCCAGCGCCGCGTTCACCTTGACCTTCTTGCGCTCGTACTTCAACGTTTCTACGGAATCCACGCCGGCGAGAAAGTCGTCCCACACCTTGTCCACAGCCTTCCGTACCTTTTCATTGAAGTCGGGGATGGAGATGACGCTCATCGTCTGCGCGAAGTAGGCATTACTGGCGGACCGGATCAACAGGCGGCTGATTTCCGGTTTGCCGTTGTCGCCCCCGCACTTCTCGTCGGCCGCCATGCCAAGCCATGGACGCTTTCCCTTGCAGAAGCCCAGCGCGTTCTCGGAGAGCTTCGCCGCGCTGATCAGCGGCCTGGACTGTCCGCACTCGCACCGGATCGTGATTTCCGAAAGGTCCCCGCCCGTTCCGCGCTCTTCCACGAACATCTGTCGCCGGCATGTGCCCGCATGGCCGTGAACGAACCCGTACCAGTCGATGTCGCTGATATGGCCGTTAAGGCATGCCTGCACAAAGCGGATCGGCACTACCGGATACTTCTTCCGGTCCAGCAGGTACTTCCGCGTCACGAGCGCCTCCCGGTGGACAAGCGCCCGGGACCGCACATTACCCGGCCCGCGAATCTCGTGCTGCGCGACGAACCACTCCGGGAACAACCAAACTGCGATCCCCGTTCTCGGCGCCAACGGGTCCTTGTCCTCCGCGGGCGGTGCAAACAGCTTCAGACCCGGCACGCCCAGGACCATCTGCAATTTCGTGGTCAGCCGCGCTTCAAAGATCTGGCGGTCCGCCCCCTGCCACATTTCCAGCCCGCCGACAATTGCCGCATAGTCCGGCAGGTCCACCAACGCACCCGGACCGAAGGTAGTGATGATCTGGCTTTGCCGGATTTGGCCATGAGGACGCACGCTCTTCTTCTTGCCGCCGTTCATTCCGCGTCCTCCGCCTCAACTTCGATCCCGTTCATTTGCCGGACCCACAAGTTCACGCTCGGTTCCACGTCCCGCATGGACCGGTGCGCCCGGAACTTGGCGGCCCCGGGCGGCTGTTTGGCCAGTTCCGGGTCAAGTGGGTCGTAAAGCAAGTGCGGATCGCCGCCATCCTCGTACTCCTGGTATTTCAGCCCGGCTCCGGCGTCCCGCTTTCTATCGGCGATTTTGCTCCACTCGTCCAGCAGGTCGTTCACTCGCGTGCGGAGCTTCTGCCGCAACTCCTCGCTCTCGGCGCTGCTGAGTTTGGCATGCCGCTCGGCGCGGACGGCGATGGCGTCGGCAACGAAGTCCAGGTTGGGGCGCTGCTGCGATACCGCCGCCGCCTGACGGGACGGAGTCAGGGCCGCGCATCCCTGACGCGCCAATGCCACGGTGACAGCCGCGATGCCGCGGTCCACCGCCCGCGGGGAGAAAGGCGTCACACTACTCGCCTCCACCGCCCGGTAGAACGTGGAATGGTAGGACTCAAACCGCTCGTAGTGCGAACGGTCGCGGGGCTTATGCACGTTCACCAGGGTCACAACCAGCCCCGGCCGCTCGTCGTCACGTCCCACGCGGCTGGTAGCCTGAATGTACTCCGCCGTTGTCTTTGGCTGCCCGAAGACCACCATCAGGCCGAGGCGGGTGATATCCAGTCCGACGGAGATCATGTTCGTCGCCAGGGAGACATCCACCCGATCCTTCTCGGTAAATGGCAAGCCGAGCCGCCGTTTGGAATTGGCCACCTTGCTGGTGTTCTCCCGCGAGGTAAGCTCCACCACCTCAAACTGGATCTCGCGGTCCGCAAACGAACCCTGGCTCTCCCCAACCCGTTTCTGGCTTCCATAAGCCAACACGCGCGACGTGACTTCGTCCTCCACAATCCGGCGGCAACCTCCCAACTCGCGCAAGCTGTTGAAGTACCCGACCAGCGTCATATAAGGGTCGGCGGGGTTGTTAGCGTTCTTCTGGCCGCCCTCCGCAAGGAACGACTTCTGCGCCGCTCCCAGCAAGGCCAGGTACGTGCGCAGCATAATCACCTTGGGACTGCGGCCCTGTGCCCCGATGCCGATATACCGCCGCGCATTCTTGACCTTACTGCTGACCGTCTTCGCAAAAAACGAATCCGTCCGTTCCGGCCCCGGACATGGGAAGATCTCCACGCCGTTGCGCGTGAAGATGGCGCGGATCTGCGCCTCCGCTCTCCGCACCGTTGCGGTGGACGCGACAATCTTGGTCCGGATCACATGGCCATCCCGCTGCCTGCTGCTCAACTCGTCAATCACCGTCTCGTACAGGCCGACCATCGTGCCCAAAGGACCCGAGATGAGGTGCAACTCATCCTGGATGATGAGGTCGGGAGGCAGCAGCGGCGTTTCCATCCTGCTGCCGGCCAGCAGATCGCACGGCCCATAGAAGCCTGCCTGGTCACATCGCTCGACTTTGCCAAAAAGGCCGCCGACAGGCCCGACCCACGGCAGGCCGGCAAACTTGTCCACCGTGGCAATCAGGAAGCAGGGCAGACGCCGGTAGATCGGCTCATCGACAGCAAGGATAGGAAGTGGGTTATTACCGGTAAACTCGCAGCGGCGGTTGGCGCAGATGATCCGCAGGTCCGTCGGATGGTCCTGGTTGGGCTTGAGGCTGAAGGAATTGCGGGTGAATTTCTCGCCGCACCATGGGCAAGTCTCCAACGGGATAGGCGATGGCTTGCGGTCGTCATTTTGGAACGTGTTGGTGCGAGTGCGGGCGGAGTGCGGATCTTTGTCGCCCTTGTACCCCATCTTGTTCGGCGTAGCGGCCTGGCCCACCCACAGCCCGATCTCAAACGGCCATTTCCCCAGCCGCACGACGTCGTTCTGCCGCTCCAGTTCGAGTGCGCAGATGAGCGTGGCAGCGCGGCTCAGTTGATCCAGAGTCAGCAGCCGCAGCGTATACCGCATGAGGACGCTCAACCCCGCCGAAGCGATCCCCGGATTCCGCAGCCGGCGCAAGATCAGGGTGAAAGCGGCCAGACCGAGATAGGCTTCCGTCTTGCCGCCGCCTGTAGGGAAGAACAGCAGATCCACCAACTCCCGGTCGGCGTGGAGCGGATCGGCAATTCCGTCCAGATTCAGCAGCAGGAACGCAAGCTGGAACGGGCGCCACTTGGGCACCTCAGTGGGCCGCCCGCGGCGCGCAGCCGCAGCCATCACTTTATTGGCAGTCAGGAAGGCATCCAGCACGAGTGGATCGCTCAGCGCCGCCAGCCCTCCGTCAATCCGCTTGGCGGCATACTCGGACTTGAGCAGTAACTGCTTTGCCACTTCCGCCCGCGTCGGCACCACTGGAATCGGCTGAGCGGCGATCCATTTTCGGTACTCGGCCGTTAGGGCAAATAGCTTCGCTCTCACGGAGTCCGCGGTGGTCAGCGCCGTCAAGGCTTCCATGGACAGTTCGACGGCATCCAGCCTGGTCGGCTCCACCTTCTCCACTTCCGCCGATGGAATCCAGACCGACTGAACTTCGTGGCAATGACCTTCCGCGCTGCAGAGGGCGTGGGCGGACACACCGTGGCCGACGACGAATTCGCCGACGTCGCGGTATTGGAGATCGGCAACTTGCTCGTCCCAGTCGTCAGTGCCCAAGCCCTGGAGATTCGGCCGGGGCACCAGGGCCGTATCGGCATGCAGGACGAGCTGTGCCTGAAATGCGAGTGCTTCGTCGCGGCGCTCGTCGGGCGCAGGCGGGCGCTTGTTGACCAAGAAGACAGAGACAGCACGGACACCGGGGGGAACGAGTCGGAGACCGGCTTTTCCGAAGCTCTCGCCCGCGGTCATCGTGCGCACGGAAACCACCAGTTCCAATCCGCCACTGTTGGGAACCGGGATGGCCTGCGGTTGAATCGCGAGGTCCACCGTTGCTTGGAATTGCGAGCGCTGCCAGACGGTGGCGCCTGCGGCGCCGACCACGGCATGGTAGTCGCCACACCGGACCGTAGCGCGAAGATGCTGAGATTCGGCAGGGACGAGCACGCTCAGGCCGATGGAGGACGGGAATGGCGCACGCCTCGCGGATGCTGCCTCCGGCGCGTTCTCGTCGTCGCCTGCTTTGCTTTCTTTCGGCAGGAGATCGAGTTGATCATCGGCGGTCGGGTCTTCCCGCTGGCTCGCTGGCGCTTCAAACGGGATCAGGAATCCGGTCAGGTACCACCTGGACGGTGGCGTCGGCAGGGTTTCCTTTTCGTGCGGGCTGCTCGGTTCGGGGCCGGCCAGGTCCAGCCGCAGAGCATCTACCAGCGTGTCTCGAACTTCAACCGACTTCATTTGGATTCGTCCTCCGCAGAGAAGAGGGCTAGTGGCTTGACCTTTTCCTTGCCAGATGCCTTGGGTGTTCGCTTCCTTGGTTTTGCAACCCCAGTCGGGGCTAATGCCAAACATTGCTCCGTGGCAAGGCGACGGTTCAATTCCAATAGTCGAGCTAGGACTTCGTCGCGCGTGTCGTTGGGCCACCGATAGCGGCACTTCTTAATATTGCCTGAGCGGCTTTCGTCGTCCTGGTCGCCTTCATCCTCGAACTCGGGCAAGAACTCGCAAACCGGCTTGATGTCTTGCCAGCCGTACGCGGCGAGCACCGATCGATCCATTTCGGCGTGTAGCGAGCGAAGACGATTAATCCAGGGTGATTGCTCGTCTTTGTCATGTAAGCGATTGTATGTTTGAGTCAGACCTTCGTCATTCCGAACCATCAACTCAGCGCGGACCTCGTAGTATTCCCTGCCGATTCGCTCAAGTTCCGCCAGTAGATGCTGCCCGGCCGACGGTTGAATTTCAGGCGACCAGTCTACACACCGACGTTTCTCAATCACTCCGACAGGCATCGGAAACGTCTCAAAACAATCGGACGGCGTGTAGCAAAGCAATTCCAGAGCAGTGCTGCCAAAGAAGCGAGCCCATACTTCATGGAGGCGTGACTGAAGGACGGCAAAAGCATCGTATCCCTCAAGGAGAAATACGTTGAGCCTGTGTGAGAAGATCATATTCGGCTCCTTGAAGGCAAACGCCAAGTGTGGAGTGACCTGAGAACACAACAACACTCGTGAGATGCTCGTCATCGCAGCGTATAGGCTGGGTCTGTGCGCTTGGTATGCCCACCATCGCTTCTTTAGCGGAATGTTGTTCTTGTTATCGCCGAGGACATCTCTCCCTGGCTTAACCTTCTTTCTTACGATCTCCGAGAGTTGCGGCCATCTGGCCAATTCCTCTTCTTTCTCGATGTCGCTAAGGAAAATGACGTATCGATGTGGTGACAGTGTCGGACTAGAGTTCAGCTCATTGCCACCCATGTACAGACGTACACGGGATTCCGACTCAGGATGTAAGTGCAGGATGCGGTGCATCTCGGCAAGCGAGGTGGCTTCGTCATCATCGTCAGCAAAAAGGAACCCCTGTCCGTATATCTTACTTCCCGCCGAGAACAGTTCATTCCGACCAGCGAGCCGAACAGGGTCGTCGTTCCCACCAGCATGGAAGAGATATGCTGTGATTTGATCGACAGGACGCTCGTCGATCTGTTTGCTAGCGATTGGCAGGCCCTTTGCAACGTGAATAATACTCACGACAACTGAAACTCTGCCAGGCCAACGATATCGCCGCGTGACACTGTAGATCTCCCCGCCAGAATTACAGATGACTGCTAGCCCTCCGTTTCGCGTATCACCTTGCGAAATCGTGTTTGTGGCAACAAGACCGAACGTGCCTCGATCCCGGAGCAATGTAAATGCTCGCCGGAAGAAGTAGGCTGCTAAATCGCAAACATTGCCAGCGCCAGGCGTGTTCACTTTGAGGAAGTCAAAGTACCGCAGCCCATGAGTCGTCGAGATCCTTCTTCCGCCCAGAAATGGTGGGTTGCCGATAATGGCGTGGAATCCGCCGTTGGCTTCCTTCCCAAATTCGGAGTTGAACACTTCCGGAAACTCCAGTTCCCAATGAAACGGGTTTAGTCGATACCCGTAGAGCGACAGGATGGCAGCTTCAATCGGGTGCTCGTGCTTTGATTGTCGAGTCTCCTTAAAGGCCGCCTCGACCCTTACCTTTAGCTCTGCTCGCTTTTGCTCCCGATCGCGCGACCCGTCGGCGGAAAGAAAAGCTGCGACCACAATATCACCTGCTTGCCGCAGCGGGAACACCGAATCCTCTGCCCGATCAAGTTGTTGGCGCAAATGTTCATAGGGGACCTCGTCGCGGGCCGCCAGGATATGCTGGCGAAACTCGCTGACCCGCTCAATGCGCTTCCGCAGCTCTTGCTCCAGGAAACTCTGCTGCCCTACAGGTAGCCAATGGAAGGCAGCGATTTGCTGACGTGTCAATCCCACGAGCGAATCTCCGCAACGTATTGAATGATCAAGGAAAGTAAAGGGATGATCCTTGGCTAACGTCGCCAACCACAAGGAGAGCTTGGCCAAGTCCACGGCAAACAGGTTCTTGTCCACTCCGTAGAGACAGCGCTGCGCAACTAGGCGGCGGGCGTGAAGAACCGGTTCCTGGTCAGGAGGGATGACTGGCGTCTCGCCGTGAACCGTCCATGCTTCTACCAACGCTTCAGCGAGGTACCGGCACGCCTCTACGAGAAACGCCCCAGACCCCATTGCCGGGTCACACACTTTCAGGTCCAGGATCTGCGCGGGACGCGGCTTGTCGCCTAGCGCCAATAGCACGGGCCGCAACGTCGTTCGGACAATCGGCTCGGTCAAGGACCGTGGCGTGTAGTGGGAACCGGAACGGCGGCGCTCCTCAGTTGGCTGGAGATACATCGCGCCAAGCGGAATGACGGAAGGCGTGAGGGGCGATCGGCGACGCTCTAAGCCGGCCATCAGGTCGTCCACAGTTCCAGCTGCTTTGAGTTGCTCTAGGGCCGTACTGCTCAACTCGCAGCCAGCCTTCTCTTTGAGCCACTGGTTCCGGTTCCCAGGGGGCTGATCCAGCAGGTCTTGCAGGTTGATGACGATATGATGGGGACCAAGGCCGATAGATGGTCCTGCCGCTATCCTCACCTCGAAACCCATCATGGCCTCGTAGACCGAACCGATCTGCTCTACATCAAGGCTGCGGTACGAGAGCCGGTCGCCATCCAGGAGCAGGAGATCCTTCAATACGCCGAACACGACACCGTCCGATACCCGCGGCGGCGTGATTCTCTCGGCAGTGCGAGACGTGCGGAATGGACGCCCCTCCAGAAACGGGTAGGCATCGGGGTCAAATAGGCGCCCGTGGCGGGGCGGCAGATGCAGCACGCCGTGGCCCCCACCGTCGTAGATGAGGCGGCTAAGCGTGATGATTTGCGCCCATGCACCGTAGCGCTGGTACATCGTGTCCGGGTAGAGGGCATCGTCTTCCCTCAAACGCTCAAACAATCCCGCGATGGAGTAGTGGTTGAGGTACACGGATTCGTTAGACAGCAGGCCGCGATCCTCGGCATACAGCACGAACACCATGCGCATCAGCGTGGTGAGAAGTGCGCCGTACACGTCAGAAGGAGCCTCGTGCAAAACCTCTCTCAGCAGCTCACCGCGGCTGGCCTCATTTGCGGCCTGGAATCCGCGCATCAACTCGTTGAGGGCGCGTAGCACCTGCTCCGCCAGCTTGGTGGAGACTTCGTTCTGGTATTTCCGGCTCTGCTGGAGGATAGCGGGCAGGCGCTGGTTGGTAGGCAGGGAGAACAGGCGGTCGGCGGAAATGAGGAGGTGCAGCGCCGCCGTGATCGGCCGGCCCGCGACCTCACACATCGCCTGCACGGGGAACGTGAGATTGCCTGCCGACTCCCCCCGTGGCGCGTACACCAACCGGATTGAGTCGCCGTTGCACAACAAGCCGATGGGAATCTGGTTCTCCCGCAGGAGGCGCTCAAACCGGGACTGCGGGCTGGCGTGCCATCGGTGGTCCTGTTCGGCCGGCAGTTCATCCAAGCTCGTGCCGGACGGCACCATCTTCACCAGCATCAGCCACGAACCCTGACTGGCAGGGTCGGGGACGCCATAGGTGGGCGAAAGAACCTCACTGTAGTCCGGTAGCGGCACCTCCAGACCAATGGGCAACTCGGGGCCGCCTGGACCACCGGCCAGGTCACCCGGCTCCCAGCCAAGGAATTCAAAGGCAAAGGCAGGGAAACTCTGAATCCGAGGGAGATCGGAAACGCCCCACCCGGCCAACTGCTTGAGGATCTCCTGCTCGCGGAAGATGTTCTTGTTGACGTACGCCTGCGCGTCGCGCAACGCGGCAGGGGACACCACCAGGCCGGAGGGCTGTAGGAACCCAAGCCATTCCTGGTGGGCGCGCAATTCGGGATCGTAACTCATTGGAGTTCCATGCCAAGCGCGATCACCCGGAGATCGGCCACAGGTATACCAGGCCGACGGGTTGTATGCGCGTCGCTTTCACGATGTAAGTGTTCCGTATCCGATCCGGCTCGCTGGTCAGCTCTTTCCCGATCTCCACCAGGCGCTTGTTCCAGCCTTTGCGCTCTGCGTCGCGTTGGCGGCGGGTCGCTTCGTCTTCTGCGTCGAACTCCAGCCGTTGCTGGCGTTCATCGTAACGCTTGGCCGTGGCCAGAATCCGTACACGCTGGGATTCTATGATGGCCGCCATCTCACTGGCTTCCTTCTCTCCGCGGGACGCCAGCAATTCCGTGGCACGGCGGGCCAAGGATTCGCCGCGCTGCTCCAAGGCGGGGAGGAGTTCGGCTACATCCGCCTCGGCGCTGCGTGCCAGACGGTCCTGTACTTCCGGCGCGACCCGGCGATCCCGGGCGTGGGCGAATGCTTCCTCCAGGAGGTCAAGAGTCTTAGCTTCGGTATCCTCGGCGTAGGGGCGCAGCTTTTCCCTGCGGGTTGCGGGATCGCTCCAGCGGGCCGTTACAGGCACGATTTCATCATGCAGGCGGGAAGCGTTGGGACCGTACAACGAAAGCCGGCCGAGCAGGATTACCCTCGGCGTGGTGTCCCTGGTCTGCCCCACGCAGGCGCGGGAGAGATCGTGATAGACGAACCCCTGCGAGAGGAAGCGGCTCAGCAGGCGCTGCACCACCCGGTGCTCCAGGTGGAGGTGGACCACGTCGTCGTCAAGGCTGCCGGAATCCTGGAAGACCACAGGCCGGATCGGCGACTCGCGCCGCCATTCCCACGGCTTCCGGTCACGCGGTCTGGTGGCGCGCAACGAGTCCAGCGTGGAGACCCAATCGGATCGGCTGCCGTCCAAAGCGGGGAATTTCCAGCGGCCTTCGCCGTTCACCCGCTCTAGCGGCGCGGCGCCAAGCAGTTCCAAGGAGGACGAGATGGCGTCGCGGAAATGCCGCTCGTCCAGGCCGATATACCGTTGCGACGTGGCGAGCATGTCACGCAGAACCGAGAGTTGCGTTTCAAGTTCCACCTTGCGCTCCCGGGCCGCCTCCAGTTCTTCTTCCACCACGGAGCGGTCGGTAGCCTCCACTTCTAGCGCCGTGATCTTGCTTTCCAGGCTGGGGTCCAGACCGCCGGCGAGCAGGTCAGTGATCCGCCGCTCCAATACCGGCGACAGGCTCCCGAGTTCGGCCTCGATGATCTTGGTCTTCTTGACGAGCACCTCCAACACGCGGTCTTCGGGCCGCTGACGGAAGACGAAGTAATGGCACCGCACCTCCGGCGACCGCTGGAGTTTGCGGTCAATGCGGCCGTTGCGCTGCTCCATGCGGGACGGGTTCCACGGCACGTCAAAATGGAACAGGTCCGCACAGTGGTTTTGCAGATTGACGCCTTCCCGCGCCGCGTCGGTGGCGATGAGTATACGCAGCGGGTACTTCTCAGGGGAGGCGTTGAACGCCTTCTTGATCTCTTCACGGGAATCCTCGCCCATACCGCCGTGGAACGTGCCGATGCGCTCGTCGGCGCGGTCGGTATCGGCCAGGGCGGCCCGGAGCTGCTGCTCCAGGTACCGCTTGGTGTCGGCGTATTCGGTGAAGATCACTACGCGGCGGTTGTTCCAATTGCGGTGATCGGGACAGAGGTTCTCGTAAATCCAGCCGGTGAGGAATTTGATCTTGGGATCGGCCAAGCCGCGGGAGGCATCGGCAATCCCGGTCATGCGATCCAATATCGTGCGTTCCTGGGCGATGAGCGCGGAGTCTGTTGCGGCGGCCTCGCTGCGGCGGGTGGCCGCGGTCATGGCGGCATCCGTCTCTTCGGAAACCTGTTCCTCGGTCAGTTCGGCGCGGTCATCGTCGGCGCCAGGGGCTTCCAGCAGCAACAGTTCGACAGCTTCTGCGTGCTTTGCCTCCTCTTTGGTCTCTATGCTGCGCCGGTGAACACGCAGGGTTTGTGCAAAGGCTTCAGTGGACGATAGGAGCCGCTTCTGGAGGGACGTGACCACCAGGGCGGCCGCCGCCTGCTGGGACTTGGATACGCGGGCAAAGCGCGCATCGCGGAGGTGGCGGTATTCCTTGAGCAGGCGCGCGAGGACGAGTTCGGGTGCGTCTTTCGGGAGATCGTTGATATCGTGCTGGATGACCTTGCGGAGCGGGAAACCGCCGGAGACCTCGCGCAGGTCGCTCTTCAGGCGGCGGACCATGACGTCGCGTAGCAGTTTCTGGCTCTTGACCGGAACGCCGCGGCAGAAACGCTGCGGGTCCAGCATCTCCAAGAGGGCCGAGAAGCTGTTGGAGTGGCCGTTATGCGGTGTGGCGGATAGGAAAAGCCGGTGCTCAAACCGCTGGGTAAGGTCGCGCAGGACGTGGGTGAAGTGCGAGTCGATGGCGTAGCGGCTGCCGCTGGCCGGTGCGGCATTGTGCGCCTCATCAAGGATCAGCAGGGAGCCGGAGGGGTAAACGTCCAGCCAGTTACGCAGCGGTCCGGCGTACGTCTCGTCGCGCAGGAGGGAGTGGGAGATGACGAAGCGGGTGTGCGTGCTCCAAGGGTTGACGCCGTAGCCACGCTCGCGCCGGCATTTCAGGACGTATTCACGGTCCAGGACCATGAACGTCAGGCCGAAGCGGGTCTCCAACTCGTCCCGCCACTGCAACAGCACCGATGCCGGGCAGGCGACGACGATCCGCTTGACCTTCTGCCGCATCAGCAGTTCCCGCACGATAAGGCCGGCCTCAATTGTCTTGCCGAGGCCAACGTCGTCGGCGATGAAGAGGTTGACGCGGGGGAGGAGAAGAGCCTTGCGGAGCGGCTCCAACTGGTAGGCCATTACTTCGATGCCGGCCCGGTACGGCGATTGGAACAGGCGCGGATTCGTGGAGGTGACCAGGTTCCAGCGCAGCGTGTGTAGGAATGCCGAGAACAGGTGCGGCGGGTCAAACCCGCGGCTGGCGACCTCATTCCAGTTAGAGCCGCGGACGATTTCGGCGTCTACCTCGCGTTCCCACAAGACTTGTAACGGGACGCCCTGGGCATCGTCGTCCAGGCACGACAGGCTCACCAACGTCTGGTCGCGTGACGGATTAGCCGGGGCCTCTACCTCCTCCACAAGGTACTGCCGGGAGCGAACGCGGACAACCTGGCTGGGTTGGGGGACTACGTGAGAACCGTCACCCGAACTCGACTGTTGGGACAGCATGAGAGCAACAATGATAGCGACATGGACGTGATCGGACAATCTCGTCTTGTTCTTCGAGAGAGATATCGACTGGATTTCAGCTCGGGCTAAGCATCGTTCGCTAGGCCTTCGAATAATCGCCCTGCTGTATATTGTATGTGTTTCTGTGATACCACAATATATAGGGCCTCACTGGAATGCCCCTGATTGACTTTGCCGCGGCTAAGAAGTACAAGTGAATATTACAAAAAGGAATCCAAGTGGCGTACGCAGAGGCTGATCCGAAAGCTCAACCCGAGTTGGTGTTTGGGCTTGTCGGTCCGTTGGGGACTGACCTGGAACTCGTCGGAGCACATTTGAAGGACGCCTTAGCCCAAGTTCGCTATCGCTGCGACGTGTTTCGGCTGAGCCATTTCATGAGAGAAATAAAGGCCGAGCCGTGGGTGCAGCTCAAAGACGGACCGGAAGATGAGGTAATCAGAACCCATATCAAAGCTGGTGATGCCCTCCGGCGAAGGCTGCACCGTAACGACGCTATGGCAATGCTTGGCGTCGGCGCCATCCGGGAACATCGCGAGTCTGAGACCGGTGAGGCGACAAAACCGATCCGAGGCTTTGCTGCGATTTTGCGGTCGCTGAAAAGACCTGAGGAGATCGAGGCCCTTCGGAAAATCTATGGCTCTGCCTTTATCGTGTTAGCAGCGTATTCCCCGCGCGCCCGGAGGGTACAGAATCTGGCCCGTCGAATCGCTGAATCCCACTCCGCAAACCAGGCGGGGCCTTTCATGTCGATAGCAGAGGAACTAGTTACAACTGACGAGGCTGAGGCTGGGGATGACTACGGTCAGGATGTTCGAGATGCCTTTGCTTCGGCGGACGTAATTGTCAATGCTGGCGATGCGCAGTCGTTGCCGGCGGCGATACGAAGGTTTATCGAGATTCTTTTCGGCAACACGCTACAGACACCCACCCGCGATGAACAGGGAATGTACATGGCGCAGGCAGTGGCATTTCGATCAGCGTCGCTGGCGCGTCAGGTGGGAGCAGTCATTTGCAGAGAAGATGGTTCAATTATTGCGGTGGGGTGCAACGAGGTCCCACGATCGGGCGGTGGTCAGTACTGGGCTGGTGATGATCCTGATGGACGCGATTTTCGGATGGGTCACGACAGCAGTGACAGAATGCGCGAGAGCTTGTTGGGTGACATCCTTGATCGCCTCAGGAATGCAGGCTGGCTGGAAACCAGCAAAGCGAGCACGCCCACAAAGGATCTAGTGAAAGATCTGATTGTAAACGTTCCGACTGGGTCCGAACGGCCCATAATGAAGGGTGCCCAGTTCACAGCCACAATTGATTACGTCCGTGCGGTTCACGCTGAGATGGCGGCGATTACCGACGCCGCCCGGAACGCCGTTGGCACGAGCGGGGCGGAGCTCTATACCACCACCTTCCCCTGTCACGACTGTGCAAAACACATTGTCGGCGCCGGCATCAAGAGAGTCGTTTACATAGAGCCCTACCCAAAGAGCCTGGTGCCGGATCTCTATTCGGATTCGATACTGGTGGATAGCGACGCTGTATGCGGCACGAAGGTGCGGATTCAACCGTTCGTGGGAATCGCCCCGAAACGCTATGCTGAATGGTTCGCTCTAATGAAACGGAAGAGGAAGTTGAAGGACGGCACCGTGGTTGTTTGGCGTCCTAATGAGGCAGTACCACAGCTTCCGGAGAGTGCGGTGTCGGCGCCCGCGTGGTTGAGTGCAGAAGCTGAAGAGTTTAAGCGGTTCGAGAATGAGCTTGTGTCGGCTCTCAAATAGGAGGATGGAGGACAAAATGATGACGCTTAAGGCGGGCTGGCTGGATCGCCAGTTCGAGAGGGTGAACGCAGAGGTGCGTGAGTGGCCGACCTGGATGCGTCGGGAAGCAGGCTTCACGGAACCCAGCAAAGGAAATACTGAACAACATCCGGAAGCTAAACCACAAACCTCGACTACCTCGAATTCGAGCAAATAAGCATCCGGCCCAGGGTGAAGGCTGCTCTGGTCTGTCCCTTAATTCCACGTGCAGGAAGCTGGGCTTCCTGCATGTGCTTCGCCTCTCTCCGAGCTTTGGTCTATCGATGGCCCATAGCCGCCACGTTTGGAGCCATATTGTTGACGCGCCCCGATTGAGTTGTGAATTCAGCCCTCCACCGGTCAAGCGATAGCAGGGTTCGGGCCACCGAAGAACTGTCCAGATCGTGGAAAGGCGCCAGGGGTTCGACTGGGTGCTCCAGAAAACGGGGACTGAGGTACTGCTCGTGGTGGCGCGCGCAGTCGATGCCGAGAGCCTGCAAGTCTGAAATCCGCCGAGCATCGTCGAGACTGAATCGCTCCGGCCGCACGCTCGGACTGATCCGGTACGGCTTCCGCTCTAGGAGAATAGTCGCCTGCTTCAGGACCGCATCGGACTGGGCCTGCATGAAGAGCGGCGCCAGTCTCGAAATCCACTTCAACGCGCCTCCCCTGCGGCGTAGCTCCTCGGGTACGTGGAACGCCTCTTCGGTCGTGCCGATGTTCAGCACGTCAATCCCGCTGGCCTGCTGGCCGCAGTTCACAATCGCCTCCAAGACGCCAACCAGGATCGGGTTGTTCGCCCACGAGCCGCCATCCACGTAGACCCGGCCATCCCCGATATCGTGGGCTGGCGGGTAGGTCGGAGCCGCTGAAGTCGCCAGCGCGACATCAACGCAGCTCCGGAGGTAGTCCTGCCGGAACCTTGCGCAGTGCGCCGTCTTGAACAGCGTGATGCTGCCATCGACGATGTTGAATGCGGGCACAACGAGGCGGGTTTGGGCCTCACCTATCTTCCGGCTGCCGAACACCGAGGTGAGGGCGTTCTTCAGCGGATTGGGATTGTGCTTGCCGGAGAGCAGCCATCGGATCTGGTGGCGCAATCGCACATGCAGCTCGACCGACGGGAAGATCGCCGGGCCGCAGTCGATGTAAAATCGGAGAACCTCCACCCCGGAATCCCGAGGGCTAGAGCGATTGCAATGATCCCGCCAGTGGACGTGCCCGTGATCAGATCAAAATGCTCGACGACACGCTGCCCGGTCATGTGCTCCAGTTCGGCAAGCAGCGCGGCCGTAAACACCCCCTTGATCCCTCCGCCGTCCAGGGCGAGAACCCGGAAGGGCGCTTCGGAAGTTTGGTTGTTCATTTTGTCTCCTCGTTGACTCCGTGGTCGATCCCACCGCCAAGCCATTCCCCGGTTGCGTACCAGATCTCGTAATAGTGGAGCCAGTGTGCGAGCCAGCCGACCACGCTGGCCGAAATCTTCATGTCTGACCGCCATTCCAGCGCGGGTGGATAGTACAGGCGTGGCTCGTCGTCGGCATAAGTATGGGGTATCCGCTTGTCGCCAGCCCGGGCAGCAATTGCTGCCCGGGAAGGAAAACTCGCGGTCTGCGACCGGACTCGTAGCTGATGACGAGGCTGTACTCGCGGCTGAGCGGCGTTGGCCGCACTACGCCCGTGGCACTCCATATTAGCCCGCCGCGAACGCGACACTCGAAATCCGCGAGATGGTGCCTTATCCACACCGCCTGTTCCCGCACCCCGATTGTCCGGACATGCGGCAATCAGCCCCTCCCGAAGAAGTTATTCCGGGGTATCGCTAGCCCCGCCGCCGTGGTCAACGTGGCGGAACGTGGCGCGAGGCGCAACTGATTGCGCTCGCGAAGGTCCTGCACCGTGAGTCCATACGTCCTTAGGGCTTGCGTTGCAGGTCCGGTCCCGAAGAGGTCGCTCAACGCCACTTTGGCTACGTCCAAGCCTTCGCCGCTGAGCAACTGGTCCAGATGCTTGCGGAAGTTGCGGAGGTAGGCCTTGAATCGGCCATAGCCTTTTGTCGTCCAACTGTCCGCGAAGTTCTCGTGCGGATTATTCGGGTTCAATACGGGGAGGATGCCAGGGTAGCTTTCCACCTTCCCCAGAGTCCCCCCGGTGGCGGACTCCTGGTTCCGTAGCTACAACCCTGTGGTTGCGCGGGTCCGCTAGAGGTACGGATGGATGCGACCGGCTCGTTTTATTCGATGGCGTTGGAGAGCTGCGACGCACCAGATCGGTTTTGCGGTCGGTTCCTGGCCCAGGGACTTCGGGTCCGGTATGCAGCCACTGAAAGCACCTTCCCCGGTCAGCCGCGGCAGTGCCCATTGAGTGTGCTTCTCCTCTGGGTGTCGCGCGAACGATCGCTAGGCGAGTCCGGTATCTTTCAGCAGTGCTCGGAGGTAAACTCTCGGTTTGCAGTTTTCTGTGTCAGGATTTGCTCGGGCGAGGCGTTAATCATAAACGAGGGTCCAATGAGCTTTCTCGCGGCCATAGCGGTAGACAAGCGGCAGAATTACATCTTAAGCGCTGACAAGTTGCAGGAAATGGTGGGCGCTTCCAACTTGATCGCCGCCACGGTGAAGAAGGCGGAAACTCTCTGCGGCGACGGCCAGGTGCGGATGGTTCGACCGGTCAGCGGGGAGATTTGGGTTCGCGCTGAGAATCTGTCTGTTCTTCAGGACTTCCTATTCCGGCTGCGGTCTCAACTGGTCGCCGCCGATTGCTTGACTGTTACTTTTGCAGTTGTGAAAGAGAAAGGAAAGCCGGCAGATTCGTTTCTCGATCTGGAAAAGGAGTTGCAGCGGCAGAAATCTAACCGGATCGCCTCGGACGGGACGCCCTCAAGCCCCTACTTTGCACGGTGCCGCATTCAGCCCGAATTGCCCGCCAATCGTTGGCAGCCGGCAGATCGTGACAACCGGCGGAAGTTGGTGAGCAATAGTGCCGCCCGAAGGCGCAAGGCCGCCGGAGAAGACCCTCTCGGGCCTGCGCTTGCGGCACCATACCAGCAGCCCGAACAGATGCGGGACATGGCGAGCGGCCAGGAGAATTCCTACGTCGCCTTCATCAAGGCCGATGTCGATGGATTGGGCAGCATGCAACTGACTGCAGACTGGAATGCGGCGGGTGGGACCCTTGGCAAGAGCGTCTACGACGTAGTTAAGGAGTTTAGCCAGACCATCGAGCAAAATGTGAAACTGGCCGTGGACCGGGCGATCGATTCAAGGGTGCGGCCATGCTACCAGGGGCGCATTGATCCCGTGCTGCGCCTGGTGCAGGCAGGTGACGATCTCTGGCTAATTTGCAGGCGTGAATTCGCCCTGCCATTTGCCGCCGAATGCGGCACCCAGTTCACCGCCCTCTGCCGCGAGAACCCGGTGATCCAAGCAGTCATTCAGGGAAAGGAAATCACTCTCAGCTTCGGTGTTCTCTTCGCGAAACAGGGCTTCCCCTTGGACCGGCAACTCGACCTTGCGGAGGAGTTGCTCGCCGGCGCGAAAGCGCGGCGAAAGACCGCTAAGTCGGACCGCGACGGGTATATCGACTACTTTTGGCTGGATTCCACGGGTTACGAAGGGATCGCCGCCGCACGGCGGCACGGTGGCGGCTACCAGTTGCCCGGCGCCGTCAATCCCGGCGAATTGGGAACTTTCAGGCTATATACGCGGCCCTGGACGCTGGCGCAGACCGGGCAGATGCTAAAGGCCGCGGAGGCGTTGAAAATCCTCCCAGCCCGGAAACTTCATCAACTGTCCCGGCTTCTCCGCCTCGGGGGCGAATTCACCAGGGTCGCGCTGCACCAGTGGTACGCGGAGCTGCGCACTACCGAACAAGAAGCTGTCTCAAGGGCGCTGGGCGACTTGCCAGAGCCATTTGGGATCAAGGTGATGGATATTTACAGCGAGGATGGGGAACTGCCGTCCGGACCGTGGCACAAGGCTCCCCACGACGGCATTATGCAAACTGCCTTACACGAACTCTTCGAGCTCACCGAGATTTTGGCCGTGGGGGTAGGAGAATGATGCCGGTCAAAGTTACCTTTACCTGGAAGATCCGCGGTTCGCTGCACATAGGAACTGGCATGAGCCGTCTGGGTGACGTGGATCGCATCATTCGTCTGGACCGCCAGGGTGAGCCAGCAATCGAAGGCGAGCAGCTTAAGGGTGCCATTCGCGGTTCCGCCGAGCGGCTGATTCGCTGGTTGGGAGCCGCGAGCGAACCAGAATGCGACTCTTATCCCCAACACCCTGTGATGCGGCGGCTGTTCGCCCCCAGACCAGATGCGTTGGTACGGTTTGAGGCCGCGCAACTCAAGAACACACTCACCTTGAACCGTGTAGCCTCGACATCAATTCACCACGACAGTGGAACTGCCCAGGACAAGACGCTTCGGGTGATCGAAACAGTCCAGCGGGGCGCAACCTTCTCGTGCTGTGTTTCCCTTTACGGCGATTGGAGTGCAGCGCAAGCCAGACACGATATTCTGTTTCTGTGTGCGGCAGTGCTTTGCACGGATTCGATCGGTTCCCGCGCGGGTTCTGGTTTTGGCGTCGTGGAGTGCGAGTCCATCGCATGCAGTGTTCCGGACTGGCCCGATATAGCGAGTCCCCAGACTGTGCAATTGCTGGAAAGGGTGTTTGGCGAGGTGACCGCATGAGTTTCTGGAGAATTGAGGTTACCCTCAAAGAGCCGTTCTGCTGCGCAGCCAAGCCATTGGAGGGCAACGAAACAGTCTCGCTGGACTACATCCCAACCACAACTCTCCGCGGCGCCGCCGCCTGGAAGCTGTCCATGGAAGGGCGGTCCGAGTCATTGGGGACAATGCTTGGCATCAACGGTCCGCGGTGGTCGCCAGCTTGGCCAAAGGCGACGTCCGGATACACTACTATTCCGATGCCGCAGTGTTATGCGGAGGAGAAGAGCGGCGACTTGCCGGGCATTCGGAACCTCTTCGAGGAGTTGAAAGATCCCGTGGCCCGGCAGTGGAAGAGTATCCGGGCGCCGTTTTGTGAAGTGGCGGTCGATGGTACCCCGGCGCTGCCGCCGGATTCGAAGCAGGAAGTCAAGATGCGCAATTCGCTCGAATACCAACGGCAAGCCAGCCGCGGCGAAGAATTGTATGCCCGCGGCGAACTGCCTGAGGGGGCGCAATTCACGGCGTGGGTCGAGGTGGAAGGGGGCGCAACTCTCCCGCTAAGAGCGCTCGACGGAGAAGTCGTCTTTGGCAAGCGACGCTCCGCAGGTAGTGGACGCGCCAAGTGGTTAGTGACGCAGGTGGACGCCGGCCCGCCATGGCGGCGCCCGGCAGAACCGGGCCGGGATCTGCGCATTCAGTTGATGACCGATGCGATCGTTGCCTCGTCGCACGGATCGGCGGAGTGTGGGTTTTCGCCGGCCTTACTGGCGCGCGCGATGAAGATCAATCCGGAACAGGTTGAGATTGTGCGCGCATTTTCCTCGCGCGGGCCCGTGTTCGGCTGGTCGCAGGCGTGGGGATTGCCACGTGAGCAGGCTGCAGCGATCCGCGCTGGC
>OBLU010001570.1_pt1 | contig 21248 bp, 16 predicted proteins | sample 1518681 | NCBI WGS metagenome assembly OBLU01 (sample SAMEA3539304, study PRJEB22396) | soil metagenome | biome: tundra; feature: field; material: soil | place: USA | collected 2010-05 | depth 0.15 m
AATTTCATTGAAAGAAGAACACCATTTAATTACCCCGGGCGCTTATTCAGTTTTAAGGTGTCCAACTTACACAGGATTTTTATTCGGTTTGTCTGGCGGAGCCATCAGCATGGGAGAGCTTAGAGGATTTGTTGGTGTTCTGTTGCTGCTCATAGCCTTCCTTATGAAAATAAAAGGAGAAGAAAATCTATTATCCGCTCATTTCGGGGAAGTCTATACGAATTACCGGGAAAGAGTAAACAAAATCATACCTGGCTTATGGTGAATCCCCGATTTGATACTTCTATCAAAATGCAGCAAACCTGATAAAAGTATTGTGTCGAATCCTGGTCATTGTCAAAAGATATTGAGCAAGAACAAAAAAAGTTAAATATTTACAATAAAATTTACCAGCATGTTTGATACAGATAATATTCTTCTGGAGGCTAAGCAATGGAAGGTGGTTCATAAAATTGCCGGCATATCTGCCATCATGATTCTCGCATTTATTCCTATACAAATAATTGTTTTTTCAGTTTGGCCCCCGACTTTTGGTGCTGCAGGCTGGTTTGCACTTTTTCACCGGAATAAATTTGCTGGGCTGGTTGATATGGATTTGTTTTTGATGATTGATTATGCACTTACTCTGTTTATTTACATTGCCCTTTGGGGAGCGCTAAAAAAAACTAACTCGGTCTTTACCACCATTGCATTATTATTTCAACTGGCATCAGCCATAACCTACTTTTCCTCAAATGGAGCTTTTGAAATGCTTTATTTAAGTAATAAATATGCGGCTGCAGCTACTGAAGCTGAGAAGAGTATGTACCTGGCATCAGGCGAAACCATCATAGCTATCTGGCAGGGCACAGCCTTCACCGTTAGTTATTGGCTGGGGTGCATTGCTACTATTACTATTGCAATGGTCATGATGCGTAGCGACATTTTTAGTAAACTGACTGCCTGGCTGGGGTTGGCCGCAGGCATCCTGATGATTATCCCACCCAATTTTGGAATTGCCGGTTTGGTGATCTCTTTTATATCCCTTATACCCACGATCGGTTGGCTCATCTTATTGGGCAGGCAGTTTTTAAGTCATCGGTTTTCTGCGCCATGAATAAAGGCCTTATTTGAATTGTTGCCAATCAACTCCCAACTCACATCCCATATCTTAAATCTTACTTCCAACATCCCTTTAGTATCTACCAAAAAAGAATCATCAAATTTGCTGACTCCGGTCATTAACCAAAAGCTTTTCTATTACGATTTTTGGGGTCCAAATTATAAAGCTATGGAAAATAAGCACGTCATTATTATAGGCGGTGGAATGGGTGGGTTATCCGCCGGTACTTACCTGCGCATGAATGGTTATGATACCACCATCTTTGAAATGTCCGGTAACCCGGGCGGATTATGCACTTCCTGGGAACGCAAAAATTATAAGGTTGATTTATGCATTCACTGGCTGGTGGGAAGCGGTAAGGGTAGCAGCTTCTATGAACGCTGGAACGAACTGATCCGCATGGAAGAAATCCGGTTCGTAAATCATGATGAATATTTCAGAATGGAAGATCAGCAAGGTAAGTATATCAGCGTTTTTACTAATCTTGACCTCCTCGAAAGTGAATTTCTTTTAAAGGCTCCCGAAGACGAAAAAGAGATCAGGAAATTTATAAAAGCAGTTAGAAAGTTTCTTTCCCTTGATTTGATACCGGGTAAGTCGGATGACATAGCCAACCTATGGGAAAAAATGAAAGTGGGGTGGAAGTTGCTTCCTTACCTGCCCTGTTTTGCCTCCTATATAAAGTATAGCTGCCGGGATTACAGTAAGAAATTTAAAAACCCTTTATTACGTAAAACGATAGAGTATCTGTTTGATCCTGAAATGAGCATTGTGTTTTCAATGATGGCCATAACATGGTTTCATAAAAAGACAGCCGGATACCCTATTGGCGGCTCGCTGAATTTTGCTTTGAAAGTTTATGACAGGTACATTGAATCAGGTGGAGCAATAAACTTCGGGGCAAAAGTGGTAAAGATTCTAACCGAAAATAACAAGGCTATTGGCGTGGAGCTGGAGAACGGGGAAACACATTTTGCCGAATACATCATATCCGCAGCGGATGGCCATGCCACTATTTTTGAAATGCTCGGCGGAATGTACACCAACGAAAAACTCCTGGAATTCTATAAAACAGCAAAGACATTTCCCTCCCTCGTTTTTGTTGCACTGGGTATAAGAAAAGATTTTGCCGGGCTGCCTAGATCTGTTTTTTTACCTGCTGCAAAACCAATTTACCTTGATCCTGAAACAAAGTTGTCAGAAGTCGGGTTTTATATTCACAATTTTGATAAAACACTTGCCCCGGCTGGAAGTACACTCATAACCTGCATGCTTGAAACCCGCAATTATGATTATTGGAATAAGTTGCATAGAGATGATCCTGCACAATATGAAAGTGAAAAGAAAAGGATAGCCGGCGAATTAATTGAAATACTGGATAAGCGTTATGGAGGTGCAAAAGAAAATGTTGAAATGATCGATGTTGCTACGCCGGTTACTTTTAAAAATTCATCCGGTAACTGGAAAGGAAGTTTCGAAGGCTGGCTGTTGACACCCGAAACAGGCTTCCGCAGGCTTTCTCACACGCTGCCCGGCCTGGATAATTTTTATATGTGCGGACAATGGGTAGCCATAGGCGGCGGACTGCCCGGTGTGCTTAGCTCCGGTCGCGACACTGCAGAAATTATTTGCCACAAAGATAAAATTCTATTCAAAGTTATAAGTCCTGAAAAGGCAAAGGTCCCGGAGATGGCCTGAAAGAAGAAGGCAGTTTCGCCAACATGGGTATATATTAGCAGGCTTTGTTCTAAGAGGTAAAGTCGTATTTAGGTATGAGATATTTGGTAGCAACCTCAAAACACAAATCACATCCCACATCTCACAACTCCCAACTATTCATACACAAGCTCCACAATAAACTCAGCAAATTCTCCTTCAGCCGAATCCACTTTCAGTTCACCCTGGTGGGCCTTAATGATATCGTAACTTAAGGAAAGCCCAAGTCCCGTGCTTGTGCCGGTAGGCTTTGTCGTGAAGAAAGGCTGGAATATCTTATCAATGTATTTCTTTGAAATGCCCAATCCGTTATCCCTTATGGTAATGATAACGCTGTCCCCCTCACGTTTAGTGCTTACCGATATTTCCGGCTTATAACCCGGCATATCCTTTTTTGCTTTTTCATTAAGGGAATAAAAAGCATTGTTATAAATATTCATCAAAACACGGCCGATATCCTGCTGCACAACATTGATTCTTTCGAGGCTCGTATCGTAGTGTGTGATAAGGGCAGCATTGAATGAATTGTCCTTTGCCCGAAAGCTATGGTAGCCCAGTTTCAGATATTCTTCCACCATGAAATTGATATCGGTGAGTTCTTCTTCCCCCGTGCTGCTTTTAGCGTGCAGCAGCATATTTTTTACAATATTTTCTGCACGTTTACCATGCATATTTATTTTTTGCAGGTTTTGAATTACATTATCCACGAGCGACCCGACATCTTCTTTCTCCACGTCAGAAAGATGATCCTTTGAAAGATGTTCTTTCAGCTCTTCCAGCAATTCAGCATTTAACTCGGCGAAATTATTTACGAAGTTTAGCGGATTCTGTATCTCATGAGCTATACCCGATGCCACCTCCCCAAGGGAAGCCATCTTTTCTTTTTGTATCAACTGCAGCTGGCTCGATTTCAATTTGGTAAGCGCAACCTGCAGGCTTTCCTTTTGCTCCGAAAGTTCCCTGGTCCTGTCTTTCACGCGTTCTTCCAGCAATATGTTTTGTTCCTTCAGCGCCTGTTGCTGCCGTTCATTGATGGCCTGCAGGTTCATATGATACTGAAGTTTTTTCCGCTGGTTTGAAATGAAAGCAATTAAAAAACTGCTAAACAGGAATACCATTGCAGAAATGCCAATGATTACCCTAGACTGCAAGCTGATGTTGAGCAGGTTCATAAAAAGCTTTGGTTATAAAGATGCATAAAATGATATAAGCGATATTATGTACGTTCCAGATATTCATCGCCAGCTTCACATCCGAATCCAGCATGGGCAAATAAAATAAGAACACAAAGAAATTTACCACTACGTAAATGCTGAGGCCTGTTACCACCCAGAAATCTGGACCGCTGGCCACATCATCCTCATCGTTCCTCAATTTGCCCAGGTAATACAGCATGCAATATATTAATAAAAGATAGGCTTCTTCTGTGAGCAGGTTGCCGCCCAGGTGATCAAGGTTCCAAAAGTTTTCCTCGAAGGTGAAATTAGTCACGAAAACCAGCAGGGCAATCAGCGGGAGAACGATTTGCTTCAGCCTCCTGAAAGAAGCCTGCCCGATCGCTATAAAAAAATAACTGAAACAAATAAACCGGACGACGGAATGAATATTATATAGGATAATGTTACTATACAACCAGGCTGGCATATAGTGTTTAAAAATGTCGATACAGTCTCCTGCGAGGTTTATAAAGAATGCAAACGAAAGGTAAATAATTACCGGTTTCATAAAGCCCGGCTGATTTCTCCTAAAGTATAAAACAAATAGCGGGATCATTGGCGCCCACACTTCCGACCAATCCAGCAATCTTTTTAAAAATTCTCTCATGGTGTATCATTAATTTACCGGATCCGGAAATCATAAATGACCGGGAAAAAAATATTTTGAATCATGGTTGTCCGACTAAAATAGTTATCTATTAGCATTTCAAGACCTCACCCCCAACCCCCTCTCCAAAGGAGAGGGGGCTCAGAACCCTTGGTGGTAACAGGTTTAAGAAATAATGAATTGTTTTCGTCGGACAATCATGATTTTAAATTTAAATTAATAAAATTCTGTATAATAGAAAATTACAGCTTATCTTTCATAAGCTAAAATATTAAACACCTTTTATTAGTAACACTTAAAAGGATTAATATGAAAAATCTAAGTTCTTTAGTCAACCTTTCAGTATTTTTTATTTCAATGGCCCTGGTGTTCATTGCATGTAATAGTAACAATTCTTCTCCGGCAAATTCAGCCACTCCCAATAGCACTTCTGCGACTGCATCTCCGGCAACTCAATTAACCGGCAATTTAGATACGCTGTATATGTCAGTTGAGGATTTTAAAAAACTAAAAAATAGAGTGGTATTCAGGTTTTATATCATGGACTCAAGTCATTTAACGCTGCACGGGTGGTTTGGAAGGGGACAGCATACTCAAAAGTGGACTTTCGACACGTTGAACAATACCTCCTTATCATTGTACAGTCAAAGCAAAGTAACTTACGGACCAGGTGATTATTTTGGCGACCTATTACTGCATGATACCACTCGTCAAAGACTCGATATCATGATTAAATACAGTAATCCCAAAGCCATTTATGTATTATTTGAGCCTGAAGTAATTCCCGCTTCGGAACCATTCGGGGGTCAGCTTATCTATAATATCTCTCTTACAAATAGAGAGGCAATTTTAAAATCAGCGAGTATGCCGCCCAATCCCTTTACCACACCAACAGGTGCAAAAACCAATCCTTGCCCACCGGGAAGCGGAGAATAATGTTTTGTTCGGTAAATATGGTATAAAAAAGAAAGGGAGTACATGGTAAATTGATAAATAAGGTTAAGTACACAATGTCCCGTCACGGAGACATTGCTGAGAAAAAATTCAACCCTTTCACCCTCGTTCGAGTCTCACGAAACACTTTTTCGTTATTTTGCTTTTATTGATAAATACGGGTTAATGATAATATTTGAGGCGGTTTCAGTTGTCATTTATTTGATTTTGCGAAAACACTTTTCAAAGTGAGACACTACCAAATATTTGCATTTTAAAAATAATATATATATTTTCAATACGTATTCGTTTCCACCTTCATGAATACTGCCATCCTTTAATTACTCCACATTCTTTTGGCTTTTAAATTTTCAGTATTTATACAAAGTCCAGGTTAATATATTTTTATTGCAAAAAATAAGATAACAAATAAGGCTACACGTGAAAAGCATTTTCTGGCATTCTTTAAAATCAGGGTAAGCCTACAAACTAAATTTTAAAAATCAATTATGAAAAAGTTTACCCTCACAGCAGCCTTCACGCTTCTTCTAACCTTTTTTTTGCCCAAAGTGATGCCATTCGTTTGAAAGAAAGTTCCAAAGAAGCAAAAGTTATTGTAACGGATAGAGTGCCACAGGCGGTTTATTTTATGTTAGGAGGATCCGGCCCGATATTATCAGTAAATTATGACTGTCGTTATGCAAAAAGGGTGAACGAACCTAGCTTTGCTATTGGCGTCGGCTACTGGGATGATAGCTTTGGAAGCATTTTTTCCATACCAGTTTCTGTGAATTACCTCGTTGGTCGTAGTTCACATTTCCTGGAAATAGCCGCTGGTGCAACGTATCTTACAGGAAATATCAGAGATTTTTTTGGTGGAACTTCTGATATAAATGGGATAATATATCACTTGAATTTGGGGTATAGATATCAGCCTTCCAACGGAGGATTTTTTTTCGTGAGGGTCTAAGCCCATTATTTGCAGAAGGAGATAACTTTACTTTCTACTACCTTGGATTTGGGCATAATTTTTAATGAGTACCCCTCACCGTGGTTCGTGTTTAACGAAACACTTTTTCGTGAGAAGTGTTATAGAAAGTAGAATCAACAAATGTATTTTCAACCTTCCGCCGGATCCTCTTCCCAAGACCCGGCTACGACATAGATGGGTTTGGTTGTTTGTCACAAAACCAACAACTGCAGAAGATGGAAATTTTTTCCATTATTTGTTTAACACTATTATTTTCATTAATTTTACATGTAACTTCTTTTTCATTTTTTGCTTTTTATAGAGTAGTCTTGGGCGGCTATCACTTTTTATTCAACCTACATTAAAAAAAGGGTTGCCAACCTTTCAAAGTTTGGCAATCCTCACGAATAATCGTTTCTAATTACAAATAAATGCAAAGTATTTGGTCTTGGCAGAATCTCCGCCGTTGTTGGTCTTGTGACCAACAACATCCTCCCTGCTGTTTGGTCGCAGCCGAGGTCTCCTACAAGGGACCCGGCGTGTTATAAAAATTAAAATTTACAAATATATATTCAACTTTCCGGCGGGTACTCTTAGAGAGACCCTCCTAATACATTAGCAGCGTAAATGCATCATAGTATACACAAACTACGGATATAGATGCAACTTTAAAAGCAGTGAACTTAGGAGAAGATACAGATACAACACGGGCTTTTACCGGCGGACTTGCAGGACTGCTTTATGGCTTCGACACAATTCCTAAAAGTTGGCTTCAACAAATTGACAGGAAGGATGACATAATAGAAATCGCAGACCGATTACTAGACTTTGCAACCGCTAACATTCTGGTCTTTCAGCTAATATCCGGCAGACCTCTTGAGCATTTGATATTAAGCATTACAAGGAAAATCTTAAAGAGGCACTTATAAACCTGGTTTGAATTTGTAAAGAAAAATTACAAGTTCAAAAAAAAATATGGCAGACAATTACCCGGTTTTCCGCTGTAGTTCAAAAGAAGTAATTTTATTATACTTACATAATAGATGAACAGCCATAATTAACAACTAAGGATGAATCAAATAGAAATATATAAAGACAAAGACAATCAAACACAGATTGAAGTAAAATTTGAAGAGGATACTGTGTGGCTTAACCAGGCGCAGTTAGTAGTTTTATTTGGTTCCAGCAAAGCCAATATTAGTGAACACCTTTCCAATATATTTGATTCTATTGAATTAGAATCAGGAGCAACTGTTCGGAAATTCCGAACAGTTCGCAAGGAAGGGAAAAGAACAATTTCCAGGAACATAGATTACTACAATTTAGATGTAATTATTTCAATTGGCTATCGTGTAAATAGTAAAAGGGGAATTCAATTTCGCCAGTGGGCCACTCAACGGTTGAAAGATTACTTGGTAAATGGTTACGCCATCAATGAAAAAAGATTAGCTGAAGCGGAAAATCGTTTCAACAATTTAAAACAAACTATTGCTTTAATGGATGATGTTGCAAAAACAAAAAACATTTCCGGTACTGAAGCGCAGGGCTTATTAAAAGTGTTAAGCGATTTCACTATTGCTCTGGATATTTTAGATCAATACGATCATCAGACATTAAAAATAAGGAAGACAAAGAGTAAGGAATTATTTCGCATTTCGTATAAAGAAGCCAGGAAAGCTATTGAAGGATTAAAAAATAAATTTGGCGGTTCTGCATTATTTGGGAACGAAAAAGATAAATCCTTCAAAAGTTCTTTAGATACGATTTACCAAACGTTCGATGGTAAAGACCTTTATCCAACAATTGAAGAAAAAGCTTCTCACCTTTTGTACTTTGTTGTAAAAAATCATTCCTTTACTGATGGAAATAAACGTATTGCAGCATTTTTATTTGTGTGGTTTTTAGAACGAAATAATTTGTTGTACTACCATGGTAAAAAAGTAATCGATGAAAATGCACTGGTGGCACTCACATTAATGATAGCCGAATCCAAACCGGATGATAAGGATATGATGATTAAAGTAATTGTGAATCTGATTAATAATAAACAATGAGCATTAACAATATCACAGATTCGCGCAAGTAACTTCCATCTTCCTTCATGTATATAGAAAATAACGTTGGCGCAAGTTTGTTAGCTTGGCTTTGTGTGTTGGCTATACTTGTGCCATATCGAAAAGATTGGTTTTATTAAGCTTCAGTTACCAGGCAGTGGAACAAGTAGGTCAGGCTACAGCTAAGCCTCCTACTTGCGCCATGGAAAATTCTTTATACTTGGACTGACATGGGGAAGACCAACCCGGGCAGAAATAGGCAACTTCGTGGAAAGCAAAATTACCGTCAACTTACTTTTTAATTTTTGAAGTATCTACTGTAACAGTTGTTTTAACCGTAGAGTCTTTAATAACCTGCATGGTGTCTTTAGTAACCAGGTTTGATGTATCACTTGAGGTAACCTGGTCAGTTGTTTTACTGCTACTACCCGTACAGGCTCCAAGAGTAATAGTTACAATTGCAATTGTTAAAAATGCTATTTTCATTTTATTTGTTTTAATTTTTAAATATTAAAAAAGTTATTTAAATCTGAATCCTTATTAACCTTGTAAAATTAGACTGAATTCACCAACCGGTTATTACAGCATTCTGGAAATATTTTACATAATTCACATATCATTTATAGTATTCAGCACTATTTCGGCAGGCGCATCTTCTCGCCTGAACGGGCGGCCAGGAATTTTGGGAACGAAACCCTTTAAGTATCGACTTATGGACAAGGGAGAAGTATTTATACCCCAAAGAAGTCTGCACGGGAGTCCTTTGTGACCTTTGGACAAAAGATGGAATATATTCCCGTCCGAATGCCAGCCCGAAAGATTCCTTCTGGCGGGGCTTAAACCGGGCGGGCATAGTATCCCGGTAACAGCATTTATGTATTTATCCTGAAGACAACAACTGTGGTTCTTGTCTTCAGGAATCACTTCAAAAGATCCGATTCGTAGACACGAACGAGGGTTATCGTTCTTCTTTAACCGTCAATTTGCAACGGTTACTTACCATGTATTTAATGGATTATTTCAAACAGGCTGTTTTTTTAGGATATCAGGTAGCTTTATCTTTTGTATTTTTAATCAGGCCTATACCGGCAAAAAAGAAAATAGCTCCGAGGAGGCCGGTAAAAATAATGGCCTTAATATTTCTTGTGCCTTCTCCGCCATTCAAAAAGCTGATGCCCGCATAAATCAATCCGGCTGCTCCTAGTAAGGATAAGATAATTCCCAGTACCCGTTTTTCCATGATTATATTTTTTACAAGGTAGACTTAATAAATTGTTGTCTGGGGTAATTCGTACTAAATGTGTGAATCATGTAACAAATAACCGGAATGCTGTAATAACCCCTTAATGGCACGTATCTTCCATCTTCCTTCAAGTATACAGATTGTGACGCTGGTTATGAAGCGGCACAAGTAGGCCGCGCTTAGGCTTAGGCTAAGCCTCATACTGCGCCATTGAACATTCTTTATACTTGGATTAACATGGGGGAAAAAACAGGAGTGGTGTTTTCTGGCATTATTGTTTATTAGATTGGAAACAGGCAATACCTGCTGGGATAAAAACGAATCATAAGGACTAGCATTATTCATTGTAAAAAAGAACTGTGAGGCATACAATTTTAGTATTAGCTATAGTTATAAAGAAGAGTTACATTGCATCACTATAGATTTTTGAAATAGGTAAGTATGTTTCATACCTCAAATTGTCTTCAAATTTTGCTGTTATTTTTTATTTAGGCAAACCATTCTGTTAATTTGTGCATCAACCCTCTTAAGGAATTAATAATAATTCAAACAACAGGTGATAATGAGATTTAAATTTCGATTGTTATTTTTTTTTATTGTATCAATCCCTTCTATAGCCCTTTCTCAAAAAACCGATACGCTTATTAGTAAACTAGACAGTTTAAGTTTTAAAACTGACAGCGCAGGCAGGCAGGCAAATAATATTGCTCCGAAAGCTTATAATAACAATACACGGCTGAATTTTAAAAGCTATTTTATCTTATTAGGCAGTGATCTCAAGCAATCTTTTACTAAACCATTTCACATGTCGGGTAAAGATTGGGGCAACCTTGGGAAGTTTGCTTTGGTAACAGGTGCGCTGTCATTTGCAGATGAGCCCATACAAAAAGGCGCTCTAAAGCTTCGGGATAATCATCCTGGTTTAGTAAATGTCAGTAAGTACATTACTAACTTCGGTGGCGTTTATGAAGTCTATACTCTTGCTGCTTTTGGCGCATATGGTTTTATATTTAAAAATAAAAAAATGCAAACAACCACTTTGCTTGCCACACAAGCTTACCTAGCTGCCGCGGCCGTAGAAAGTGTTACTAAATTTCTTTCAGGCCGCACCAGGCCTTCTTATTATGCGCCGGGAACTGAAGCTGAACCTAAATTTTTAGGGCCATTTCCCAAAACAGCAAATACCTCCTTCTTTAAAAAAATTAACAGTTCTTTCCCCTCCGGGCACACAACGGTTTCATTTGCCGCAGCTACCGTTTTTGCAATGGAATTCAGGGACAAACCAATTGTTCCCGTGATTGCCTACTGCTATGCAACCATGATAGGGCTGAGCAGGATCTCAGAAAATGAACACTGGGCAACTGATGTGCTGGTAGGTGCTGCATTGGGAATTTTAACCGGCAGAGAAGTTGTTAATAACTATCACCGGTATTCGAAATTGAAAGATCCCAAATTAAAAAGGAATACAGTCTCTTTTAACCTAAAATATGCTTACGGGCATTTCGAGCCAGGATTAATATATAAGTTTAAATAAAAAATAAGGCTTCCTCTTGAATTTTGGTTCTACATTTCCAATTAGTTGAGATAGAACCCAACATTGGCAAAAACCAGCGGAAATTTATGCGAATAGCCGAATGTGGCTTGTTGTATATTAAAAGTTGATACGGGTATCCGTTAACGTGATACTATTTGCTGATACCTAATACACTAATCTCGTTGCAGGCGGTATAGAATTTTGCGCATTTTTTGGAATAGTATTTAGTATTGGCTGTAGTGACCAGGTTAAAATAGTTTACAATGTTTTCCTTTATGGCATTGGTAACATTAGTAAATTTATCAGCTTTCAACTTTATCAGCCAGTCACTGTAGGTTTCATCTGCAAGGCTGTATTCACAGCCTGTTGTGGGCTTACCGGTATCGAAGTCCAGATCTTCAGGGTATATATTTTCTTTGGACAGACGCTTTAAATTAAAAGCATAATGTAGCAGTATAGTATCAAAGCTTTGAACAAATAGCTTTTCCGAATTTGGTGTAGGCGACTTAAATCTTAAAGCCTTTAACGGCCCTATCTTTGGCAATGCACGAATAAGAAAAGATAGCAGTTTTGCAGAGAAGCCCGGACGTTTATAGCCTTTGCCGAATTGCTTATCATATTGTTTCTGGCGCATTTTATATTTAAAGTGTTTACTGGTAGCGCCATTGTTTTTGGTTTCAATGGTTTTCTTCTTTGCTGACCATGCAGCTTTTGTTATGGTTGGAAATATGTTGGCCACGATCCACCTGAATGTTTCTACTGCTAAATTAAAATGATTATTAAATACCTCATCAATGCTTAACCCATACGTTTCAAAAAAGGCTTTGGATAAGACGGCGGTGTCTACTTTAAATCCGATGAAATCATGATATGCCTGTGAGGCATAATTACCCTTTGCAACTTCAATCACATCAAAGCCAAATTCCATCCGCATGTGCGCAACTTCATTATCTGCATATGTTATAACAGTACCATATTTTTTAGCGAGCTTTGGATACAGAAGTGGAACACTCAGGTTAGTTGCCATAGGATGGCCGTAGTTATCAGCTTCGTAATGCGATAGAAAACCTAATGCGAAAGCATATTCATTTATGTTGGCCGCATTCCTAAACAAGGCGTTTACCATGTCGCCGCTGCGTACATAATGCACCAGGTTTGTAAAAAGCTGGCTGCCAAAAGGGTAATAACCCATGTCAGGCGCAACAGCGCCGCCATAAGCATAGGCATGCGCTTCTTTTTGTTCCTCGGCAGTTGAAGCGGGATATTTTTCTTTTAATAAGGGCAGTATGGAATTGTCCCATGAGGCATCAACAATAGCTTCGTGGGTAAGCACTCCAAAAGCTGCCACAGAAAAAGGAAGAGAAAAAATCAGGAAAGCAAATACAATTTTATGATAAAAAGGCGATCTCATTTCTTAGATAAGTTTGCACAATGTAAGCCTTTTTTACAGGTAGTTTTGGCAAACACTATTCTTTGCTATAGAGTACATTAAAAAGTTGTTTACAGTCTGTATTCACCGGCAGCAATACTTCTCCTTTGGTAATCATTTGTTGCAGGGCCTCTAAAAATTTTGCCCTATAAACAATGCTCAATGCTTTTAGGGGAAACAAAAACGGCCTGTCATTTTTCTTTATTTATTTTACGTCAGCGTTGTCATTAAACACTTGCGGCGGTATTGAAATATTTAATATGAGGAGAATGACTCCTGTCAAGTCTTCCAATGACTGGAATCATTTTCTCTGCCCATCCATAATAATACCTTAACTTGTGATTAATAAATATAAAATTATAAAAAATGTCTTTAGTCGCTTCCAAATTGAAAGCGAAAAAACAAGGTGAATGGTGGAAAATATTGTTGTTCACATTTTTAATTATCATCGTACTGTGCCTTGCAGCGCTTATCTTGTTTATTTCTCCACTCACTAAATATATCGTAGAAAAATATGCTGTAAAATATACCGGGCGGGAAATCAAAATGGACGATGCCCATGTCAACCTGTTCAAAGGATCTATTCAATTCACCAACCTGAAAATATATGAACAAAAAGGCGACAGCATTTTCTTTTCAGCCAAAGAGCTGAGCGCAGACATCTCATTGTTCAAGCTATTTAGCAAAACCTGCCAGGTAAATTCACTCACACTCGATCAGCCGCGTGGAATCATTGTTCAGAATAATGAACACTTTAATTTTTCGGATCTTATCAGAAGATTCACTCCTGAAAAAAAACGGGATAGTACAAAAGCATCCTTTCGTTTCAATATCCTTAATGTAACCATTAATGATGGTGAATTTTTTTATGCTGAACAGCTAATCCCAATCAATTATTCAATACGAGAAGTGAATTTCAAAAGCGCAGGCAAATACTGGAACCAGGATACGTTCAACGTAAAATTTTCCTTCTTGCCCGGCATTGGAAGTGGAGATGCTGCCGGTGATATTATGTTTAACCTCAAGACCCTTGATTACCGCCTTGCTACAGTGACCCATAAATTCGACCTGAGTATCATCGGACAATATCTGAAAGACATTACAAACTATTCAAATTTTTCTGCCAATATAGATATGGACCTCTATACAAAAGGAAATATTAACAATACGGCAAACATAGATATGAAAGGGAAAATGGCAATTAATGACCTTCATGTCGGAAAAAGCAAGAGCGATGATTATGCTTCCTTTGAGAAAGTGTCGGTTGGAATCAAAGAGCTTGATTCAAAAAATAAAAAATATTTTTTTGATTCTGTCATACTTACACACCCTTATTTTAAACTGGAACGCTACGATTCCCTCGACAATATCGATCGTATGTTCATTTTGAAAGGCACTAACATGAACTCTGCAAATGACAATTCCGGAAGGTTTAACCTCATCATTGAAGTTACCCGTTACCTGCAAATCATTTTTAGAGAATTCCTGAAGAGTGATTACAACATAAATAGTATTGCTATAAAAGCAGGTGTTTTTCAATTCAATGATTATGCTATAAATGAAAAATTTTCTGCAGCCCTCAATCCTATCAGCATCAAAGCTGATTCGGTTGACAGTAAAAAAAATTGGGTGAAAGGTTTTCTCAATAGCGGAATTAAACCATACGGGTCCGTTACTGCAGCAGTGAGTATGAATCCAAAGAATGATAAGGATTTCAAGCTCACTTACAAATTACAAAACGTGCCGGCTGCTTCCGCAAATCCATATCTTATCTCTTTCACTTCGTTTCCATTAGACAGAGGTGTTATTGAGATATCCGGTGACTGGCAGGTACGTAATGATATCATTCAAAGCACCAATCATTTTATAGTTTTCGATCCGAGGCTTACTGAGCCGATCAGGAAAAAGGATACACGCAGGATGCCGATGCCCCTTATTATGTCCCTTATTCTTGAACGGGGAAATATTATTGACTACCAGATCCCGGTAACAGGCAATATGAAAAATCCGAAATTCCATCTGAATGAAGTGATCAAGGATGCTATCGGCAATATCTTTTTTAAGGCCTCCTCCAGGCAGTATAAAATGAAAGTAATAAATTTCGATAAGAAAACAGAGAAATCACTTTCACTGATATGGGCGATGCGGCAAACCAACCTGAGCGGGAAGGAAGAGGCTTTCGTTAATAAACTTGCTGTTTTTTTAAAAGAGAACCCGGAGGCAAAGATCATAGTTCATCCATTTTATTATGCGGTAAAAGAGAAAGAGTACATCCTGTTCTTTGAAGCGAAGAAAAAATATTTCTTAGCTCGGAGTAAAAAGCGGCAAAGTGCCATGACGGAGAAAGATTCATTGAGCATTGATAAAATGAATCCGAAAGATCCTGCTTTTGTAAAGTACCTGGATAATTATGCCAGAGATACCATGCTCTTCACAATGCAGGACAAATGTAATCGCCTGGTGGATACCGTTTCCGTCAACAGAAAATTCAATCAGTTGGTGAAAACCAGAGAACAGTTGTTCGTGAAATATTTCAAAGAGAATCAAACAGACAAGCAGGTTGAAATTTTTAAATACAAAAACACAGTACCTTTCAATGGATTTTCCTATTTCAAAATAGATTACAAGGGGAATATTCCCGATTCATTGATGGCCGCTTACAATAAGCTTATCGAGCTTTATGACGAACCTGCAAGAGTTAAATACCTGCAGTTCCAAAAGGGTAATGTTGATTCACTTAAACAAAAAAAGATTCCGTAGTGATCTTTCCGTTTGAGCAAAATAAAAAATGATAGCTGGGTTTGCATTCCAGCTGGCGTGGGTGTTACCTCTCTTTCGGCCGCCTACTTCAACCACTCATGAGACCCCAGTAACGGACGGGGCAGGCCAAACGGGGGCGTTGCAAGCTGCAGGTTTTTATTAAATTTGGTATGGGAGCACCTGTAAAGGCAAAATGATTTACCGAGATGAGTTTGGTTGTTGGTCACAGGACCAAAAACGGCAGAGAGCCTTCTTGGTGAAGAATTTGATTTCATTTATGCAAAATTTAGCCATATCCCGCTATTGGCAAGTATAGGGTTTAATGCAAGGTGTCAGAAAAACCAAATAAAACGACAGTAATTCTGATATTTGAAATCTATAGCAATTTCTTATACTTGAACCTTAATAGTCAGAAATGGGGTAGTGCATCCAACAGATCTTTGCAACTTCGGAGTTTCATTTATTTATGCCAGATCAATCGGTGTGTTACCTATATCTAAATCTGAACAAGATGTATCATTTAAATCTTACCATCGGTTGAAACTCATTAATCAAACCTAACTGGCTTTTATAATTTATCACTCAATAATAATTATATTAGAATATGCAAACACATATATTAAAAACTGCGGAAGTACTTGGCGTAACGGCAGGAGAGAGAGCAGCGAATATGATAAAAAATACCATTTTTGAACGGGGTGTTGCACATATTATCCTGGCGACAGGCACCAGCCAATTCGAAACACTTAAATATTTAATATCCGACCAGGCAATTGAATGGGATAAAGTAATCATGTTTCACCTGGATGAATATATAGGCATTACCAGTTCACATAAAGCAAGTTTCGGAAAATATCTCACAGAAAGATTTATTGAAAAGGTATCCAGGCTTAAGGCGGCATACCTTATAAACGATGAAAGCGACCCGACAGTGGAATGTAAACGACTCAGCGATTTAATCCGCAAGCACCCGATAGACATAGCACTCATGGGAATTGGCGAGAATGGTCACCTCGCTTTTAATGACCCGCCAGCTGATTTTGAAACTGAAGAACCGTATATTGTAGTTTCACTGGATGAAGACTGTAGACAACAGCAAATGAATGAAGGATGGTTCCATAGCCTGGAAGAAGTGCCTTTACAGGCTATCAGTATGTCCATCAAACAAATCATGAAATCGAAACACATAATTTGTTCGGTACCGGATGAAAGAAAAGCGAAAGCAGTAAGAGATTGCCTGCAAAAGGGGATCAGTAATATTTTTCCTGCCAGTATATTGCAACAGCATGGAGCCTGCGATATTTACCTTGATAACGGTTCGGCTTCCTTATTAGACAGTTTATAAACAAACCATGTAAGATGAAAACGGTTATTGAAAAGGGTAACGTAATTACTCCGCAAGGCATTATGGAAAATGGCTCGCTGCTAATTGAAAATGGTGTTATTAAGGCGGTATCGAAACCGGTAATTGAAATAGCTGACGCTATCCATATAGACGTAAACAACAAATACGTTTCACCAGGTTTTATTGATCTGCATGTACATGGTGGTGGTGGATGTGACTTTATGGATGGCACAACTGAGTCTTTTCTTACAATTGCGGCTACACATCTCAGCCATGGCACTACAGCCATGATGCCGACCACTTTATCAAGCACAAGAGAAAGTATCCATGGTATTTTGGACTGTTATGAAAAAGCCCGGTTAATAAACAGTAAAGGAGCAAAATTTTTAGGAGTACATATAGAAGGTCCCTATTTTGCAATGGCACACCGTGGTGCACAGGATCCACGATATATGCGCAATCCGGATAAAGCAGAGTATTCTGAAATATTAAACAGGCACTCCTGCATTAAACGATGGAGTGTGGCGCCTGAACTGGAGGGAGCGTTGGAATTTGGAAAACTATTGGCTTCAAAAAAAATTATTCCGTCGATTGCTCACACCGATGCGGTTTATAGTGATGTTGAGAAAGCGGTTGCAAATGGATATAGTTTGGTAACCCATCTATATTCAGCGATGAATGGTGTGGTTCGCCGGAATGCCTACCGCTATGCAGGTACTGTAGAAGCGGCTTTTTTGATGGATGAGCTGGACGTAGAGATAATAGCAGATGGTAAACATCTTCCGGTTCCATTGTTGCAATTAATTTATAAAATAAAGGGGGCTGATAAAATTTGTTTGATTACAGATGCGATGCGCGCTGCAGGCACAGATGTTACACAAAGCATATTGGGGAAGATTGATGATGGCATTCCGGTAATAATAGAAGATGACGTGGCAAAATTACAAGACTGCAGCTCTTTTGCCGGCAGCATAGCCACTGCCGACAGGCTGGTAAGAGTGATGTGGAAAGAGGCAGGAATTAATTTGGCAGACGTAATAAAAATGATGTGTACAACACCTGCCCGTATTGCCGGTGTGCAGGATTCTGTTGGTTCGATTGTTACAGGTAAAAATGCTGACATTGTCATCTTTGATGACTCAGTTAATATTGAAAAAGTTTTTATTAAAGGGCAACAAATGATTTAATTTATGCCGGCCGTTTGCGCAAGCCTATCCTTCAATTCTCAAAGAGTTAGCTTGTCCGCTTGTGCTCAAGTTGAAAAGAGTTAACAGTAAAGAACTAAAAAACTACGCTCAGGAAAATCTTCTCATGATGGGCATCTTAGTTTATTCAGCTTGTAGCTTATTACAGGTCACAAGCAGACGCTCCAACAAGGGGGCAAATTATAGGCTTCGGCCAATAGCGTTGTTTTTTATTCGCAGGAATCAGCCAATCAGAAGGGAAGTTTTTATTCAATAACCAGCCGCGTATAAGAGTGTGCTGCTATCTTTACGGTTACATCTATAGAATAATTCCTGCTTATTGGAATCGATTGCATTTTACCTTCTTTTTCTCTTAGGTGCGCAACGGTTGAAAGGCCTGGATAATATAACGGCAACTTTATCTTCCGGGTGATGGGGCTGTCAAGAGGGTTACAAATCATTACCAGCGCTTTTTCCTTCCATTTTGGATTTACGTGCATAATAGCATCATAATCCCTCCCGTCAGGGCGGGGGAGATGAATTAAGTCTGCATTCAAAATAACGCGGTATTTTTTGTACCAGGCGACAATGTTTCTTACCAATGCTTCTTTAGCAGGCGTGTCGTAAAGACTGGGGCCACGGTAACACGCCTGAACGCCGCTTCCGAAATTCTGAACAAGATGTGACCTTTACGCATTAAGGTGGTCATGTAAAGGCTCAATAGTAGATGCGGCTCCCCCTCCCCGGTATTGGGTGAGGGGTACAAAGGTCCAGCTCATACCCGGGGTTTTTTGCCAAGTACCGTCATAAATATTTTGTCTCCCTAAAATGAGCTGTCGCTCCCGGGGATGGGACCAATTATCTTCCCGGTATCCTATCGCTATTTTACTGGAACCATTCAGGAAATACCAATCCGGAGCATTCAGGTAAACATCCCTTTCTCTCAACCAGCGGTAAAAAGTATAAAAAGTGCTGTATGAACAAATTGACATTATGAATTATAGTAGCTTAGCTAAGGGGGTAGCCATACTTGTGCCCTGTAAAAGAAGAGGATTGGAAGTATAGTAACGCAAGGGACTTTTGAGGTATGAAAGGATTGATTACATTAAGTCATAGTTAGTATGAAGTGGCCCGACTTGTCACGATTTCGGGAAGTAGGCCAAGCTAAGGCTAAGCCTCATACCTGAGCCATGGAACATTCTTTATACTTTGACTAACATGGGGGCACCTCCTCTAAGAACTTAAAGCACCTATTGTCGTTGTGAAATTACCAATACCTGGACAAGGTTAATTATTAGGCTTTCATTCCTCTATTAGGCTATCCCAATAGTTCCATTCAAAATGTTTATAGAGATTGTCTACTTTTAGATCCTGTATATAACTTCTCAAATAATCACCTGGGCCATCGTGGTCTTGTCTTTAGCTGGTGTTATCATACGTCCTTTTGATTTGCCCGAAGCTTTGTGGGTGGTAGCGGGTTCCTTATTATTGCTGGCCTTAAGGTTGATTTCGCTGGAGGAAGCATTGGAAGGAATGGAAAAAGGTATTGATGTTTATCTGTTTCTAACAGGAATGATGCTGCTCGCTGAGATTGCCCGGGAAGAAAAGTTATTTGATTGGCTGGCAGCTCATACAATAAATTATGCTAAGGGATCATCTACTCTTCTATTCCTTTTGATTTATATCGTTGGGATTTTTGTTACCGCCTTTTTATCCAACGATGCTACTGCAGTTGTACTTACGCCAGCTGTTGCCGCTGCGGTTAGATCAGCAAAAGTTAAGAAGCCGCTACCTTATCTTATGATATGTGCTTTTATTGCCAATGCTGCTTCATTTGTGCTTCCTATCTCCAATCCAGCCAATCTTGTGATTTACGGATCTCATTTGCCACCCTTAATGAAATGGCTCTCAACATATATTTTACCATCATTACTGGCAATAATCATCACCTATATTTTATTGTATTGGAGACTGCGAAAGGATATCCATCAAAATGTGGAGACCTGGATACAAATACCGTCCCTTTCCAGGGGAGCTAGAATTGCAGGCATTTCTATTATTGTTACGGCAATCTTGTTACTGATATCTTCTTACTTTGGTTTTCAGTTAGGGCTACCTACTGCAATCTCAGGAATGCTCGCAACTACCATTGTTCTGCTGGGGTCGGGGAAAAAGCCATGGTTTATATTGAAAGATGTCTCATGGTCAATTCTTCCGCTGGTTGCCGGACTGTTTATAATGGTTGAGGCGTTGGATAACACGGGCTTAATCCGGGTGATCAGTTCTCTATTAAATAACAGCGCTTCAAAATCTGCTACCCTAACGGCATGGAGCAGCGGCACAATTACAGCAATTATAAGCAACCTTACTAATAATTTACCTTCCGGGCTAATTGCAGGAAATGTCGTTCAGGTGGCCAATGTTTCACCGGTTATAAAGCATTTCATATTGGTTGGTGTTGATTTAGGGCCTAACCTTTCTGTTACAGGATCACTTGCAACTATGCTTTGGCTTGTAGCTTTGCGCCGGGAAGGTGAAAATGTAAGTGCTATCACATTTCTTAAACTGGGTATAATTATTATGATCCCTGCTCTATTTGCTGCATTCGTAGCATTATTATTATAAACAATTTCAACGACTCATACTGCTGTAAAGCGTTATTGCCTCTGTCGTTAGGTTAGTCTGCCCATTTTCCTGACCTGTATCCCCGCCGGACATTTGATAAATTAAACTATGATTATGGAATGCCGGGTGCGGACACCCTGACAACAATTGAAGCGTTCCTTGATGAAAAATGATATTGAGCTTCTTGCATCTTTGAAAGTAAACAAGTATGATCGTGAATATCAAATCTGGAAAAGAGAACCATTAAGTATTGAACTGCTTAACAAGACTCTGTTTATTCAAAAGTTATAATACATTCATTATAATCCAGTACGGGCAGGCTTATGGGAGTTACCGGAAGATTATCGTTATTACTCTGCAAGGTTATATCATGACTGATGCAATAGTTTTTATATGCTGACCCATTTCACAGGAAACTAAATGTCGGTTAATAAACCCGTTGATCAGGTCCAGAGGTCTCCTACGGAGAGACCAGACCTTTAGATTTGCTTTCTAATATTTTATTAATATATTATTTCTATTACTATTT
>OBLU010001571.1_pt1 | contig 21222 bp, 11 predicted proteins | sample 1518681 | NCBI WGS metagenome assembly OBLU01 (sample SAMEA3539304, study PRJEB22396) | soil metagenome | biome: tundra; feature: field; material: soil | place: USA | collected 2010-05 | depth 0.15 m
AGGAGTTCCGGGCTCCGCGGGGAGCCCGGATTCCAGATTGGGACTAGCTGGTGGGCCGCTTGGCGCGGGCTGCGGGGACGACCACGGCCTGCTCCATGGTCGGCACGTTGGTGCCGCGAAGCTTTACTTCCATCTCGTGCACCTTGTCGGGCTGGTAGGTCTGGTAGTAGGCCTGCACCAGCAATTCCATGGTGAACGGATTGTCCTGATCCTCTTCCAAGTGCGCGATGGCGTTTTCGTATTTCTTCTGTTCCATGAGCAGAGTCCCCGCTGCGCCGTGGTACGAACTCTGGATCACGCGGTTGCGGCTGCCGTTGGCTAGAGTTTCGAGGTGGTGCAGCGACTGGTCGGCCAGCGACTGGTTGCCGGCGCGGGCGGCACGCACGGTGCGGATGCGGAGGATGCGCGACAGTTCCTCGTCGCGGTCCGAGGCGGAAATGGTGGAGCGATGGCTGAGCGATTCCTCAGCCAGCTTCAGATGTTTGATGGCAACGTTGTCGTCGGCCTGATACTCGGCCATCTGGCGGAGCGCCTGCGCTTCCTGAAGATCCTGCTCCTTGGCATGAGCGTTTTCGGCGACTTCGTGCAAGTCCTTGTCGGCTTCGGCGTAGTTGCCTTCACGAACGTATGTCATCGCCCGCTGAATGCTGTACGTGAGGCGGTCGGCTTCGGTGTGGGCGTAGCGGATGGCCTTGTCGTATTCCACGCGGGCTTGTTCCTGATTGCCCATCAGCGCATAGGTGTCGCCGAGACCGAGTTGCGAACTTACGAAGTCGGGATCCATCTTGAGGGCGGCACGATAGTGCGTGAGCGCGCCTTCAAAGTTGCCGGCCATCCGCAGAAGCTCTCCGTAGGAATCCTGCGGATTGGGCTCTTTGGGCAGCAGGAGAGTGTAGCGGTCCATGGCCGCGAAGGCCTTGGCAAATTGCCGGTTGCGGGCTTCGACGTAGGCCAGATCGTTGAGGGCCGCGGGGAAGTTCTTGTCGATCGCCAGGGCCTTCTCCATCATGCGCTGCGCCTGGTCGTTGCCGTTTTCTCCCATCAGCCAGTTGCCCGCGAGGTAGAGCAGGTGCTTGTCGCGGGGATACATCTCGAGCATGTCGTTCATGGCGGTAATGCCGCCGAGGAAGTCGCCTTCCTGTACCTTCGAAATCCACGAGACCATGAGCTGTTCGCCGGGTGTCAGCTTGGGCGCAAGAGCCTTGGCCTTGGCGCGAGCTTCGCTGACTTCCTGGGGATTGCCGCTGTTAAAGGCGATCCAAGCCCAGGCGACGGCGAGGTTGGGATCTTCTTTCACGGCTGCGCGCCAGTCTTCGTTGCAGCGTTCCAGATAGAGATTCTCGTAGTCCTGCATTCCCTTTTCGTAAAGCTCTCGGGCCTTTGGGGACGAGGTCGTAACCGGCAGCGTGCTGGATTCACCCTTCTTGACGTGGTGCGCAAAGAGCGGCGCGGCGAGACAGAGAGCGAGAAGGAAAACGGCATACGTCTTCATAGAACTGGAGCGACGCATCGAGGATCTCCGGAACAGAGCTTTGTGGGGAGGAGACTACGAGAAGAGGGTAACATCGGCGTAATCGGGGGACGAGGTGACGAAAGGCGTGGGACGGGAGGGGGGAAAGGCTCAGGTTTCAAGGTTTCAAGGTTTCAGGGTTTCAGGGTTTCAAAGTCTCAGGGTTTCAAGGTTTCAGGGTTTCATAGTCTCTGGATTTCGGGGTTTCCGGCTTCGAGCTTGGGTGGGTCGTGTGTTCTGGGGTTCGGGGTTCTGAGAACGAGGGGATTTTTGGGGAGCTTTTTTGGATTCGGAGGAGATTTTGGGGTTTGTTACTGATTGGTAACCCCTACCCCCCTCCCCCCTCGATCTATTGGAATCATCGGGTTAGAGGAAATTCGTCCGCAATATCTTGCGGCTCAATCGGTTACGGGCAAAATCCTGAAAACAAGGAACTTAGCTTCTCGCCGCCGCCCGAAGGCCAAGCGCTATCGCGAACTCATGATCTGCTTTCTTGCGGGCTGTGCGCAAGGTTAGATGTCACAAGGGGCTGTGGATTTCTATGCATCGTGAGGCGGCGGGACTCCAAGACAACGCGATGGGAGGCCACAAATATACGCGTTAGTTTCAGGCGTCCCTACGGGGCGCGGTTGGCCATCGTGGCGCGACACCCGGCGTTAGAAACGCCGGGCTATTTTCAGGAATTCCTCCGGGACTCAATCACAGGAATCTCCCCCACAGTTTCATCCGGTCTGACGATGGTCCGCGAACTAGCCAGACAAAATAAGAAATCTGCCCGGACAAAAAAGCCCCTGCCGGAGCAGGGGCCGATCGATAGCTCGGGTTCATTAGAAGGTGATCTTCGCTGCGAACTGCACGCCGCGAGGACCGCCGCCGCCAAGGAAGGGGTTGCCAATGCCAACGTCGCCGGTCGCGGTGAGCGAGTAGTACGCTGGCCCTCCAGAGAAGTTGTATCCGCCAGTGAGGTAGTTCGGCGTGCCGATATTGCCGATAAAGTTGGGCAACAGCGGATTGGAGAAGTTGGGATGGTTGAGCAAGTTAAAGAACTCGGCGCGAAGGTCAAGAACCACGTGCTCCGACAGCGTCGTGTCTTTGAAAATGGAGAAGTTGAACTCCTTGAAGGATGGACCCTTTAGGGAGTTGCGGCCGAGGTTGCCAAAGTGGCGCGTACCCGCGACACAATTGCTCTCATTCGTAGCCCCGGGATTCAGCGCCGGATTCCACGTACAGGGCACGGCGAAAGACGCCAGGTTCAGATACTGCGCGGGATTGTGGGGGGAATACTGCGGCGTCGAGATTTGGTCGGGACGATCAAAGCCCTCGCCTGCTCCGGAATAGTCGCCCTGGAATTCATAGTTCAGGTGCCAAGGCTGGCCGTCCTGTAGGTTAAGTACACCGTCGAGGCCCCAGCCGTTCTTCAGCTTCGACATCGCTCCGCCCATCTTGGGAAGTTGGTAGGTGAAGTTCCAGGTGAAGCGCTTACGAATGTCGAAGCTGGAATTTCCACGATCGCCCGCAGGGAAGGTACTGTTCTGGGGCTGCGCCTGGTTGGGCTCGAAGTCTTCGAGATCGCTGGCATTATCGATGGAGTGCGACCATACGAAATTGGCTTGTGAGGTCAAACCGTGCCACCCACTCGTCCGCAGGCTAGCCTGCAGCGCGTTGTAGATGGAGTTGGCTCCGGACTTCTCCTGGTTAATGTAGAAGAAATTTGGATAGTTCCGGGGCACTCCGTAGGACGTGACACCATTGGCCAGATCGGCAGCGGTGATCTGCGCTTGGCTGGGCTGATTGATGTCAAGGAACTGGAACAGCTTCGTTCCTTTGGCTCCAACGTAACCAAGCTGCAGCACGCTCTTGCTGCCCAGTTGTTGCTGGAAGTTCAGATTGAAGTTCTGCACGTAAGGCGTGCGCATCTTTGGATCGATGGAGAAGAAGTCGCCCTCAGGACCATACCCGGAATAGACCGGGGTTCCCGCGGCCAAGGGGCCGGCCTGAGCGCTGCCGGTGGCGAGTGCTTGCGATCCCAAGCCAGGATAAGCCGGACCCGGACAAAAGACGCAATTCCAGGGCAGGTGGCCGAGGAACATATCCTGAGAGAACGCGTCATAGAACAATCCCCACCCGCCCCGGACTACAGTCTTGCCTTTGCCGGTGACGTCGTAAGCAAACGCCACGCGGGGGGCGAAGTTGTTCAGATCCTTGCCGTACAGCTGATTGGTTTGATCGTTACTGCCACCGTTCGCAGGATTGAAGGTATAGAAAAGGCCGTTCTTTTCTCCGGTGACGCCAAAATAATCCCAGCGCACGCCGTAGTTAAATGTGAGCCGGGCAGTCGCGCGGAAGCTGTCCTGGATAAAAAGCCCGTCGCTGTTCTGGAAGGTGTGCCTTCTGGAATAGCCTGTGACCTGTTTGCCTCCGCTCGGCAACCCATTCAAGAAATCCGAGATGTCGTTGAAACTGAGGGTGCCCCGGAAGTTGTGATCGATGACTTGCATGATAGTCGTGCGCCGGAATTCGTATCCGAACTTGACGTCATGCTTGCCCGACTTCCACGAGTAGTTGTCGACAAAGTGCCAGTTGGAATCCACGCGATTGCGCGGGATGGAACTGGTGGCTCCAATCTGCGAGAAGCCGGCAACGCCGGTCGCGGGAAGGCCGCCGTCATAGTTGCCGACACCGGTGTCCAACCCGATGGAGTTGGGGTTGAAGCTCTGGTCCTGGGGGAAGAAGCCCTCCACGAAGCGGTTCCATCCCAGACGGGCTTCGTTCACCTGACTGGAGTTGACCACCTTTACATAGGAAAGAGAGATCAGTTGCACGCGCGTCGGGGTTACGGTATTGAACCCGGGCAGCAGGCCGCCAGCCAACTGCGCGAAAGGAAAGCTCTGGTTGCTATCGCCAAAGTAGTAGCGACCAGTAAGCATGTTGTTTGCGTTGAAGTTCTCGTCGATCTTGCCGATGAAGCTGTCCACGCGATTGAAGAAGGAAGTTGAGGTGGAAAGATTAGGGCCGTTTGGGCAACTGGTGTCCCACGCGGTATTCAAGGGGCCTAGATTTTCGCTCGGCAGGGGAGCCGCGCTCGCAATATTCGGAGTGGGCCAGGGATTGCGAGCAAGCAGGGCACCGGTGACCGCGTTGGCGGGGCCGTTGGCAGCGATATCTGCTGCAATCTGGGCCGGGTTCGGCACGCAAGTGATTCCAGCCTGCGCTCCATTTTCGCGCTGGCCTTCATAATCCGCATAGAAGAATGTCTTGTCTTTGACGATCGCGCCGCCCAAGGCGCCACCAAATTGGTTGTTGTTGAATGGGCTCTTGGGATCCGTGGCCGGATTGAAATAGTTGCGCGCTCCCATTTTTCCGCTGCGGAAATACTCCAGCAAAGAACCATGCAGGGCGTTGGTGCCGCTCTTGGTCACGATATTGATCACGGCGCCGCTGTTGCGGCCGTACTCAGCTTCGTAGTTGGAAAGGACGCGCAGTTCAGCAACTGCGTCGAGCGGGAGGATCGTAGCGGGATCGCCGAACACGCCCGCTTCGTTGATGGCCGGATCGTTGCGGTAGCCGTCGTTCATATCGGTGCCGTCGAGCAGGAAATTGTTCGAGCGGCCACGAGAGCCATTCATGGAGAAGGTTCCATAAGAACCGGGCGAATCCGAAATCTGGTCGGGAGAGCCAGCGACACCGGGATTCAGATAGATCAGTTTCTGATAATCACGCCCGTTGACCGGGAGGCTCTCAATCGTGTCGGCGGTTAATGTCCCGCCCAGTTCGGAGGAGGTCGTCTCCACCTGCGGCAAAAGGTCACCCGCAACCTCAACCCTGGTCGAGATCTGACCGGTCTTCAGAGCGGCATCGACGCGGCGCTCGGTGGCGACGTCGACGGTCACGCCGGTGGCAACGAATGTCTGGAAGCCTTGCTGCACCACGGTCACGGTGTAGGTGCCGATGGGGAGTTCAGGCAGGGAGTAGCTGCCGTCGGCGCTGGTTTCGGAGGTGCGCTCGAGTCCGGTGCCTGTGTTTTTCACCGTCACCTTCGCGCCTGGGACGACGGCGCCGGAAGGATCGGTCACGGTGCCGAGGATGGTCCCGCGGAAGGTCTGTGCCGACAGGCTTACTGCGGCCAGAAGAACAAACACCAGACTTGTCGACACCAGGAAGATGCGCGCTCTCATTTGGTCTCCTTGAAACGGTTCAGTTTTTGGAGGAGTGTTTGGTGGCTTGCGGGGGGAGCCGATTACTTCGGTCACTTCTGGAAAAGCTTGCAATTCCTTGCATACTAAGAAGTTGCGCCGCCCCCGGCCCGCAAAGTCGCTGAGAAACATTACCGAAAGCTGATCCCTACAGTCAACCATGTAGTTATGAATGGGAGCGATAGATTTTACGAATAAGGTAACTGGAGGGGCAGCTGTCAGCCATCAGCTGTCAGCTTTCAGTTCGGGTCCCGCACGAGATCCCTTCGACTTCGCTCAGGGCAGGCTCTTCGCTTCGCCTGAAGAACGGCTGCGCTCAGGATGACGCCCCCAAAAAGTAAAAGGGACGATTCTGCGTTTTGGCTGAGAGCTGACGGCTGATAGCTGAGGGCTGGAGTTAGAACGTGAAGGCTACGCCGCCGCGGACGGAGCGGGCGGATTGGACCAGATAGACGGTTTGACCGTCCTGGCCGAGGACGGGGACATAGCCCTGCGCCAAGAGGTTGCGCAGGTCGATGATGGCTTCCACATGGCCGCCCATGGCGGGAATCGGCTGGCGGACGAAGATGTTCAGGAAGGGGTCGCTTTGACCGGGCGACGCGTTAAACATGTCGACCGGAGTCAGGGCAGAACCGTTGACCCAGCGGTAGGAGGCGATCCAACTGGTGCGGGTGCGCGGGGCGGTTCCGCTCAGCTTGACGGCGAGAGCGTGGCGGCGCTGGGTCGTGATCCAAGGTTGGGCGTTCTGCAACGTTACGTCGGAGCGCGAGAGATCCAGAACGCCGCCGTAAGCGTAGTCGAGAGTGGCCGTCAGATCGGCCGAGACTTTGCGCTGGAGAACGACACGGAGGCCGTTGGTATCGAGGGTCTTGCCGGTATAGCTGAAGGTGCCGGAGCTGACGTCGGGCAAGAGGAATCCGCCCACAGCAGTGGTGAGGCCGGTACCGGTGAGAGCCGGGTCGCCAACGCGGTCAGAGAAAACCGCGACCTGAACGTTGGTCTTGCCTTCACGGTGGGAGACGCTGACTTCGTGGTGATGAGCGCTCTCCATTTTGGGAGCGAAGTTGAGGAGGCTGACTCGCGGATTGGATTCGCTCAGGTCGGCGGGAGCGGAGTCGAATCCCTTTTCCATGCGCGGGTCAGGCCGGGAAGTGGCGTACTCGTATTCCAGAACAGTGTCGGGGGAAAGATGGAGATCGGCAGAACCGTAGGGGCGGAAGGCGGACACATGTCCCAGGAACTGGATGGTCTGGAGTTCGCTGCCGAACTTGAATTCGAGAATATCGCCGACGGAAAAATCATCGGAGGCGGAGAGGGCGAGCGCCTGCAAAGCGGCGTTGTGGAGGCTGGGATCGGAAGCGGCGAACCGACGAACCGTGACACCCATGGTCGGCGTCGAGCCGTTCATCAAGCGACGCGAATAGCTGGAGCGCAGCACGGCGGCGGGGAGACCGTCGCCATACCCAACGTTGCCGCTGAAAGCGAGGTGTCCGTCAGAGAAAATGGAACGATCGAGCGTGAAGGCGGTGCTCATGTCCGATCCAGTGCCGTAGCCGCCGGCAGCGGAGCCTGCGAGGAAGGAAAGCGTTCCGGTCAGATCATGGCTCTGCTTTTCGGCGGGCAGAGTGGGATCGTCAAAGATGCGCAGAATGGGGCGGTTGGCGACGGAACGAAGAGTCCACTTCCAGTCGTCGTCATCCGGCAGATTGCGGATGGGGCCCAGTTGCATGACGCCCAGCAACGTGCTCAGTGTGACGTTGACGTTGAGACTGGCGCCGGGACGAAGACCGACTTTTTCGCGCAAGGCCGGGAGGAAAGAAGGCGCGGTGACTTTGAGAGTGTAGAGACCGGGCAACAGGCCAGTGGCGGCGTAGTATCCGGCGCCGTCGGTGAAGACGGTCAACGTGCGATTGGCGGAGCCGAGGATCTGCACAACGGCGCCCATCTGGGGAGCGCCGGAGATGTTGCGAACGTATCCTGTGATCGCTCCCGGGCGGTCAACGGCCCAGACAGGAAGCGACAAGCCGAACACGATTGCCCAAGTTCCGAGTTTACGCAGTCTCACTCCACCCCCACCCCCTGGGGAGAAAATTGCAGGGAGTTACTCTACGGCAAATACGGCTGACGGATCAATGGTCTGCTTTGAGATGTTGTCGTTCACCTTGATCTCGATCTTGTACGTGCCGGGCTGCAGGTTGGCGGCTACGATCGATTTCTGCAGCGTCACCTGGTCGCCAATGTTACCCATGCTATCGGTGGTTTCTGTCTTCTGGACCACCTGTTTATTGGTTGCGAGATTGGTGATGTCGTATTCGAAAGTGGCGGAAGGCTTATGGGTCTTCTCGTCCACGCCGAGATTATAGACCTGCATCCAGAAATTGAGCTTCTGATCTTTGTCCTTCTTGAACATGGCGGGCTTGCCGTCAGAGGGAGCCACGCGGGGCCGGATTTTCATGGTGCCGATGACGAACATGCCGGTGCCGATGGCCTTGGTGGGAACCGGTTCCATGGAGTCGGCGACGATGAGAGTTGAGGTCGCGAGTTTGTCGTCGGAGAATTCGGGGACGACAACGCTGCGGCTCCATACGCCTTTGCGGTCGCCGTTGACGTCTTTGATGGCGATGTTCAGCTTGTAGCGGCCGGCGCGCAGCGGCAGCGCCTTCCAGTAGACGGAGGCGTTCTCTGCGGTGCGGGGCAGCAGTTCGGCGGGCACGTCGACCTGCACGGTGTCTTCAAAAGTCTGCACGATCTTGCCGGTCAACGTGGTCAGGCGGGCGAAGATATTGACGGTGCCGCGCTGAATGCCGTCTTTGTTTACGAAAGTGATGTCGCGATTGCGCAGCTGAATTGTGACCGGGACCAGGACGGTGTCGCTGGTGACTTTCACGAAGTCAGTGCGCACGTCGAACGGCATCGGGTTGAGAATGACCTTCGAGTTGACGGCCTCTTCCAGATCGGTGAACTTGACCTTGGGAGCGGCTTGCAACTTGGCGAACTGCTCGAGGCGGTCGAATTCCTTGGTCTGAACCATCGAGCTATCCGGGCCTGCGCCCAGACGCTCCATGCCGTTGCCGGAGAAGCGCGCCGCCTTGTTCGACATGCCCATCTGCTCATAGAGCGTGAGGCCCGCGTTAGGGGTCATGAGCAGAGCGTCTTTTTCGGAGCGGTCAAGAGTCATGTGGAACTCGCCGCACATGCAGGTGTCGACGAATTCGATGATGACTTCCTGGCCAATCCCTTCAATGTAGCGATAACGCCAGTCTGCAAAGGGGAAGGTCGAGGTCTCGCCGCCGCCTTCTTCCATCGGGCGCTCGTAAGTTCCGCCCGAGGGATGATCATCGATTTCATCGGGCTTGCCGAAAACGATGTAGATGCGGCCCCGATCGGTCTTCCAGCCGGGCACGCCTGCAGCGAAATGCTCGTTGGCATAGGCAATGCGCTGGTAGTGCTCTTCCTTATATTCGTTCTCTTCCGTGTCCGGAGTGGGATCGCGGCGCTGCCAGAAGGCTTCAATGAAGTTGTCGCGTTCTTCGTCGTTCGACAACTGCTTGAAGGCGGCGCGCTCTTCGTCCGTAATGATGTAGATAACGTCTTCGTCGAGCCACTTCTTGTAGACCTTGCTCACTTCCGCCTTGAACGCGCGCTCATTCTTCTTGCGCAGCTTTTCATTGATCGGGCGGGTGAGGGGATCGACGGCGTCAGGAGCCGGCTTGGCTTGCGGGGTGCCGGCGGCGTCTTTCGCGGAAGTGTCGGTGGCGGGTTTGTCGGTGGCGGATTTGTCAGCGGACTTCGCATCCGGCTGGTCCTGGGCCACAGCCCCACAGACCAGTAGACCGAAAGAAATCAGCGAAATTCGGAGAACTGCTTGATACGAAGCAACCCGGAACATGAGAGGGACTCCTACCAGACTACCGTCTGCTCATTTTAGGCTTGTTCGTCCTGCGAAAGCAAGGTTAAGTCGTGCCCCGAGAACCACAAAAAACGTACTCCAACCGTGTTTTTAGAAGCGTGGGAGGTTGCTCGGAGTTGCCTGAGCCTCTACCAAATCCATGTGCCAAATCCATACTGCCAGAACGGTATGGCAGGGCTATAATGGGTGGTTCCGGGGCGGTAGCTATCAATTCCCTCTCGTAACGGGTCTCGGCCATTTCTTCTAATTCCTGATCGGGAACTTTCTTCGCGGCAGGATCGTACCAGATGATGTGTGTCCGTCAGCCCCAACCGTGCAAGAGGGCTTGTTTTGCGTAACTGCAGGCTGGCGCAGGACTTGGCCTTCTGTGGGAGATAAATTGCCCGGACAGTGACGGGAATCATGAAAGCTTGGAAAAAAATTGCGATTGGCGTTGGTATTGCGGTTGTGCTCGCAATCATTGTCGGTTTTACCGTTCATCAGAGCAGCAAGAACGTAGTGACGGTGCAAACCGGGAAGGTGCAGCGGCAGGATCTGGCCACGGTGGTGAGCGCTTCGGGTGAGATCAAACCGAAGACGTACGTCAACATCGGCGCGAATGCCTACGGAAAGATCACCCACCTGTTTGTGAAGGAGGGGGATCAGGTAAAGAAGGATCAATTGCTGGCGCAGCTGGAGAACGTACAGTCGGCGGCGGATGTGACGGCGAATCAGGCGTCGGTGCAGGCGGCCGAGACCGATGCGCTGGCGGCCGATGCGGCGCTCCGGACGTCGCAGGCGGACCTGGTTCGGGCGCAGGCGGACTACGACCGCAACAAGCAGGACTGGGATCGCGCGCAGAATCTGTTCAAAGACGGGTTGATCGCGAAATCGGATTTCGACATGCGCCAGAATGCGTGGGCCACCGCGGACTCCGGGCTGGCGCAGGCACAAGCGCGCGTGGCACAGGCGAAAGCGCAGCAGGATTCCGCAGCCAAGCACGTGTCGCAGGCGCGGGCGAACTTAACGCGCGTCAACGACGTATTGCAGAAGACGACCTACAGCGCGCCCTATGACGGCGTGGTCACGAACCTGCCGGTGCGGGAAGGTGAGTCGGTGGTTATTGGAATCCAGAACGCCCTGGGCAGCACGCTGATGACGATTGCCGACATGTCGGTAATTACGGCTGAAGTAAAGGTGGACGAGACCGATATTGTGAATGTGCATCTGGGACAGCCCGCGGAAGTCACGATTGACGCGATTCCCAAGAAGATCTTCCACGGGAAGGTTTCGGAAATTGGAGACAACGCGATCGTGCGGTCGAGCGGAGTATCAACCTCGCAATCGACGACGGCGAGCGAAGAGGCCAAGGATTTCAAAGTGGTGGTGACCCTGACCGATCCACCGAAAGACTTGCGTCCGGGCCTGTCGACCACGGCCAAGATTACGACCGCCAACCGGAGTAATGCGCTGGCGATTCCGATCCAGGCGCTGACGCTGCGCAGCAAGGACCAGGTTGAGCAACAGAATAATCCGCCGGGATCGGTGCACGCCGCGGCACCTGCGGCCGCAGAAACTGCATCGAAGACAAAAAAGGGGGATGACGTGCAGGGGGTCTTCGTCATCCGCAGCAAAAAGGCTGTTTTCGTTCCGGTGAACACGGGAATTACGGGCACGACCGACATGGAAGTGCTGGACGGTGTCAAAGAAGGGGACGAGGTCATTACGGGGAGTTACAAAGTTTTGCGCACCCTGCGTCCCGGAAGCAGCGTGAAGATCGATAATACGGTCCCGAAAAAAGAAGAAGAGTCATAACCTTAGCCGGGTTGGTACGTCCAAAGGGCAAGCCGGCGAGGTCTCGAAACACGGCGTCTCAGAAAACGGAGCCTTGCAACAGTAACGTACTGAACTTTAATACGACTGAACCTTAATACGATCGGAGAGGTCAGTGGCACCGGACAGATTGAGCGAAGACCAGGAGAAAAGAATGGCAACCGCAGAAGTCCTCAGCATGCCCACTACTACGAACCTAGCGCCGCCCGAATCCTGCATGATCGCGGCCGAAGACCTGTGGAAGACTTACGACATGGGATCGGAGCAGCAGGTGCATGCGTTGCGTGGGGTCAATCTGCGTATCCAGCGCAACGAATACGTCGCCATCATGGGGCCGTCGGGCTCGGGCAAGTCGACGCTGATGAACCTGATTGGATGCCTCGACACGCCTTCGCAGGGCAAGTACTGGCTCAACGGCCAGCTGGTCAGCGAACTGGACGACGACGAGCTGGCGCGCATCCGCAACAAGGAAATTGGATTCGTGTTCCAGACCTTCAACCTGCTGGCCCGGGCAACGGCGCTGCACAACGTGGAACTGCCGTTGATCTATGCCGGGATTCCGACGGAAGAACGAATGGAGCGTGCCAAGGGCTCGCTGGCGGCCGTGGGCATGGAGTCGCGCATGAGCCATAAGCCGAATGAACTCTCCGGCGGTCAAAGGCAGCGCGTAGCCATTGCGCGCGCCCTGGTGAACAAGCCTTCGATCATTCTGGCGGACGAACCGACGGGCAACCTGGATTCGCAAACGGGCGTGGAAATCATGGCGCTGTTCGATCGCCTGCACGCGGAAGGCAACACCATCATTCTGGTTACGCACGAAGGCGACGTCGCGGAGTATGCGCACCGGGTCATCCACATTAAGGATGGCGTGATTGCCAGTGATCAGAGCAAGGGTCCGGGGCAGCGCAGTTAGGATTCGATCTTACCGATCTCGTTTTGAATAGGACGCCCAGCCAATCGGCTGGGCGTTTTGCTTGTGCAGGGGATCGACGCCGAGCTGCAGAGCAACCAAGATCTAAGCGCTCAACTCCTTTGCAAGAGCCGACGGTGAGTGCTATGGGGATATTTCGCCAACTATGGCTCGACTGGCGCTGGCCAACTTGTAGCGTCGCTACTTGCGCTTCTTGAGTTCGTCCCGGACCACTTCCATCAGACTTGTTTTATCAGCCCAAATCCTCTCAATTTCATTCCACGCCTGACGAGATTGCGGACCGAGAAACGGAATGAACGCTTCTTTTCCAAACGCCTGCCACGACGCCACATTCTGAACATCCTCAAGAAATCCGATTGCAATTAGTTCACGCAGATTTTGGTTTCCATTCACGAGCCAATGTTCCATCAGATCGAATGCACGTTGCAGGTCTGCGGAGTTGCCATTTGGGTAGAGATCTTTTACGACGAAATGAGCGAACTCAGCAATGTCGTTGTAACTTCCTGCGGGTTTTCCTTTCCACAATTCGAGATGCTTTTCCCATCGGGGACGAAAGCGTGGAAAGTCCGCGACCAATCGCGGCATGACTTCAGCTTCCGTTAGCTTGTCGTCACGGTAGAAAACCCAGTCAGGCATACAGGCTTAATCATAACTCTTGTTAACAGGCCTTAGCACAAGCTTGCGCCGTCTGTTCGCCCGTGAGTGGGGATTTTAGCGTAATGGGGACTTTTCGCCAACTGCGGCTACTGCGTTGGGACCACCACCTCAGCGAATGTTGCCTTTGCCACCCCAAAATCTCCCAAGTTCATCCCATGCCTCACGCCCGAATCTAAGGGCAACGTGTCCTCGCTATGGCCGGCTTGGACTTTTTTGCTTTTCAGTTGCGACGCCCGCAGCGGGCCGTCCGCGATCCGGACTATGGCTTCTTCTCCGCAGGTGCAGATTCGTGCTCGAAGTGCTGATAGTTGAGAATGGCGTTGAATACCATCGCGTAGGTGCCGAGGGTCTCGCCGCGATAGATCGGGTTGTTCCCAAACAGCAGCACGTTTCCCTGGCCCAGGTGCGCGTCCACCACGACGGCATGCTCGGCAATCGACGACCCTTTATCGAGAAGGCCGTCAAGCAAGAGGCTCTTCCCCTCAGAGAAGCGTAGGATGACCTCGGGCCGGCTCTGAACCGGAATCACAAGTGGGTTGTTGCGCGTCTGTTCGTCATCTAAATGCGCGGGTTCCCATGGCTGCTGCTTCACCAGCGGTTCGGGCTTGACGATCGTTCTGCCCAAGGGCACGTCGCTGTCTTCAACAGTGCCGCGACCGGTTTCGCGTTTCGCGTAGGGGTCCAAGGGGTCGGTCAAGGGATCCATCAAAACGCGACCTGGGGTGCGTCCGAGTATGTTGCTCACATTGAACGCCATCCCGTTGGCACTGATGACGGGAACTCCGGATCCGTAGCCAAAGGCAACAGGATGTTCGCTGGCCACGAACACGGTACTGAGCACAGAGCCCACGACGCGGGCGTCGCCCTTGGGAGCAACGCTGACGCCCGGAGCAAGGCCAGTCTCGATGGCGAACTGCGCGGTGTCTTCGCAGGTGATGAGAAGCCCGCCTTGCTCCACGAACTGCTTCAGATGGGCAAGGCCTTCGTACCCTAGGCCGGGGCGAATGTCGGGCGTGCTGTCGAGGGCGCCGAGGTTGGGAGTCAACTCGGACTTCTGCCACGGCATTGGGTTGCTCCACATGGGAATGCCGTCGAGGATCTCTAGTGAGGAAGAACGACCCACGGGAGCGAAGACGACAACGTCGTACTTTTGTCGGAGGTCCGCTTGGTTCGCAACCGTCTGCGTGCTGATGTAATCGAAGGGCACGCCCAGGGTATCGAAGGCGTAGCGCCACCAACCTTCCGTCTGGGTGCCAAGCCAGGTGTGCATGATGGCGATGCGCGGAGCGGTTACTGTGTGGGCCTGGACAGAAGGCTCTGCAGTGAGTCGAGTCGCGTCGAGCGCAAGATCTTGCAGGATCCCGCCGACTCGATCTTCGGGAGCGTTCGTGATCAGCAATGAGCCGGCTGCGAAGTGTTTGCCCTCGGCATCGAAGGACTTTTCCGCAACCCGGATGGTTGCTCCTTTGAGTTTGTAGACCAGTGACAGCAGCGAAACCTGCCCGGTGTTGTCGACGGCAAGCACACTGCCGGCGCCGGAAATTTTGCCGGCAAGACTCGCCGGATCATCAAGGCGCGTCATCTTGGATTTCAGGATCGAAGCATCGAGCACCCGCGCAACTTTCAGGTTGAAGAGGTGAGTGAAGGACCATCCAGTGTCATCGTATGGATGCTTCTGTGGATCGGCAGCGGCCCAGAACTGACGATCGAGCAAGGCATCGGCGACGCGCGAGTAGGGCTGATCCATGCGGATGACGATGCTGCCAGCTGGGAAGGTTTGCTCCTTCGGTTTGTCTGCGCGCTTTTCACCCGGGATGGTGGACGTGACCGCATCCGACAGCAGTTCCACTTCGACATGCTGGCGCTTCAATACCTTGAGTAACTCAATCTGGCGATTCGTATCGGCCGGGTCCGCAGGAATCACATAGGCGGCGGGCCCTTCCAGCGATGGCTTCTCGACGGCGCGCTTGCTCTTCATGTAGTAGTTCTCGAGGAAATGACGGGTGTTCTGCGAGAAGTACGAAAGGGTTGATAGCAGAGCGCTTTCTTCGTAGTTGTTGTTGTCACGCTGCGACCAGTTCACTACGGGAAGCGGCGGATTCTGACGGTACCAGGTGCGCGAGTAATCTTCCGGGCGAAGGATGCGCTTCTCGGTGTCGGCGCCTCCGTTGCCGAAGGTCTCATAGAGGCGGCTGATGCCGTTGTGCATGCCAGCCAGGAACATCAGATATCCGGGACTCCAGGTGTCGAAGTCGCCGTGGGTGAAGACTCCAGGCATGCCGAAGCTCTGCATCTGGGCAACGTTGTTCCAGCCCAGTTCCGCCCACTCGTCGGCGAGGACAGGGTCCGCCCATGCATTGTAAGGTCCGTCTCCCACCGTGTTGTCATAGAGAAATGGAACCGACTCGTGCAGGTCGTGCAACACCTGCGCATGCCAGGCAAGATAGGTATCGAGAACGTTCCGGGTCAGATCGAGAGTCATGGCCATGGCGTCGCGGTTGTTGTCGTGGGCGACATAGTGGCCCCAGTAAAGAAGGCGCGGCCAATCCTGGCCGGGATGAGCTTTATGCCATTTGTAGATATCGACCATGCGGTCGCGGCCGTCGACTTCCACGACCGGAGTGATGAGCACGATCATGTGAGACCGGATGTACTTGATATAGGGCGCATCGTCGACGGCGAGACGATAGGCGAGTTCCATCAAGGCTGTGGGGGCGCCGGTTTCGGGAGAGTGAATGGTGCCGGTGATGTAGTAAACGGGCCAGGATTGGTCGACAAGCTGGCGGGCTTTGGCATCGTCGACGTTGATGGTGCGCGGATCGGCGAGCGCGGCCAGACGCGCGTCATTTTCTTTCGCGCCAGCGAGAAGCTTGGGGTCGGCGATGGCCGCAGCAATCATCTCGCGCCCTTCCTCGGAGTGGCCGATGCTGAAGACCTTCACGCGCGGACTGCTCGCCTCGAGAAGGCGAAAGTACTTGTACACATCTTCGGCATAAGGAAGCATGTCAGGCGCGCCGGAAACGTCGCCGAGGATCTTGGCGGGTGTAGGGACGGTTTTTGAGGCGGGAAGGTAGTCCACCAAGGGAGAGATGAAAGAGGGATCGGTGGTGTATTTGTGAATCTGATCGGTGTATTGCTGATCGATAGGCTGCCGGGGGTCGCGAGAAAAGTTTGAGTTCAGTTGCTGGGAGAGCAGAGGCGCACTGGTGAAGAACAAGATGGACGAGACGGCGAGTAATCCCAGTTTGGATCGGATCATTTTCCCTCGTTGTCGATTCGATTGCTTGGGGTCCAAGTGTCACATAAAACGGCTATCGAGGGAAACAGCTTGCGGCCTGGGGGCCTTTTTTGTGTGACATCGGAAATGAGGGCCCGGTGAGGTTAAGGCTGTCCCATCCCGATGATTTGCGGTTGGGCTGGGGCGGCTTGCGGCGCGGGATCCGCAACCACGACGCGGTCCCTGCCTTCTTTCTTCGCACGATAGAGCGCGGCGTCCGCGGCTTCGATCAATTCTTTGGGAGTCGTGCCATGGCGGGGAAGCCCCGCAACACCCACGGAGACAGTGACCATCCCGAGAGATCGCCCCTGGTGCAGAACCGTTAACTCACGCAATTTGGATCGGATGCGCTCGGCACGGGCCTGCGTGACCTTCAAATCGGCGACGGGAAGGATGACGAGAAATTCTTCGCCACCGAAGCGGCACACAATGTCCTCGGCGCGGACGCTCTTTAACAGGAACGAAGCAGTCTCGCGCAGAACGGTGTCGCCGGCCTCGTGGCCATAAGTGTCGTTGAATTTCTTGAAGTGGTCGAGGTCGAGCATCAGGACACCCAGGCCCTGCTCGGCGCGCACCGCCCGGCGCGTTTCGCGTCCCAGCATCTCTTCCAGATAGCGGCGGTTGTAAAGGCCGGTCAACGGATCGCGGATCGACTGGTTGCGCAAGGCCTCACGCAGGCGGATGTTGGCTACGGAGAGGCCGACCTGCTCGGCGAACATGTTAACCGTGAACAGAACGGGCTGGGGCACTTCGCCGGTATCGATCATCTGGAAATGCAGGATGCCGATCGCTTCGCCGTGCGCCAGCAGCGGCAGGCAGATATAGGAGTGATCGGGGGACGTCACATGTCCGCACTCAGCGGAGTGGTCGCCGGCGAGGACGACGTGCATGTGTCCGGTGCGGAGAGCCCAGCAGTCTAGCGGTCCAAATGCATTATCGGGCAAAGTGCAATCTTCCCAGAGGGCCGCCATCTCGAGCCTTTCGCGGGAAGCGTTGAACAGATGCACGGCGCCACGCAGTTCGGGAAATACTTTCGGAGCCATGCCGGCAACCACGGAGAACGCGTCTTTCACCTCGGTGCAACTCTGCAGCAGTTCCGCCATCTTGGCCAGGTTGGTGGCCCGGTTCGAGCGCTTGGTCAGTTCGCGTACCATGCGGTCGTTTTGCTGATTCAGTTCCTGCTGCGCCAGGGTGCGCTCGCGCATTTCCGATTGCAAGAGGCTGTTGGCTTCCATCAGGGCTGCGGTGTGTTGACGGACTTGCTCTTCCAACAACTGCTGGTTGCGAATCTGGTCATCAATGTCGGCGCAGGCTCCGAACCACTTCACGATGGCGTCTGAGGAATCCCGCATGGGAGTGGCGCGCACCAGGTGCCAGCGAAAACCTCCCGCAGCGTTGAGCAGGCGATATTCCATCTCGAACGGCTCGCCGCTGAGGCGGCATTTCTCCCAGTTCTCGAGAGCCACGGGCCGGTCATCGGGGTGGAGGGCGTCGGGCCAGCCCCATCCCAAGGTTTGAGATTCAGTAAATCCGGTCAGTTCGTACCAGCGGCGATTGCAGTAATCGACACCGCTGCCGGGAGTCGCAGTCCAGACGATTTGCGGGAGCGCCTCGGCCAGCGTGCGGAAGCGAAGCTCCCCGTCGTCACGGAAAGCGCTCCGCATCGCCCGCACGCGATTCAGAAGCGCCGCGAGCAGCGAACGATGAGTCTTGCGGGCGTGTCGGATGGTGATCAGCGCGACCGCGGAGGCCGCGATCGCCACGATCGCTGACACGACCCCATAGATGGAACTTGCGTGAAGCATGATCGATCTTGGCGTATCTTCCTCCCGAACAAACGCATGGGGCCCGCGCACACGCAGTGCAAGGTTCTTCCCCCGGCATTCGGACCTGCCGGAGTACACATCGGCAGCGCTGGGGTTCTTCTCTATATAGAAGTCACTAAGAATTTCGCGCGCTAGGGTTACGCGCAGAAAATAACAAGAGACGTAGCGGAGCTACGTCTCTACGAGAAGGTGCGGAATGGCTTACGGGGTGGTGCTCACCGGCTTGACAGCGGCCTGATCGGCTGATGCTGCCGGGCCGGCGATGAAGAAATTGTGATCGTACATGTTGCGATAAATGCGTCCTGAGATCTCGGCCGCCTTGGGACCGAAGGTGGGACGTCCGCCCTGCAGGAAGACGACGACCACGACGCGTCCGACGCTCGTATTGGCATAGGAGGCGAACCAGCCGAAGCGGGTTCCGGCGTGGGAGCAGGTTCCCGTCTTGCCCAGAATTTCTTCTTCGTTAAAGTTGAGGCGCAGACTGCGGGCGGTGCCGTACTGAACCGCGCCCGCCATGCCGTCAGAAAGTTCAGGAATCACCGGAGCGATGTCGAGTTGGCGTTTCACGCGCGGCTGAAAGCCCGCAACCTCTTCCGGAGATGTCGGATGCTGCAGGTAGTAGAGCGTTCCGCCGTTGGCGATCGCCGAAACCATCGCGCCCAGTTGCAACGGGGTCATCGAGACACCCTCGCCGAACGAGCACATCTTGCCGACGCCGCCGAGCTTGGTGGGAATCGCTTCGTCGGGATACGTGCCTAGCTGTTCGCCAGTGATGTCGTATCCGGCGAGTTCGCCGAGTCCGTATTCGTGGGCGTAGTACGCAACTTTCTCAAAACCGAGCTTGCGTCCGAGCGCCTCGAAGTAAGCGTTGTTCGAGTGCGCGATTGCGGTGGTCAAATTCATGCGGCTGCGTCCGCCCAGGGCAACTTTCGTTTCTTTGGAGACGAGGCCTTCGCTCAGGGCTGCGAGTGCGACAGAAAGTTTGATGGTCGAGCAGGGCTGCGCCCCGCTGGAAAGAGCCAGCTTCTGGTTGACCATTGCCAACACGCGTCCGCTGGTTGGTTCGATGGCGACGACCGTGCCATTCATGTTACCGAGCGCGTCAACCGCGGCCTGGCGGACGACTGGATCTTCGCCGGTCGTGATGTCCCCGGCAGTAATGTCTTCCGCGAACGAGCTCATGCTGAAGCGCTCGTGATAGCGATGGCGGCGCGTGCTGACAGAAACCGGAGTGACGGTCGCGCTGCGGCTATGCGCCAGGTGATGCAGGCGGCGCCGGGTGCGCTGGCTCTCGCTGATTCGTTGCGATTTCGACTTTGTCGTGGAGTGCGTGCTGGTATTGATGTGCGCCGCGAAGCTCACGCCAACCAGAGGAAGACAGGTCAGCAGGGCCATGATCAGACGAAAGAGGCTCGTTCTTTTCGACATCTTGTTGATTTCACTCCCCGGACGGTACTACATATAGTTCGATGCACGCAGGGTGCCAGCGGGTGGTAACCCGGCCAGACTACTCAACTGCGTTGATACTACGGGACTTAGTGCGGCTATGGCAACGGAAAAGTTACGATCATTCGAAACATTAATTTCGATTTAACCCGTTTTGAAACAAGCACATGCGCTGGGATTACCTCCGGTCAGACCCCTTCAGTAACGCGTTACTAGTTACTGAAAAGGTACTTCCCCCAGGTGAAAAGCTTTTCCTACCGCGCGAGTGAGTATCGACCTCATCAACGGAGGTTTAAGGTTGTAACTTTGCTGTTGTCGGAATTGCCCCTCGGTACCCAAGAGTCCGGCCAAAATCTGATAGCAACGGCAAATAGTCCGCAAATCGCCAACGCGCACGCCGCCAGGCCCACTGCCATCGCTGCTATGAACCAAAAGTCCGACTTGGGCATTCGGCCGCTATTAAGAAGCATAACCATGCCGCGAACTACGTAATACGAGAACGGAAGTGCACAGAGGGTCGAGTTATAAAGTGTGGCGACATTACGCAGCGGGTTCACCCATTGCCTCTTTCCGCTATGTTCCCGTACATCCTTGCGAAACTGGGCCCAAAGGCCCTGTGTGCCCCAAGTCATCGCGAACCAAGCCACGCAATCGGCCGCGAATGCGACCTTAATCCTTTTTCCGAAGTTACTGAGGATCGGTTCGTAATCCATTCGCCCAGCTACTTCGGCGCCGAGCGTGACATACACAGCGCCAACCCATGAGATGAAAGTCAGGACTACAGAAGCAAAGCTCGCTATGATAGTGCGTCTTAGGTAGTGATGTTCGTCTGCCATGATCTCCTCGCCAGGCAGGCCAGCGTGTCATCGTGGAGTCCGACGTCACTCTGGTCATCGCGCGTTGGGGCTTCTTCCGCCTCGGCGCGTTTGGACCAAGATTTTTTCCAGCTACATCACTTCGTTGCGCTTGCGCAGGAATGCGGGGACGTCGAGATCGTCCTGCTGGAAATTCGTCACGACGGAGCTGCGCATGCTGTCGAGCGAAATCACGTCGGCGGCAACATGGTCGGAAGCGTGCGACACCGGCGCCGGGGGCATGTCATCCACGTAGGAGCGATCGTCGGTCATGCTGTCTCCGGAGACGGTCGACTCCATGATGTGCTTGGGCGGTTCGGGAATGAAGTCGCGCGATCCGCGGTCTTCGGGAAATTCCATCGCGTCCTCATGCGCGGCCGCGAACGACGTACGGCCCTCCTGCACGCGGTGACGAGACGTGGGGGCCTCGCGGAAGCCGGTGGCGATGACGGTGATCTTTACCGAGTCCTTCATCTTCTCGTCCATGACGGCGCCGAAAATAATGTTCGCATCTTCGTGCGCGGCACTCTGGATGATCGAGCAGGCCTGCTGCACTTCGGCCAGTTTAAGCGAGGTCGAGCCGGTGATGTTGATGAGGATGCCGCGGGCGCCGTCGATGGCTCCGGCTTCGAGCAGCGGGGAGGCGATGGCTTTCTGCGCGGCTTCGATCGTGCGTTTGGCGCCGCTGGCGGAGGCCGTACCCATGACGGCGTATCCCATGCGAGCCATGATGGTCTTCACGTCGGCGAAGTCGCGGTTGATGATGCCGGGGATGGTGATGATGTCGGAGATCCCCTGCACGCCCT
>OBLU010001572.1_pt1 | contig 21216 bp, 20 predicted proteins | sample 1518681 | NCBI WGS metagenome assembly OBLU01 (sample SAMEA3539304, study PRJEB22396) | soil metagenome | biome: tundra; feature: field; material: soil | place: USA | collected 2010-05 | depth 0.15 m
AACTGGTGGTCGGCGCGGTGATCACCGGCGGATCGCCCGGGACCGTGACGCCGGGTTCCTCGCAGGCCCAACAGTTCACCTTGCGGGCCCAGACCAGCTCGGGCTCAGCGGACATCGAGGACATTGCGGCGAGTGCGTCCGGAGCCCAGGACGCCCGAGCCACCTTCAGCACGGCCACGGACTGGTATGCCGCCGTCGGCGTGTTCCATGTCTTCGGCACTGGCGATACCCAGCCCCCGACCACCCCGACCGGTCTCACCGCCACGTCGGTGACAGCCGCATCGGTCGGCCTCAGTTGGGGCGCCTCGACGGACAACGTCGGGGTGGCCGGCTACACCGTCTATCGCAACGGCACGCCGCTCGGCACCACCGGGAGCAGCGCCACGACCTACACCGATACTACGGAGGCCCCGTCGACCAGTTACTCCTACACGGTCGACGCCTTCGATGCCGCCGGCAACCATTCAGCCCAATCATCACCGCTGCCGGTGACGACGCCGGCGGGACCACCCCCGAGCGCGAAATGGGTGCAGGGTGGAACCTTGGGCACGGGTTCGAAGGTGGCGAGCGCCACGTTCCAGCTGACCAAGCCCGTCGGTGCGGGTGACCTGCTCGTCGGCTGGGCCGGCCAATACGACTCGGCCGGGCAGGTCCAGGTGTCGGACAACGTCAACGGAGTCTGGAGTCGCTCAACGGCATCGACGAAGTTCTCCAACGGAGTTGGCGACATCGCGCTCTACTACCTCCAGAACGCGGCGGCGGCCCCAACCGGCTTGACCATCACGGTCAGCGCCACGAACGCCACGTACCTCGAGGCCGCCTTGGCCGACTATTCCGGCGTGGCAAAGACCGGTGGTCTCGATCAGACCTTGGTGGGGACCGGGAACAGCACCGCGCCCGACTCCGGACCGTCCGGCACCGTCGGAGCTGGGGAGCTTGTGGTCGGCGGCATCATCACCGGCGGATCACCGTCCTCCGTCACGCCGGGAATCTCCCAGGGCCAGACCTTCACCATCCGCAGCCAGAGCAGCTCGGGTTCGGAGGTTCTCGAGGATGTGCCGGTCAGCGCGGCGGGATCCCAGGCCGCCCGGGCGACCTTCGCGGTGCCGACCGACTGGTACGCGGTGGTGGCGACCTTCCGCTCCGGGTAGTCACGATGTCAACGCTTGGCTCTAACCGTTGGTCGACGAATGAGTGGGCGCGAGGTCGGATTGCCCGGCCCTTCTTCAAATGTGAGGGGTTGGGTTGTCGCTCCGCCAGCGATGAGGTGATTGGCCTTTGGCAGGCAAGGACAATCGCTTGCTAGCCAGTGCTGCTTTGCTGCTGAAGGACTCGCCGTAGAGGGCGAAGCGATCGAACCTGGAGTGGGTCCGCAGTGCTGCCGGAGCGCATCTCTGGGGAGCGCCGCTGCTGGTCGCTAGCCCGTCGTGGCCGTCACCGTGAGCTGCGCATTGGCAACCCACAGAATCAGATTGTTATCGCCCAGCATCGAATTCGCGATATAGCTCACTGGGCCGTTGAGCGAGGCAGCCAACGTGTGGGCAGCGAGTAGTCCATCCGGCCCGTAGTAGATCTCTGACGGACCTCCCGCGGCGATATTGCTTGACGCGTTGCCTATGCCACTTACCCCGAAGCCATCCTGCCGAAGGCCGGCGGCCGTTTGAGCCGCCAGGCCGGTGGCGCCCGAAGCGTTGAGGACGTCTACCACCACCGAGCTCGTGGCGAGAAGCGGGGCGGTCGTTGACGTGGTGGTGGGCGCGGTCGTTGACGTGGTGGTCGAAGCGGTTGTCGACGTCGTCCTGATTGCCTGGGTGGTCGATCCGTGGTGCGCCGATGATGAGGCAGAATCAGAATTGGTCGAATTCCGAGACGGCAAGATCACAACGGCCAGCACCACAGCAATGATGACCACCACACCGATAGCGGCGAGGGGCACCAACCAGCGCCGATCCTTCATTCCTCCGGAGCGACGATGACGGCCGCGCGAGGCGCTCATTCCGGGCGGTCTTCCACTCATCAATCATGACCCATGCACCCTTCGTGCGGCCAAGAAGACGCAGGCCCGGACCTGAAGCCCGGCGGCCTGGGCTCCCGGGACACAGGGGATCACCCGACAGGGACCACCCGACCCGTCGACCTTCCGCCAGCCCAGGCCACGAGCTCAAATGACCCGGTGTGCAGGCCTTCAGGCTTCGGCCGCGGGGATGAAAGAATGGCGTAACACGGCCCACCCGCTGAAGTTGGCTTCCCGCCAAGCTCCACCTTCCGAGCCGAGGCGCTCCCAACCGGCGTGGACGATGTCGAGACGGGTGGTGCCGTCGCCCAGGTCGACAAACGTCAATTCCACATCGGTGGCGTCGGAGCGGGCACGATTGATATGCCACAGGTATCCAAGTCGATGCGGTGGCTGCCACAGGGTGATTTCGCCCCATTCGATTTCTGTGCCATCGGGTGCGCGTTCGAAAATCCGGCCGCCTGGACGCGGTTCGAGCGCGACGACGGTGTCCGGATTACCCGAGGCGGAATGACCTTTGGGCCACCAGCTTGAAAGACGTGTCGTCCATACCTCGAATGCATGCTCGGCCGGGGCTCTAATGTCGAAGCTCAAGCGCAGGGGATCGATCATCGGGGATCCGTTCGCTTCGTCGAGCTGACCTTCCGCGGCGAACGTGGAGTGGCACCGGGTGAAGGTGACAATGACTGGGTATTCTCCGCCATCATTCGGAATCGCATCACGGTGTCTCCCCACACCTGAGTGATGTAATTCTCGAGCGCCTCGATGCCGTGGTCGTCCAGGCGATAGATCCGCCGTGTGCCTTGCGGTTGTTCGGTGACAAGGCCCGCTTCCTTGAGGAGTCGAAGGTGGCGGGACACGGCTGGTCGGCTGATGGGCAGCGCATCGGCGATCTCACGCACGGATCGGCCTCCGCCGCGGAGCATCTCCACGATCTCACGACGGTTGGCGTCACCTAATGCCTCGAACGGATCACCGGCCGGCTCACTCACCCTCCGCCATCCAACCGATTCGAATGAACCAGCTCGGAACGAGCCTTGAGGCCGCGAGCGAATTGTTCAAAGGAAGGGCCAAGGTCCGGCATGGATTTCCAGATCAGTCCAAGGAGCGGACCCGAATATTCTTCACGCATTCGAAAGTCCGTCTCGGTGCCGGTCGTAGAATTCACGGTGAATGTTCTCACACCGCGGAACAAGCCGAGAGGCATGCCACCGGACCACGTCATGGAGGAGCCGTCCTTACTTCGTTGGACCTTGACCGGAAAGGCTCGACCGGGGCTCACTTCGGACCGGACCGTGATTCGCCCGCCATCGGCGATGGTTCCCTCGACGCTCTCGACCCCAGAATCCCACCTCGGGTAGTTGGCGCCATCCATCAGTACCGACCAAACCGATGCAGGCGGTGCATCAATGTGTGCAGTGCTTTCGAAGTACTTCATGGCCTCTCTTCGTTCATTCGAGCGCCTCATTCCGATGAAGCTGGATCACTCAATACGAAGCGATAGGACCCAACCACAGTGGCCTCCGACGAGATCGGACCTACTTCGATGCGATCGCCGATTTCTCGTAGGAATTCGACGAACGCCGGCATTTCGGTCAAGGGGTTCGTCCCATCATCCGTCTCAACCGCGGCAACATGAACGAAGCTCACGCGGTCGGTCAGTCTGAAGCTCGCATAGCGGAGTGCGTCAGGACACACTTCATTGAGTTCGGCAAAAACGCGCTCGATCAGGGCCTGATTCTCGTCAGCCCTTTCCAGTTTGGTCTGGTAGCGCACAACAACGACTGCATCCATCGATAACTCCTTGGCAACGAAAAGGTTACCGTAACAGATATGTTACCGATGGTCAATCGACGTTCGCCTGATGGTCGTTTCGCGTTCTGGTCACCAGTGCCCGGCAGGCGAGCGACCTGGCCCAGATCGGATTTCGAAGCCCGAAGACGGCCAGACGTGCCGACACGGCAGGCGACGCGGCGGTGACGCGGTGGTCGGGCCTCGACCTCCGGCAAGCGGCGGCGGCGCGGATGAGAAACTAGTCGTCGTAGATGAGGACGCCACGGATGTTCTTGCCGTCGCGCATGTCCTGGTAGCCCTGATTGATGTCGCCCAACTTGTACGTTTCGGTGATCATGCCATCGAGGTCGAGCTGGCCGTCCCGGTACAGCTTCAACAGTTTCGGAATATCGGAACGCATATTGGCCGAGCCGAAGATGCTGCCGACAACTTGCTTTTCCATAATGGTGAGGTCGAGCAAGCTCATGCTGACGCTCTGCTCGGCCATCGGGTGGATGTTGGTCACGACCACCCGTCCCCCCTTGGCGGTCAAGTTCAGAATCGAGCCCATCATTGTCCCGGAACCGACGCCCATGGCGCAGATCACCTTGTTGCACATCCGTCCCCACGTCTCCTGCTGTATGAGGTCAAATGCCTCCTCAACGGATGCGGACGTGTGGGTGGCGCCGAATCTGGGGGCCAACGTGCGCTTCAATTCGACGGGATCGATGGCGAAGATCCGTTCAGCGCCGGCGAGGCGGGCGCCTTGCAGCGCACTGGCGCCGATGCCACCCACTCCGATCACGGCCACATTGTCCCCGGGACGTATGTCGGCGACATAGACCGACGACCCCCAACCCGTCGTCACCCCGCAACCCACCAGGCACGCCTTGTCGAGGGGGATGTCGTCCAGAATTTTCACGCATGAGGCCTGATTGACAACCGTGTACTTACCGAAGGTGCCGAGGCAGACCATGATGGCCAGATCCTTCCCCCGGGCGTGGTGGCGGGCCGTGCCGTCGATCTGTCGACCGGCCATGAGAGTTCCCCCAACATCGCACAAGTTGGAGTGCCCGGTTGAGCAGGGCGGACATTTCCCGCAGGCTGGAATGAACCCGAATACCACGTGGTCGCCCGGGGCCAATTCCGTCACGCCCGGGCCGACCTCCTCCACGATCCCGGCACCTTCATGGCCGCCGATGATGGGCAACGCACCCGGTAGGTCACCCGTCACCATGTGTTCGTCGGAATGACACATGCCCGAAGCCGCCAGCTTCACGAGCACTTCACCCACCTTTGGTGGGTCGAGCTCAATGGGCTCGACGATCCAGTCCGTCCGTTGTTCCCACAAGATGGCGGCTTCAGTCTGCATTGTCCCCTCCGGAGCGATGGAATGCGATGGCCCGTACCTTAATGGGGGAGTAGAAGTCGTCCAATGGTTGGCGGTAGGGCAGTTCCGTGGGAATGGCCGCGTTCACCCGCCTGGCGTTCAGCTATGGAAAAATCGCAAACGAAGTTACCGAGTACCCCATCAGGACACCGAGCAGGACAATCGACACCGAGAGCACGGCCGCATACGCCCACCTGCGTAACGACGTCGCGACAGCGATGATCAGTGGAAAGGCGAGAAAAATAAATCGAGGTCGCAGTCCGACAGGTGCGGCCACCAAGGCCAGAGAGGCTGCAGCCAGTCCGTACAAGAGCATCGGCATGGGCATGCGTGATCGGAGGGCAAAGACGGCAGCGATCACGGTGACGACGATGCCGACAAAAAGCAGATCTTGTTGCTGGTTTGTCGCAACGGGATCGCGCAAGAACGTTGCGACGAGGTGAGCGGGATAGGCGATGGAGGGATAGCTGCTCCAACCGGCTCGTTCTGTGACTCGCCAGGCCAACAGATTGTTCGTGTGCACCCACAGCCATAGCTGGTAAGCGACAAAACCCAACGGCGCCAAGATAGGCGCGGCAATGACTCGCCAATTCCGGTTCTTGACGAGCTCACAGTAGGCACACCACACGCAGCTGACTTCGAAGGCCAGGGCGATGGGCGTGGTCGCGGTGGCCAACATTCCCAGTATCCCCGCCAGCAGCCATCGTCGTTGCAACAGCGCCAGGAGGCCGAAGGCGAGGCAGGCGACCACTATGCCCTCGGAGTAGACCAAGCTCAACACGAACGTGCCGGGGAACATGGCTACCAACAATGTGGCGCGATCCGCAGATTTCTGATCTGCATAGTGACGGACAAGCGCCCAGATACCGATCATGGCGGAAAGTCCGGTCGTGGCGGAGATGACGATCCCTGCGGTGAGGAGCGACAGACCGGTCAGGTGGGAAAGCCATCGGATGGTCAGGGGGAAGAGAGGAAAGAAGGCGATCGTGTTCCCAACCACATGTCCGTGGCTCTGCGGTAGGTGGGTGGGCCAGCCAAACTGAGCCGCCCGAATGAACCATCTGCTGTCCCAGGTATTGATCTCCCCCAGGATGCTTGTGTGCGAACTGGTTGTCGCAACGGCGAGCGCGACCATCGTGACGACTCGTGACGCCAGATAGATCACCATCGGTCGCAATACCCACCCCACCCCGCTCCGTTCCGCGAGTGAGGGGGGGACCTCCGTCACACGAAGGGTGTCTTGGCGATCGCCGACGGCTACGTTTCCCGGACCCCGGGACGTCGGGGCCTCGGTGTCTGTGCCCGTGCCCGTTGGCGATTCAGGCAGCATGTCCCGGTACCAAATCGTGCTCCTTTGCATTGGCCCAACCGGTAGCGGGTACCGACCTTCGACGGGACAAACGATAGTCAGGAAGAGCCCGCTGTGTTGTGACGGAGCGTCGCCGGACTCTGGATCCAAGTCCCTTGGCCTGCTTCAACGGAAAGGGCGGCCCGACGGACCACCGGCAGACTGCAGCTTTCAGCCTTCCGGGCGACAAACGACGACGTGGGATCCACCGTCGAGAACGGCCAAGCACCGGGGGCTGGGGCGATGGGCCGGGCAAACGGCCTTCCGGTGGTGCGCGAAAGCAACTCCCTGGGCAGCCTCTATGCTGCTCAGTCGGGACTCGAACGATGGAGGTGAGGTCTGTCTGATGGCTCAGCCCGGTGACCGCTCCGACCGCTGGTCTCCAAGACCACCCCATTCCACCCAAGCAGCCATCGACTGCGACGGCAGCGTGGTATGGGTACGCTCATCGTCGTGCGGATCGGAGTACTGACCGGGGGTGGCGACTGCCCGGGACTGAACGCGGTCATTCGGGCTGTGGTGCGCAAGGGAGCCCAGGTTTACGGTGACGAGTTTGTCGGATTCCGCGACGGTTGGCGCGGTCCCCTCGAGGCGGACACCATGTCACTGGATGTGGGGGCCGTCCGCGGCATTCTCCCGCAGGGAGGCACGATCCTCGGCTCCAGTCGCACCAATCCCTATCGCTCCGACGACGGCGAACATCGGGTACTCGATACGGTGAATCGACTGGGCATTGAAGCGCTCGTGGTCATTGGAGGCGAAGACACGCTGGGGGTGGCGACCAGGTTGGCCGAAACCGGCCTACCTATCGTCGGCGTTCCAAAGACCATTGACAACGACCTGGCATCCACCGACTACACCTTCGGTTTCGACACTGCGGTGACGATCGCCACCGAGGCTATCGACCGGCTCCACACCACTGCGGAGAGCCATCACCGCGTCCTCATCGTCGAAGTGATGGGGCGTCATGCCGGTTGGATCGCCTGGCATTCCGGCGTGGCCGGCGGCGCCAATGTCATCCTGATCCCCGAGCGGCCGTTCCATATCGACAAGGTCTGCGCGTACATAGAACACCGATTCGCTACCCACTATGCGCCGATCGTGGTGGTTGCCGAAGGCGCCCTGCCGGCCGAAGGGACAATGCCGGCCCGGCTGGCCGAGGTTGATGCCTTCGGCCATGCTCGGCTCTCGGGCATTGGAAATTTGTTGGAGCGGGAGATCGCTCAGCGGACAGGCCAAGAAGCCCGAGCCACGGTTCTTGGTCACGTGCAGCGTGGTGGCAGCCCGACCGCCTTCGACCGAGTGCTTGCCACCAGATTCGGTCTGCACGCGGTCGACGCGCTTCACGGAGGCCACATGGGTCAGATGGTGGCCTTGCACGGGACTTCGATCGACCTCGTGCCCTTGTCAGAGGCCACCGCGGAGCTCAAGCTGGTGCCTCCCGAACTGTATGAGGAGGCTGAGGTCTTCTTCGGCTGAAGGTATGTGTCACGACCGCGTGTGCCTATGCTTGTCGTCGTGTCACGGGCGAGATCCTCAGAACGATTCGGCCGTCGAAGGACCTGAATCGCGGCGTCAGTCATTCCGCCTTCGACGAGTCAACCGACAATGAAGTGATACCGCCAACGCTGATCCCCTGCGCCGATGGTGTGCGCGTCGCCGTTCACGATCTGGGTGGTCCCGCGGATACCAACGCCGACATTCTCTTGTTTTCACACGCCACCGGTCTTCACGGTCGGACGTGGGATCCCGTGGCGGCTCAGCTCACCGATCGGTATCGTTGCTTCGCCATTGACCATCGAGGTCATGGCGTCAGCGAGACGCCCGATGACGCCGGTCTCGCCTGGTCGCACATGGGTGACGACACCGTGGCGGTACTCGACAGCGGTCTCATCGCCCCCCACCGGGTCATCCATGGTGTCGGCCATTCGATGGGAGGCGCTGCGCTTGTTTTGGCGGCCATCCGCCGTCCTCTTCGCCTGCGCTCGCTGTGGCTCTATGAGCCGGTCATCGTGCCACCGGGCGTACTCCCAGCCTCCGGAGAGCCAAATGCCATGGCCGCCGCGGCCGAACGCCGCCGAGCCACCTTTGATTCCGCTGACGCCGCGGCGGCCAACTACGCGTCGAAGCCGCCTTTGGACGAGCTCCACCCTGCTGCCCTGCAGTCCTACGTGATGGGTGGCTTCGCCCCACAACCCGACGGCACGGTCCGGTTGCGCTGCCTTCCGGCAACCGAGGCGACCGTGTTTCGTGGGGCGGGTGACAGTGGTGCGTGGAACGCTTTCTCGGCTCTGGCCATGCCGGTGGCGGTTGTCGCTGGCCGTCCCGAACTCGTCGGGCCGAGGGCTTTTGTACCGGCCATGCTCCAGTCGCGGCCTGCCACGACCTTCATCGAGCGCCCTGACCTTGGACACTTTGGCCCACTCGAGGATCCGATCTCCATGGCGCGGGATCTCGCCGCCTGGGTTGTTGCCAATCGTTAAGGCAGTCCGCCCGTTTCATGGGTACGGATGTCCGCCTGGCACGGAGCGTTCTTCGCGAATTTCGCACAACGCGGTCACGCAAGTGCACGTGAGTGTTCGGCATCCTACGAGCCGTCGCTGCGACGTAGGCCATACCCGGGGCCCGCAAGGTCACGTCCGGTCGTCCGTTTCTCTAAGGAACGAGGACACTGGGGGTTTGCCATGAGCTGGCGCGCCAGCGGGGTCGCACAGGTGGAAGGTCACTAAGGGGAGACGTGGACTTCGACTACGTACTGCATTCGCTCATCGTCGCAAAGAGGCCCACGACACCCGGGTGGTGGCACCGGCCGACGACCATCGGCGCCGTCGCCATCGTTGCCCTTTCGGCCACGGCCGCCGCCGCATCCTCGAGCTCCGTGGCCCCGTCGCCGCAGAAACGGGCCGTGGCCAGGACGTATACAGCTTCAAACTGGCCCGATCTGTTGCAACGCCACGCTTCATCGGGCACCTCTCCCTCGACGCCGTCTGCGGTCGTTCCGGCACCAACCGGCCCGGTCGTGGGAGCGGTCGATCTTTGCAACGGCGCCAACGAGCCGCCGAACGCAGCGTTGACGGGCGACACCGTCGTGTCGGACGGTGCCAGCCACCACGCGACGGTGGTCTTGACCGGCGTAGCGACCCAATCGGCGGACGCTTCCGGACTCAACTCCCTTCTCCCGACGATCACCGGTGCGACCAAAGGTGTCACCGGCGCCCTCGGGGTAACCATCCCAAGCCTTCCGTCCACTCCGCCCCTCCCGGATCCGACGGGCACCGTCCCGCCAACAACCCCGTTGTCCGGGGGAGGTGGGGCAGCACCATCTGGCGGGACGGCCGCTCCTTCAACCGGTCCGGCGCGGACTCCATCCACCTCGACCACAACGCCGCCAACGAGCGGTTCCCCTCCCTCCTCGGGCACCGGTTCGCCCTTGCCCACCCAGATGGGCACGCCGAGCCGCGGCGGAAGCGACAGCAGCATTGGCTGCAATCTGATCGGCAGCGGCACCGTCGGTGGGATGGCGCCCGGTGAGACGGCGGCGGAATCCTCGGCCGTGGCCAATGCGATTGCCTTGCTCGGTCTTCCCTATGTGTGGGGCGGCGAGTCCACACAGATCGGCTTCGACTGTTCCGGCATGGTGCAATACGTCTACCGCGAGGTCGGCATTGACCTGCCCCGGGTCGCCCAGAATCAGTACGATGCCGGACCCGCCGTGCCACCTGGTTCAACGGTCGAGCCCGGTGATCTGGTGTTCTTCGGGGCCGGGACCAACGATGTCAGCCACGTCGGAATGTACGTCGGTGACGGGCTGATGATCGACGCCCCCCACACGGGCTCGGTGGTTCGTTTTGACAGGGTGGCTGGCTTTGAACGGATCGTCGGAGTGACAGCTCCCGGCCAGGGATAGTTTCTCCCTATCGCACTGCGTGGACACCGGTGCCGGGCGCGGATTGGGGCACACCCGAAGCCGGGACTCGTTGCGGCCATACTCTGCGCATGGTTCCGGCGGACGAGGTGAGGGTTCGACGCCGAGGTTTCGGTCCCTTCGTCACCTTGGTCGAGACCGAGCGGCCGGGCGAGCTGCTCGAACGATGGGAGTCGCGCCGCCACCGAAAGCAGACCGGCGTCTCCAACGGTGAATCAACCTGGTGGGCCCCCCACCACCGAGGCTGGTGGATCGGTGTCTTGTTCGCGGTGGGCTCTCTCCTGTTCGCCCTGGGGGCGCTGCCCGGATACGCCTCAGCGGTAGGGATTGACGCCGATGCGGTGACCTTCTTCGTCGGCTCCCTCTTTTTCACGAGTGCGGGATTCCTGCAGTTCCGCGAGGTGGGTGATTCTGGTCCTGATGGATCACCTCACGTCTGGCGACGGGTCTTCTTCTACAGGCCCGATCAGATCGACTGGTGGGCCACGGCCATCCAGTTGCTGGGCACGGTCTATTTCAATCTCAGCACCGGCCACGCCATGACCACCGATCTGAGCGCACAAGCGGCCCGCCAGCAGGTGTGGCGCCCAGATGCCTTGGGCTCGGTGTGCTTCCTGGTCGCGAGCGCCTTGGCCTGGTTTGAGGTGTCACACGGATGGGGCTCGTGGCAGCCCAGGAGCCTGTCGTGGTGGATCCCGCTCGCCAACCTGATCGGTTCGGTGGCCTTCGGCGTTTCGGCGGTGGCGGCCTTTGTCGTTCCGGCGACTGGCGCACTGCTTGACGTGGAGTTGTCCAACCTTGGGACCTTCATCGGTGCTCTGTGCTTTTTGGGAGGCGCCCTGCTGTTGTTGCCAGAACGCACCCTGGAGCTGGAGTAGGGGTCGACAAATCGTCGGTCGACCCTGGGCTGGCGAGGGCATAGATTCACTGAAGAGGAAATGGAAGGTGAACGATGCCGTTACATGAACGCAAGAAGGCACAAGAAATACATGAGGCCGCCGAGGCGCTGTTTGCCACGGCTGACATGGCCTCGGCGCTGCCGAAGTACCGCTTTCCGGCGAGCGAGACCATACCCGAATTCGCCTTTCAGGTCATTAAGGACGAGTTGCTCCTGGACGGGAATTCCCGTCAGAACCTGGCCACCTTCTGCCAGACCTGGGAGGACCCACAAATACACCAACTGATGGACCTGGCCATCAACAAGAACCTCATGGACAAGGACGAGTATCCGCAGTCAGCTGAGCTTGAGCGGAGGTGTGTCCACATGTTGGCCGACCTCTGGAACGCTCCCGACGCGGCCAATACCGTGGGAGCCTCTTCCCTCGGATCGTCGGAGGCCTGCATGCTGGCCGGAATGGCCGCCAAGTGGCGCTGGAAGGCCAAACAAGAGGCGGCCGGGAAGCCAGCTGACCGGCCGAACATGGTGTGCGGTCCGGTCCAGGTGGTGTGGCACAAGTTTGCCCGCTATTGGGACGTTGAAATGCGCGAGATTCCAATGTCGCCCGGCAAGTACCACATGGACGCCGAGCAGATGCTGGAACGTATTGACGAAAACACCATGCTGGTCGTGCCGACATTCGGGGTGACCTATACCGGAGCCTACGAGCCAATCCGGGAGCTGGCCGAGGCCCTCGACGGCCTGCAGGAAGAAAAAGGCCTCGACGTCGATATCCACGTTGACGGGGCGAGTGGCGCCTTCCTGGCTCCATTCTGCGCCCCCGACCTGGAATTCGACTTCCGTCTTCCGCGGGTCAAGTCGATTAGTACGTCGGGCCACAAGTTCGGGCTTGCCCCATTGGGTGTCGGATGGGTGGTGTGGCGAGACAAGGCCGAGTTACCCGACGACTTGATCTTTCATGTCACCTACCTCGGCGGCGATATGCCCGACTTCCAAATCAACTTCTCCCGACCGGCGGGGCAGATCATTGCGCAGTATTACCAGTTCATTCGGCTGGGCCGAATTGGCTATCAGCGCATCCATTTGGCCAGTTACGACAACGGAGCATATTTGGCCCAAGAGATCGTCAAATTGGGTCCGTTCGAATTGCTGTGCGATAGCAATCCTGTCGCCGGCATTCCCACGGTGACGTGGCGCATCAAGGACGGCGAGGATCCCGGGTACACGCTCTTCGATATCGCCGACCGGCTCCGGACTCGTGGATGGCAAGTACCGGCGTATCCGCTTACCGGGGCGGTCTCTGATGTCATCGTTCAGCGGGTCCTGGTCCGTCAAGGCGTGGATCGGGATCTGATCACCATTCTGCTCCAAGACTTTGCCGCGTCACTGGCTCATTTCGATCGGCACCCGATTACCGTCACGATGACGCCGGAGGAGGCGGGCGGGTTCAGTCACCTCTAGGCATTCACGCAGATGCGTACGGTTGAAGCGATGCCGGTGCCGGACGGCATGCCGATGGACGTCAACCTCGGCGAAGTCGACGCGCCGGTCCGAAGTGGATCCGGGCACCCGCCGCTCACGTTGTAATGTCGCCGGCCGGACGCCGCAGTCGCGGTCGCCGTCGCTGAAGGAGCCGCGGATGGTCGACGAAACTCCGAGCCAGACCCCCCCCGATGAGCTGGAGGGTCAACTGGTCGCGGCGGCGGCCGCCGGCCGACCATGGGGCGAGATGATCCCCCTCGCTCGAGCCTCCTGCCTGCGTGCGGTGGCCGATGCCCTCGACGCTGCCTCCGACGAACTGGTGCCTCTGGCCGCCGCCGAAACCCACCTGGATACCGCTCGGCTGGTCGGGGAATTGGGTCGCACCACCTTCCAGCTTCGGGTGTTTGCGGACCAGGTCGAAGAAGGGGCGTACTTGCGGGTGTCCATCGACCACTCCGACCCCGCGTGGACTTCCGGGCCTCGCCCTGACCTGCGTCGGATGATGATCCCCTTGGGCCCGGTCGTCGTTTTTGCAGCCAGCAACTTTCCTTTCGCCTTCTCGGTAGCGGGGGGCGATACCGCCGCGGCCTTGGCGGCGGGCTGCCCGGTTGTGCTGAAGGCTCACCCTGGACATCCCGCGCTGTCACGGCGCACGGCCATGGCGGTCGAAGGGGCGTTGACCTCGAGCGGCGCTCCCCAGGGTACCTTCAGCGTGATTTACGGAGACGATGCGGGCCGGTCCGCCGTAGTGTCTGAGCACATCCGGGCCGGCGCGTTTACCGGATCGTTGGGTGGGGGACGGGCGCTGTTCGACTTGGCCGCCTCGCGACCCACCCCGATCCCCTTCTACGCGGAGATGGGCAGCCTCAATCCGGTCTTTGTCACCCGAGCCGCCATGGCCAATCGGGGAGCGCAGATCCTCTCGGGGTTCGCCGCGTCCTTTACGCTGTCGGCTGGTCAGTTTTGCACCAAGCCGGGCCTGCTGTTCGTTCCCTCCGGCACCTTCAGTGACGAGGTATTCGTTGAAGCCCTGGCGGCACACCGATCGGCTGTGCCGCTCCTCAACGCGCGTATCCATCGAAGCTATTCCGCGCGGCTCATGGCCTTGCGAGAGCATCCCGCCGTCCGCACCATTGCTGGCGATGACCAGCCGTTGGGTGAGGAACCAACCCCGACCCTGTTGGCCACCACCGTTCCCGAGCTGCTGGATGCCCGTGATGCATTGCTGGTTGAGTGTTTCGGGCCGACGTCCCTGGTGGTCGAATATGGCGCCGACGAGGAGTTGCTCGCCGCCGCCGAAGCCTTTGGTGGCCAGTTGGCGGCGGGGGTGCACGGCGAAGAGACCGATCCCCTTCTCCCGGCGCTTCTGGCGCTGCTGGCCGATCGGGCGGGGCGGGTGTTCTGGAACAGCTGGCCCACCGGTGTGTCCGTGACCGAGGCGATGCAGCACGGCGGCCCGTATCCCGCCACGACCGCCCCGCTCCACACCTCGGTGGGCCCCGCCGCCGTCGAGCGGTTCCTGCGGCCGGTGTGCTACCAGTCGATGCCTGACCATCTGTTGCCCGTAGCCCTTCGGGACGAGAATCCGCTTGGTATCCCTCGCCGGATCAATGGTCAGCGAGAGGTGCTCTGACCGGATGGACATCGTGCGGTACATCGACCGCCGTGAAGAGACCGTACGCGTGGGCCTGCGGCAAGAAGGCAGCGTGAAGTCGATCGCCGTACGCGACCTGGCCGACTTGTTGTCCAGACCGGCCGCAGAACTTCCCGGCACCCTGAGTGGAACGGCCGGCGAGACGAGCGACATCAAAGATGTCATCCTTCTTCCGCCCGTCGACGGGCGGACCGAGGTGTGGGCGGCCGGTGTGACCTATGAGCGTTCTCGGTCGGCTCGCCAGGAAGAAAGCTCGGTGGCACAGGTCTACGAGCGTGTTTACGAGGCCCATCGCCCCGAGCTGTTCTTCAAGTCGGTGGCCTGGCGGGTGGTGACCGACGGTGAACCAGTGGCGATCCGCACGGATTCTGAGCTCAATGTGCCCGAGGCCGAATTGGCGCTCGTCATCAACGCCCACGGTGAGATCGTCGGCTACACGGTGTGCAACGACATGAGCTCCCGCAGCATCGAGGGGGACAACCCGTTGTACCTGCCTCAGGCCAAGCTCTTCGCCGGCTCATGCGCGCTGGCCACGGGGATCCGCCCGGCGTGGGAGGTACCCAATCCGGGAGACCTCGACATCGAGCTCACCGTCTCCCGAGATGACACGACCGCCTGGCAAGGGAAGACCAGCACCAGCGCCATGTATCGGAAGCCGGACGAATTGGCGAGGTGGTTGTTCGCCGAAGAATCATTTCCAGCTGGAGTCGTCCTGTCGACCGGTACCGGACTCGTACCGGAAATGGACTTCAGCCTGTGTCCCGGTGATGTGGTCCGCATCACCATCGACCAGATCGGCACCCTTACCAATACCGTTGTCACCGGCAAGGACTCGTTCTCCTGGCTGACGGCCTCGATTGCTGAGGTGATTGCCACCGGGACGACGCGTCACACTCCGGCGCCCCTCGAGCCCTCGTAGGGTGTGCGGTCGCCCGACCGTCACCCAACGTCGCAGGGTGACGGCGTGAATCAGGGCCGATGAGGCTGATCTACGAGCTTCCGGTCGGCGCGGTCGGGGTGGTCGTCACCGTGGCACCCGGTGGAAGTTCGAACAGCGAAGCCGGGGGCGATGTGGAGTAGCTCTGTATCTCGAAGCTGGTTGAGTCGGAGGCGACCTTGACATACCCCAGGATGCCCTGATCGGTCGAGCAAATCGTGCTCGTGCCGAGAACCCCGCCGGCGTTGAAGTCAACGCAATTCAGATTGAATCCGTTCACCGTCATGGTTGACGAGGTGACCTTGTCGCCGGCGAAGCCGGCGGCGAGGGAGAAATCTCGGAGGAACCCGATCCAGTGGGCGGGCGTGTAGAAATTGAAGAGCTGGTTCTGGGCGGCCGCGTCGGCCGTCCCCAATTTCTGGCAGGTCCACGGCACGGCAGACGAGGTCTGGGAACAGGCGAACTCGCCGGACGAGTGCACCACCAGGTGCACGGGGGTGGCGGTGCCGGCCCCACCGGTCGGGGTGAGGTTGAACGCCACCCCCGTGGGGGGCTGGACCGCGTAGACAACCGTCGCCGGCGCGCTCCCGGTGGTCACATAGGTCGCTTCGAAGGTTGTCGCTGCCCCGGATTGCAATTTGGTGTTGAAGGAATCGATGGTGGCTTTGTTGCCTTGTATGTCGTGCACGGTCGACTTCACCTTGTTGATGATCCCGCAGGAGTTGAATCCGACGGCACCCAACGCGAGGACCACGACGATGACTCCCGAGGTGCGGAGACGGCCGACATCGAATCGGTCGGTGCGTGTGGTCATTGCCCTGCCTCCCGTGGCTGCATCGCCAAACACGTCCGTCCCTGCAGCCTCCGGCGCTGAGAATACGACGTCTGGGGCCTCCCGGGGCGGATCCCGAGGCCACGCGGGCGGCAACCCTCGGCTCTACCGGCTCCGAATGACGGCTTTCGGCGTCAGCCCCTGGCGGCCAGATTCCGGTCGAACCACCTCAGCGTGCGATCCCAGCTATCAGCGGCTGCCGCCTCGTTGAAGGCGGCCGGCCGGTCGTCGCAGTTGAATCCGTGTTGGGCTTCGGCGTAGCGGACGATCTCGGTGTCCACGGCTGCGCCTGATGCGACCTGCCGCAGTTGCTCCACGTCACGTGGGGGTATGCCCTGGTCGAGATCGCCGTAGAGTCCGAGCCAGGGAGCCTTCAGATCCGGGGCCAGGTCCACCAGGGAAGGGAGGCCGAACCGCCCGGTGGTGACGCCCCCACCGTAGAAGGTCACGGCGGCACCGAGCGCCCGCATGGTGGCGGCATAGAAGGCCACGCTGCCGCCCATGCAGAATCCGACGATGCCGGTACGCTCCGCCGGGAAGCCGGCGGCCTCGAGGTGGTCGAACGTGGCGTTCAGATCATGGGTGATTCCTTCGGCCGTGAGCTGGCCCATGACGGGCATCACCGCTTCGTGGTCGTCATAGGCGAACACCGGAGCCCCCTGACGGTGGAAGAAGGCCGGTGCGACGGCATGCCACCCGGCCGCGGCGAGTCGATCGACGATGTGCTCAATATGTGCGGTGACGCCGAAGGCCTCCTGGACCACCACCACGGCGCCGTCGGCACCCCCATCCGGCGATGATTCGTACGCGGGCATCGGACCGTCGGGCGTGGTGATCGTGATGTGTGCGCTGGTGCTCATTGTTGGACTCCATTCGATGTCATTGGTTCCGTGGGGCGGTGGTTGGTGCTCGGTGCTCCTCAGCGGTTCCCGTCTCGGGCCGTCGTCGTGCCACTGGCCGCCGTCAGGACGGCGCCCGTGACGGGGCTCCCCTCGACGGTGTCTATCGGCCTTTCGCCCGCCTTCGTCACCGAGGACGGTTCGACGTAGACGTAGCGGCCTCCCCGCATCCACGATGCGCCGGCCGCCACCAAGCTGGCCAATATGGCGAAGTCGAAGGCCGCATCGAGTCCGGCTTTGAACGGTGCCGTGATCAAGCCCGGGAAGAAGCTGCGCCCGGTGAGGATCGCCTGCTGTTGCGCTGGCAGGTGCGAAAGGACGCCACTGCCGATCAGGTGCTGCACGGGGTCGTAGCCGAGGAACGCGGCGAAGAGAGTGGAAACCGGAGGGAGATGGGCGGCGCGTTGTGCCGCGGCGACCGGTACGCCGTGCTCGGTCAGGCCGTCGTAGAGGCTCTGGGGCAGGGACGAGGCCAGACCCACAATCATCAGGCTGAAGAAAATCCCGATGGAGACGACTTGGGCGGAGTTCTGGAAGGTCGTGTTCATGCCCGATCCGGCCCCTCGATGCTGCGGGGGAAGGCTGTTCATCACCCCGGTCCGGTTGGGGGAGCCGAAAGAGGCCATGGACAGGCCGGCAAAGAACAGCACCAGGCCGAAAACCCAGTATGGGAAATCGACGGGCAGAAGTTCGAGGAGGAAGAAGGCCAGGGCGGCGCAGAGCATGCCTCCTGTGGCGAAGGGGCGGGCGCCGTACTTGTCCGAGAGGATGCCCGAGATAGGTCCGGCGATCAACAGGCCGACGGTGAGGGGGATCATGGCAATGCCCGCCCACAGGGGAGTCACCGTGAAGGCGTACCCATGCAGGGGCAACCAGATCCCCTGGAGCCAGATGATGAGCATGAACATCAGACCGCCCCGGCTCAAGGCAGCCAGAAAGCTGGCCACGACACCGCTGGTGAAGGCCCGGATCTTGAAGAGCTGCAGCCGGAACATCGGATCGGCCACTTTGGTCTCGATCACGCAAAAGGCGATCAGGAAGGCCAGTCCGAGCCCCAGGCATCCGAGCACCAGCGGGCTGGTCCAGCCCATGGCGTGGGCCCCGTAGGGCTCAATGCCATAGGTAATGCCCACCATGATCAGGATGAGACCGGTGGCGAACGTGATGTTGCCGGGCCAGTCGATACGAGCCGGTTGCCGTTGGCCGAGCTCTCGCAGTCTGAGATATCCCCACACCGTGGCGAACAGTCCGATGGGCACGGATACCAGAAAGATGAGCCGCCAATTGATCGGCGCCAGGATCCCCCCCAGGATCAGCCCGATGAAGGTACCGCTGAACGCCGCGGCCTGGTTGACCCCCAGCGCCATGCCGCGTTGATTGACCGGGAAGGCGTCGGTCAATATCGCGGCCGAGTTGGCCATCAGCATGGCCGCGCCCACCCCCTGGAATATGCGCATGGTGATCAGCCAGATGCCGGCGGCATGCCCGGTCATCGGCGTCACGCTCAGCAGGAGGGAGAAGAAGGTGAAGACGGCAAACCCGAGGTTGTACATCCGGACCCGGCCGTAGATATCGCCCATCCGCCCCAACGTCACCACCAAGACGCTGGTGGTGACCAAGAATCCGAGGATCATCCAGAGGAGATAGAAGCTGTTCCCCGCCTGCAGTGGGTCAAGTCCGATCCCTCGAAAGATGTCCGGCAGCGCGATGAGCACGATGGTGCCGTCGATGGTTGCCATGAGCATGCCCAGGGTTGAGATGAACAGGGCGACCCATTTGTAGTTCTCACCGACCGGTCCCTTGAGGTCGGCACCTCTCAGACTTGGGCGTCGTAGCGAAGGATCGGCAGTCGTCATTGGTGCAGTGGCTTCATAACGTTCACGTAGACGTTAAAGATAACCCGTGGAGGGACACTCCGTTCGCGGCGAGTGGATGGCATTCCGGCCCGGGAGACCCGGGCTCAGGTCACCGGTGCGCCGCTCCGGCGGCTGCCATCTTGACGGTGGCCACCACGTCCTCGTTGGAAACCCCTGGTCCCAGGACGGCGGCGATGCCGGCCGCCCTGAGAAGCGGGATGTCCGCTGGGGGCACGATGCCTCCGACCACAACCGGCGTGTCAAGGCCGGCCGCCCGCAGCGAGTCGACGACGGCCGGCGCCAGGGTGAGGTGGGCGCCGTTGTGCATGGACACACCGACGAGATCGACGTCCTCTTCGATAGTCATGGCGGTGATGGCCTCCGGCGATTGCCGGAGGCCGGCGTAAATGACCTCACAGCCGGCATCGCGCAGGATCCGCGCCACGATCCGCAAGCCTCGATCATGACCGTCCAGTCCCACCTTGGCCACGAGAACCCGGAGGGGCCGCTCTACGTTCGTCACACCACGCTGCGTTCATACCAGGTGCCGAAGACCGATTCGAGCGCGCGCATCGATTCGCCGATGGTGACCTGGCTGGACGCGGCGTCAATGAGGGCTGGCATGAGGTTGATGGTCGGATCGGCCGCCTCGGTACGGATCCGGCCCAGGGCGCGGCGGACGGCGTCATCATCGCGGTCCCGTTTCACTGCGGCCAAGGACGCCAGCTGCAGTGTCTCGACCTCCGGGTCGATGGAGAGGGTCGGGGGCGGGCTCGATTCACCTTCGACGTAGCCGTTCACCCCCACCTGGATCCACTCGCCTGAGGCGATCTTGGATTGGAATTGGTAGGCCGCGTCGGCGATCTCGGCGACGAACCACCCGTCCTCAATACAGGCAATGGTCCCGTCCAGCATGGATCCGGAACCAGCCTTCTCGATGTGGGCAAAGATGCTCTCGGCCTCGCTCTCCAATTCGTCGGTGAGCGACTCGACGAACCACGATCCACCCAGCGGGTCAGCCACATGGACCACACCGGTCTCTTCGGCAATGACCTGCTGTGTGCGCAGAGCCAGGCGGGCCGCATGCTCGGTCGGGAGGGCCAGTGCTTCGTCGAAGGCATCGGTGTGCAGGCTCTGGGTACCACCCAACACTCCAGCCAGTGCTTCGATCGCCACGCGCACCAGGTTGACCTCGGGCTGCTGCGCCGTCAGGGAGACCCCGGCGGTCTGCGTGTGGAAACGCAGTTGGAGCGAACGCCCGTCGGAGGCGCCATAGCGGTCCCGGAGCCAGTGGGCCCAGATACGCCGTGCCGCCCGGAACTTGGCAATCTCCTCGAAGAAGTCCATGTGGGCGTTGAAGAAGAAGGAGAGACGAGGGGCGAACTCGTCGACCTTCATTCCGGCGGCGAGTGCCGCTTCGACGTAGGCAAATCCATTCCCCAACGTGAAGGCCAACTCCTGGGCCGCCGTCGAGCCAGCCTCGCGGATGTGGTAGCCCGAAATGGACACGGGGTGCCAGCGAGGGAGTTCGGCTGAGGCGAACCGCATGACGTCGGTGACCAGGCGGACGCTGGGCCGGGGTGGGAAGACGAACTCCTTCTGGGCCTGGTATTCCTTCAAGATATCGTTCTGAATTGTGCCCGAGAGGCGGGCGCGATCCACGCCCGTCTTGTCGGCCACGCCGACGTACATGGCCAAGATCGCCGCGGCGGGGGAGTTGATGGTCATCGAGGTGCTCACGGTGCCCAGATCGATGCCCGAGAAGAGAGTCTCCATGTCGGCCAGCGTGTCCACGGCGACTCCGGCCCGACCGACCTCTCCCTTGGCCAGAGGATCATCGGGCATGTCAAAGGCGGTGGAGAGGCCGTCGCCGCCGGAGCGCAGCAGCTCCTTGAAGCGACCGTTGGTGTCTCCCGCCGTGCCGAAGCCGGCGAACTGGCGCATCGTCCAGAGTCGGGAGCGGTACATGGAGGCGTACGGACCCCGGGTGTACGGCCATTGTCCGGGCAACTCCGCCTCGTCGGGCCCATAGACGGGGCGGAGCGGCACACCCGACATGGTCTCGAACCGGGCCGCTCGCCGCGGCGATCGATCGAAGGCGTCCTGCCATGCCGCTCTGTCACCCATGGGTCTCCATATTACTTCAACGTCAAAGTAAGTGAAAGCGCCTAGGCGAAGCCCCCCGCCGCCTGGCGCAGTTGGCTCAGA
>OBLU010001573.1_pt1 | contig 21208 bp, 18 predicted proteins | sample 1518681 | NCBI WGS metagenome assembly OBLU01 (sample SAMEA3539304, study PRJEB22396) | soil metagenome | biome: tundra; feature: field; material: soil | place: USA | collected 2010-05 | depth 0.15 m
TTGGCGATGCGCCGGTTCCACAAGCGGCCAAAAGTAAGGCCAGGGGCAAGGTGGCAATCAACCCATGACGGCGGTTTCGGTTTCTGGTTTGCATCTCATTTACATCTCACTTGTTTAACCCCACCCATACCAAAAGGGTTTCGACGAGATCGTCACAGCAGGTACCTCGTATCGCAGGCTTCCTGATCGCAGTCTTCGCCTCGTCCATCACTGCGAACAGGGCCAGAGGCCACCTCTTGTCCCGCCAAAGGTCCCGCGATCTAGGGGCGGGCAACGAGCGTAATCGTGAACGGGCATCGCCCGAAGTAGGTGCGTACTGCCAATCTCAGTCGTCAAGGCCATCAAGCGCCAACGGGCTCAGGGCAAGACCCTCGAAGCCATCGCTTCTAGGTTGAAAGCTGAGGCTGTCCCAACGGCCCACGGCGGCTCACGGTGGTATGCCTCGACCGTCAGAACGGTTCTGCGCTCCGGGTGACTTCTGAGCCGACGGCTCACCAGGGGACTTGCGTACGCGATGGCCCGCCAGCCCACGGTGACCAGCACTGTCCGATGCCTCGTCTGACGAGCTCTGAATGGTCTCGCGTTCGCGGCTACCAGTTACCACCCCTTGTAGCTGACCGAGGCCACGGTGGGTTTCAGCTCAATGTTGCTCCGTCCTGCCCAGCCACCAAAGACATCCGGAGACACTCCTCAGGTGACGCGAAACGATCGACCCATCCAAAGAGCTGAATACGACAGGTCACGTTCTTAGGGCATTTGTCTCGGCAAATTGTAAACGTGAGAACACAAGGACGAAGATGATGAACGGCAATACCCGCGCTACCCCGATGGCAATGTGGCGAAGTACCGACGCCTTGGCCCGGAGGCGGAGGTAGAGCCTCCGCGACCGTAGAGCTCTAGCTGTATTAGTTAGTTGAGACGCCAGATCCGCGGTCGTCCTTGAAACGGTGTGGCACCTGTGGTGGTTGTAGCGGCGGCGGCACCACAAGCAGCCAGGCCCAGGCCGGCGATGGTGGTGATCACAATAGCGACGCGCCTCATGATACGGCTCCGGCGTAACCGCCCCAGGGGGAACTCCAAATCGAATTGACGGGGCAGATATCCGCGATTGGCTTACCGGTCAGGGAATACAGCCAGGTGCTGCCATCGGGAGTATTGGCGACGAATTCGGTATTACTCAACCAGGCGATGGCGTCCAGGTTTTGGAGATCGACATGGGTTTTGCTGGCTACGCTTACCATCTCGACGGTATTCTTTCCGCTATCGGCGTTCAGATCGCAGCGGGTCTGACTATAACGATCGACCGCAACATAGGACCCATCGGGGCTTATGTAGGCGTTGGTGACTTGGGACTTACTTTCCGTATAGGTCACGCCGTTGATGAGCACGTCGTGTGCGTAACTGAGGGGCGCGGCTACTATGTCATTACTACTGGCGGCCAGTAAGGCGACCTTGTTGCCGTCGGCGAGCTGGGTTAGGGTTCCGGTATGGGGATTGAGGGCAAACCAGGCAGAACCAGGTTGGTAGAAGATGTTGCAGTCCACACCGAGGTACTGCTCCCGGTGGATGATGATGCCGGTATTGGTCCAGCCTTCCAACGCTTCAACATTGTCGGCAGGAGCCAACCAATGGAAGACGATTCTATTGGGCTCGCCCAGGCCTCCCATATTGATCACCCCGTGATGGCTCTGGCTGGCGGGGAATTGATCAATGATCCAAGCCCACTCGGGGGCACCCGGCGAGTACACCATGGTGACGCCGTTGAGGCCGGCAGGGTCGGGTGGGGTGGTGGCGATGCCGAGTAGCGACCCGTTGCGGGTGAGGACCGCCACCTTACCCGAAGTGGTTCCCCATAACGTACTTTGCAGATAGATATTCGAACCGGCAACGACCACCCTGATATTAGAGCCCTTAGTCTGGAGACTAAACCCAAAGATTTTCAGCTGCGCGGCGACGGTTAAACTCCACTGGGTCACGCCCTGACCGTTTATCACCTTCAAGTTCCCGGAGCTATCGGTGAGGACCGCCAGGGGAGGCTCAGGGGTTGGAGTGGGGGCGGCAGTTGGGGTAGGGGTCGGAATCAGGGTTGGGGTCGCTGTGACGGTGGCGGTTGGGGTTGGCGTTGGCGTGGTGGCCGGGGACGTGGCGGCGCCACAGGCGGCCAAGAGGAGGGCCAAGGGCAAGATGGCGATCAACCCATGACGGTGGTTGTGGATTCGGGGTTGCATCTCACCTGCATAAACTCCACCCTTGATCATCGAGGGTTTCGACGAGGTCGTCACAGCAGGTACTTCCTGATCCCAGTCTTCGCCTTGTCCATAACTGCGAACAGGGCCAGAAGCCACCTCGTGTACCGCCAAAGGTCCCGCGATCTGAGGGGCGGAAGAGAGGCAGGAGGACGGGCTGAAGGTGGGATGTCCGGGGGAGATGGCGCTCCGTCGTTGCGAGCCCCCGGGGCCTGGTTACCCTATCCGCTTTCGCAAGTCGTGAAGGTGGGGAAACACGATCCTCGCCCGTGGCGACTTTCGCCGGTGTTCGCGCAACCAAATCTCACAGGGCCTGTCCATTTCGTGTCCATTTCAGGGGTCAATCCTTGGCCACATTTGGCGCGTTCTGACTACCCTTGGCAATTCAGGACCTAGGTTTCGGCTTCCGCTTGGAAGGGTTCGATTCCCTTCCTCGGCACTCTTTGCGTCAAGCCGCCTACGGCACCGACCACTGGGCGACTCGATTGTTGTTTTCCTCGACGACGTACAGGTGGCCGTCGGGTCCGAAAGCGAGCCCCTGAGGAGTGCGCATCTGACCGACCTTGGTGCCCGCGCCTCCGAAGGTGCCCTCGAGCGTGCCGCTCCGTGTGTACTCCGCGACCTGGTTGACGCTGGCAAGCGCGATGTACAGGTGTCCCGAGTCGCCGGCGATGCCGAAAACCCCGGCGTTGGCGATCGAGGTGTTGACGTCGAAGGAACCGAGGAAGGCTCCCCCCGCTGACCAGGCAGCGAAATGAAAGATGTTCCCCGAGGCGCTCGTATCAACCCACACCGAACCATCGCTGCCGTCCACCCAGATACCGCGAACGAAGCCCATCTTCTGGGCGGTCCCCATGGTCCCCAACAGCGCGCCGGCACTCGTCAATGCGACGACGTCGCTGTCGTTGCTGTCAGCCACGTAGATCGTGCCGGTGGAGGAGCAGGCGAGCCCATAGGGCGACTTCAGCGTGGCGTAGTCCCACACCTCTTTTGGGGGGTTCACGCTCACATTCCAGGCGACCGCGGTGCTCGAGTCGGTGTTGGCAACGATCAGGTTGCCGGTCTGCGGATTGATGCACATCAGGCGCGGGTAGTTCATCGTGTTCGCGGTATCACCGCGCAGGCCCCATGCTCGATCGTAGGTGTAGCCACCACTGCCGTTGGGTGTGAACTCCTCGATCCGCTCGTTGTACGTGTCGGTCACATACATATCGCCGACGCCGTCGAATGCGACGCCCCGTGGCCCGTTGAACCCGCCCGTCGGCGGGAGGTCGGGGTTGGGGGTGGCCGGATCGACGAACTGGTACGTGCCTGACTCGTTGAACACCTGGGCGCGGAAGTACCCGAGGTCGCCGACCCAGACCTGGTGCTGGCCGCTCACCGCAATGTCGCGGGCGCCGTCCTCGAACTGGCCGTTACCCGTCCCGCAGTTGCTGCCCCCCGGGGCGACACCATTGAAGTTGTTCACGAAAGTCCCGAAGCTCAAGCTGCTCGGGTTCGCATTGAATGCCTGGACGAGGCAGTTCTGTCCGTTGGCGACGAACGCGAGGTTGGTGCTCGCGTCGATGGCGAGACCGCGCATGTCGAAGGTGGTCGATACCCCTCCTGGCGGGGTGATCTCCTTGATTGGGAGGCAGCCCGTCGCCGGCCACGGATTCTGCAGGCAACTCGGGTTGTAGATGTCGATACGGTGATGGCCCTGATTCGCGATCCAGATGTTGCCGGCGCTGTCGAATGCCATGCTTCGGGTCGACAAGAATGTGTCCTGCGAGTTCGTCGGCGACACGAATGTGGCCTTGTTGGTCTGGGGGTCGAGCACCACGAGGTCGGGTTCGGGCGGATTGTGTTTGTTGCCCCACTGGTTCGCGATGTAGACCATGCCGTTGGGACCGACCACGCACTGCGACGGGTAGTCGAAGGCAACCGAGTGGACTGCTTTGTTGGTCCCCCAACTGGTCACCCAGGTACCGTTGGGGTCGTACTGATTGACGTTGTACAAGCTCCCCTCGGTCATGTAGACGTAGCCCTGGAAGGGCCCTCCGCTGTTGTCGACGCAGATGCCGAAGGGCGCCTGGTTGGTGTTGACGCCGAATCCAACCGTGCTCTTCGTGAAAACGAACGGGGTTGCCGGCGTGCCGCTCGCGTTGTAGTGGACGATTCGGTAGTTCCAGTAGTCACCGACCAGGATCGAACCGTCCGGCATCGTCGCCGCACCCCAGCCGTACAGCACCGCCGCCGCCGGGGTGGGCTTGCCCTGGCTGGTCAACCCGACCGACGTCCCCGTCGTACAGGCCGTGGGCTTGCAGCCCGTCGGCGGCGGGGCACTCGACGGCACCGCCGTGGCCCGGGCTCCCACGACAAAGGCGAGGGCCACGAGGAACGCGACAACCAGGTGGGCCGCACGCGCGATCGCGCTCAGGCCGGGCATGCTGGCTCCACCGTCATGCTGCCGAAGGCCACGGATCGAACCTCACGCACCGATCGTCCGGAATCCACGACGGACAGCGTACGGGCTGGTACCGGACGCGGCAACCCGCAGCGAGGCGGACGTGCAGCCAACGTCGCGACGACCGTGACCAGTCGCGGGAGGGCCGGCCGCTTGTGCTCGTCACAGCGACGGCACAATCTGCAGCAGTGCCAGCGCTCGTGAACTTCCGGCCTTCGTCCGTCGCCGGATGATGCCCGCGCCATCTGAGCAGACGCGCCGGCGAAAGCTGCTCTTCGCGCTTGCGGGCTTCGTCGTCGTCGTCGGAGGAGCCTCCCTGGTGGTCACCGGAGGGGTCGGCAAGCGCCTTTCTCCCACGTCGACGCAGGTCGGCGGGCTCGCCATAACGCCAGGACCCGCCCCGCCAGTGTGCGGATCAGCGCAGCTACAGCTCTTCGGCGCATTTGACGAATGCGCGTCCATCGACCGCTCGAATCCCGCTTCGTGCACCGTGTCGCGACACGTGCTCGAGGTCACGCTCAATCTCGCCGGGACGAGCGGAGACCGGTATCTCGTCGACCTCGGGATTCCGAATTTCGTCGGCACCGGAGACTACTACGGCGATGGTGTGTACGTCATTGTCCGCGAACTTGCGTCGACGCCCTACTGGCAGTCGCTCACCGACGTTCTCAATGTGACCGCCGACGACGGCAGTGCGGGCCGCATCTATGCCAACCTCCAGCCGTACGACGCAACCAGGGGAGGCGTCCCGGAATCCCCCCTGCCGCTGCGCATCGACGGCCCCTGGCAGTGTTGAGGAACCTCGAACATCAGCCGTGCCGATACTTGGCCACGGCGAGCGGTGCGAACACCGCGATCAGCCCCAGCGACCAGAGCAGGGAACGGATGACGAAGTAGGACGTTGCGTGACCGAGCAGCGCCTCGGCCGGATGCCCCTGGGTGAGGGTCCGCACCGCGTTCACCATCACGGTGATGGGCTGATTCTCGGCAAAGCCACGCATCCACGACGGCATGGTTGCCACCGGGATGTATGCGGATGAGACAAACGTGAACGGGAACACGATGAGAGCGAACCCCTGGGCGGCCTGCGCTGAGCCTGCGACCATGCCGATGAGCACGAACACCCACTCGAAGACGAAGCCAAACAGGACGACCAGCGCGGCAGCGGCGATGGCGGCACTCCAGCTGCCATGGAGCCGAAACCCGACCAGGAAACCGATGCTCACCGTGATGGCCAGCCCCCAGATCTGGATCACCGTATCGGCGAGCGCACGACCGATGAGCACGGCGCTGCGCGGAATCGGGAGCGAGCGCAGGCGCGCGATGAGCCCCGCGCTCATGTCCTCCGCCATCCCCGCCGACGCATACATGGCGGTGAAGAGGACGCCGGTGGTGATGAAGCCAGGCACCACGAAATCGACATAGTTGATGCCGGCGAGTGCAATGGCACCGCCGAACACGTAGCGGAAGATGAGCAGGAACATGGCGCCCTGCACGGTGCCGACGACGACGAGCTGCGGCGAGCGGATGAATTTGAGCAGGACTCGACGGGCGATCTGCCCGGTGGAGACGAGGAGACCTGCCGCGTGGCCGCGAGGGGGCGCGATTGCGATGCTCATGCCATGTTCTCCTTGGGTGCGCCGGTGAGCGCGAGGAAGGCCTCGTCGAGAGTTGGCTGACGAACCGAAACCTCATCGATCGCGATGCCCGTGTCGTCGAGCGGGCGGAGCGCGGCGAAAACGCGCTCAGTGTCAGCGCCGAGGGCCACACGAACGCTGCGGGTCGGGCGGTCGATGGTTGCCGGTCCGTCACCGATCGCCATCAGTGTCGAGGCGACCCGGTCGAGTGCGGAGCCGTCGCGGACGCGGACCTCGACCACGTTCTGTCCCGCGCGACGCTTCAGTTCACGCGGCGTTCCAGCCGCGACCACGCGACCGTGGTCGATGATCGCGATCTGCGAGGCCAGATGGTCGGCCTCGTCGAGATACTGGGTCGTGAGGAGAACGTCGGTTCCGTTGACCACCAGAGCACGGATCGTGTCCCACAGTTCGAGGCGGCTGCGTGGGTCGAGACCCGTTGTCGGCTCGTCGAGCAGCAGCAGCCGGGGCCGGCCGACGAGGCTTGCGCCGAGGTCCAGGCGGCGGCGCATGCCGCCCGAGTACGTCCGAACGGTTTGGTCGGCGGCGTCGCTGAGCCCCATCTGCTCGAGCACCTGAGCGGCGTCGCGCCGCGCGGTCGCTGCAGAGGCCCCAAAGAGGCGGGCCACCATGACGACGTTCTCGCGACCGGTCATGGTGGGCTCGACAGCCGCGGATTGGCCGGCGAGGGCCACGAGACGCCGCACCGCGCCGGGATGGCGAGCGACGTCGATGCCGTCCACCCGCAGTGAGCCCGCGTCCGGGCGCAGCAGGGTCGCAACGAGGTTGACGAAGGTGGTCTTCCCCGCCCCGTTGGGTCCCAGCAACGCCATCACCTGCCCGGACCGCATCGTGAGATCCAGGCCGTCGAGCGCCTGGGTCTTGCCGAACGCTTTGACCAGGCCGGTTGCTTCGAGTGTGGAATCCATCACTAACACCATCCTCGTGAGTTCATGGCTAACGATGCTATGTGCGATACTAGCCAAACATCGTTAGACAAGTCAAGCACGGCATGGCGACCTGGCATCCTTGCCGGCAACAACGGAGGACAGATCTGTGGCCCGTCAGGAGACGGAGGCATCCGGGCTCAACCGTGACGCGGTGATCCAGGCGGCGCTGGCCATGCTCGACGCGGTCGGGGTCGATGGACTCTCCATGCGCGCACTGGCCGACCGTCTCGGTGTCAAGGCCGCCTCTCTCTACTGGCACCTGCGCGACAAGGATCAGCTCCTCGAATTGGTGGCCGAAGCGGTGCTGGACGGCGTGGTCGTCTCGGTCTCCGGACAGTCGTGGCGCTCCCAGCTCGCTGCGGCGTGCGACCAGCTGGCCAGGTTTTTCACCGAGCACCGGAGTGCCGCAACGGTGGTGCTCGCCTCTCTGCCGGTGGTCCAGCGCAGCCGCCTGACGCGCGACCTGGCCCGGATCCTTGCCGCCGCCGGCCTTCCGGCTGCGGACAGCGCCGCCTTTGCACTGGTCGTCGAGGCTGCCGCGTCGGCGTTCGCCGCGCCCCACGTGACGGGGCGGAAGCGTGCCGGCCAGGCGATGACTCTGGCGATCGACTCGGGCTCATGGCGGATCCTGGTCCGTGCCGCAGCGCCGGGCGCCGTCGATCTCGCCACCTCGGTCGGCGGAGGAGGGGCCGCCTCGGTGGAGGTTCGTCCAGGCAATCTCGTGCTGGTCAAGAACCGGCGTGGCGGGAATCACGGCGCGGTCGAGTTGAGTCCCGATCACCCGTGGTATTTCAAGATCCACGGAGCGACGTGGAACACCGTGCTCGATTTGAGCGGTCTCACCGTCAGCGGCATCGAGCTGGACAGTGGCGCGGGCAACGTGACCTGCACGCTCCCTGCGCCCGCTGGCGTTGTCCCGATCCGGGTCAACAGCGGCATCGTCGGTGTCGCACTGCACCGCCCTGGCGACGCCGCGGTTCAGGCCACGGTTGCGTCCGGGTCGGTGAAGGTCCGCCTGGATGACAAGCCCGTCCGGGCGGTGGCCTCGGACGTGCTGTGGGAGACCCCAGGAGCGCACGGCCATGAGGATCGATACGACCTCACTGTGTGCAGCGGCTGCGCCCGAATCACGCTGGACGCCGCCGCTCCGGCGGCGGCCAAGGTCGTGGCGAACGTTTCACAGGCCGCGAACGACGCGCCCACGTGGCGGGCCGACGAGGGCGTCAACCTCATCCTCGACGGCATCGAAAAGCGCCTCACGGAATCCCGCCCCGGCTGACGCGACGTCAGTCGCTCCGGTCCTGCATCTCCCAGGCGTGATCGAGCGCGTGCCACGCGATCCGGCGAGCGCCGTACCGTGGCGCCCAGCCACGATCGCGAGCAGGCTCACCGGTCCGGTCCGCGTGGATCACCGCGATCAGTGCGTCACGCATCGCTCGGACGGCCGCTGCGTCGTCGCCGGGGGCGCGAACACGCACCCCCAGCTTCCCCGCGTACGCGTGCTCAGCAGCAATCACGTGCTGGTACATCGCGTCGCGATCGCGGCCGCCGCCGCGCGGACCCTTTCGTAAATGCGGTGGGGCGGAGGTCACCACGTCGTCCAGCGTCGCCCACGCAGCCTGGAGCAGGGTCGCGATGCGGTTGGCAACTTTGGCCGTCGCCCGGCCAAGCTCGACCGATGCCGCAATGCTCGGCGCTCCGAATGCGGTGGTCGCGTCGCCCTCGAGCTCCTCGACGGCCTCCAGCGATTCGACGCCATCCGTCGCCGGCAAGCGCAGACCGGCCGTCTGAGCAACCACCTTATAGCGAGGAGCGTAGGCCGCGAGTGCCGCCAGCGCGTCCTCAGGAGTCCGCCCGCTCCGGCACCAACCGGGCCAGTCGAGAGCTGACGCGAAGGACCGCTTGGGAGTCACCTCGAGAACGACGTCGATTTTCGAACCTGCCGGGGCCATGAGTGGCGGAGTCTGACAAAACAGACGCCGCCACTCGCGAGTCGGTCGACGAGGATCGACGGCCTCAGGCCGCTGCTGAGATCTCGGTCACGAGGGGCTCGAGCGCAGTGTTGATCGCCTCTTCCACGCGGCCGGCCAGGTGGAACGTCATCACTTCACGGACGCTTTCGGGAACATCCTCGATGTCCTTCTCGTTGCGCCGCGGCAGGATGACCTCGCGCAACCCCATGCGGTGGGCCGCGAGAACCTTTTGCTTGACGCCGCCGATCGGCAAGACGAGGCCCTGGAGCGTCACCTCGCCGGTCATTGCGACGCTGCTGCGCATCGGCCGCCCGGTGAGGAGGCTGACGATGGCCGTTGTCATCGCGACACCCGCCGAAGGGCCATCCTTGGGCACCGCGCCTGCCGGCACGTGCACGTGGATGCTCTGGCGTGCGGCTTCGGGCTCGATCCCGAACGCCGCCGCATGGGCGCGCACATACGACAGTGCGATCTGCGCCGATTCCTTCATCACGTCGCCCAGCTGGCCCGTGAGGGTCAGCTTGCCATCGCCGGGAGCGTTGGCGGCTTCGATGAAGAGCACGTCACCGCCGGTACCGGTGACCGCCAGACCGGTGGCCACGCCTGCGACAGCGGTTCGCTCGGCGACCTCGTTGTCGAACTTCGGCTTGCCGAGGAGCTCGCGCACCTGCGCGGGCGTGATCTCGAATGGGGGAACCAGGTCGCCGCCGGCAACGCGCGTCGCGACCTTGCGGGTCATCTTGCCGAGCTCGCGTTCGAGGTTGCGGACGCCCGCCTCGCGGGTGTGATCGGTGATGACCGCGAGGATCGCGTCATCGGTGACGGTCACCTCATCGTTGCGGAGCCCGGCGTGCTCCACCTGGCGGCGGAGGAGATGATCACGCGCGATCGCGACCTTCTCATTCTCGGTGTACCCGTCGAGGCGGATCAGCTCCATACGGTCGAGCAGTGGCGCGGGGATCGTCTCCCACACGTTCGCCGTCGGAATGAAGAGCACTTCCGAGAGGTCGAGGTCGACCTCGAGGTAGTGATCGCGGAACGTGCTGTTCTGCGCCGGATCGAGCACCTCGAGCAGCGCAGAGGACGGATCGCCTCGCCAGTCACTGCCAACCTTGTCAATTTCGTCGAGCATGATCACCGGGTTCTTGGTGCCGGCTTCTTTGAGCGCTCGAACGATGCGTCCCGGCAGTGCGCCGACGTACGTGCGCCGGTGCCCGCGGATGTCCGCCTCGTCGTGGATGCCGCCGAGCGAGATCCGGGCGAACTTCCGGCCGAGAGCACGCGCGACCGACTCGCCGAGGGACGTCTTGCCGACGCCGGGAGGGCCGACCAGCGTGATGATCGCCCCGGATCCGCTGCCGAGCACGGTGATGCCCCGCTCGCTGCGGAGCTTCCGGACCGCCAGGAACTCGATGATGCGCTGCTTGACGTCCTCAAGGCCGGTGTGGTCCTCGTCGAGGATGCGCCGCGCTTCGGCGAGATCGAGATTGTCCTCAGACCGGACGTTCCAGGGGATCTCGAACATCCAGTCGAGATACGTCCGGATCCAGCCGTGCTCCGGGCTCTGCTCGCTCGTGCGCTCAAAGCGGTCCAGCTCTCGCTCGACCTCGGCGCGCACGTTCTCCGGCATACCGGCGTTCTCGAGACGGCTGCGGTAGCCTGCGGCCACGTCGTCGCCGCCTTCCCCGAGCTGCTTCTTGATCGCCTCGAGCTGCTGGCGCAGGAGGAAGTCCCGCTGGGTCTTCTCCATGCCCTCGTTGACCTCAGTGCGGACCTTCTCGCGCACCGACGCGTCGGCGAGGACATCCTTCGTCCACCCGATCAGGCGGGAGAGACGCTGCTCCAGGTCGAGTGTTTCGAGCACCTCGAGCTTCTGCTCGATGCTGAAGTCCGGTGAGTAGCCGGCGAGGTCGGCGAGGTGACCCGGGTGGCGGACCGAACGGACCGCCTCGATTGCGCGGCCGGCACCACGCAGCTCGAGCAGGTTCTCGATGAGCGCGCGATATTCACGCGCCAGCTCGCGAGCGGCGTCGGTCGGGTCGCCGTCGGGAAGCGGCTCAACCTGGACCCAGAGCGCCCCGCCGATGTCGGATTGGCCGCCACCGAGCCGAGCGCGGTGCAAGCCCTTGAGGATGGTGACCTCGGCGCCGGAGGGGAGCTGCCCGGACTCCACGATCTGCGCGACCGTGCCGATCGCCGAGAACTGGCCGTCCACGTGGGGCACGAGCAGGATCAAGCGATTGCCCGTCTGCGCGGCGGTCAGGGCAGCGCGTTGGGGATCGCTCTCGACGGCGAGGGTGGCGGTCATCCCAGGCAGGACGACGACGTCGTCGAGCTGCAGGATCGGCAGGAGTTCGGAGGTCAGTTCAGCCATGTTCAGTCTCGTGAGGCCGGTCGCCAGGAGTGGCGAGCGGCTCGTTGGTGATCGGAATTTCTATACCCGGAGTCGGGATTTCCGAACCCACGTCGACACCACGTGTCCCCGACAAGAGCGGCGCAACCTGACTCGGTGCAGCGTCCGGCCTATCGCTGCGAGGCTGGAAGCCCCAGCTCTCGCCGGAAGAGGGCGTGGAACGAGCCGCCGAGGACCTGGCGGATATCGTCCTCGGGCCATCCACGCCGGACGAGCTCGTCAGTGATCATCGGCAGCCCGGAGGGTCCCTCGAGCCCGGGGACATACGTGATGAGGGTGCCGCCGCCATCCATCGACTCCACGGCGGGGCCATGGAGCTCGTTGGAAATCTCCTTATAGAAGTCCGGACCGAGGCCGACGTGCTCGACCCCGACGATCGATGCCGCGTGCTCGATGTGATCAACCACTCGCGCGACCGTGTGCACGCGCTCGTCGATGAAGGTGGCCAGCAGGTTGATGCCCACCACGCCGCCGGTGGCCGCAATGGCCCGGAGCCGGTCGTCGGTCAGGTTGCGGTGATGAGGACGGAGCGCGTGCGCGGATGAGTGCGAGGCGATGATCGGACGCGACGCGAGCTCCAGCATGTGGTCGGTGCAGGTCGCGCCGAGATGGGAGACATCGAGCATGATGCCGAGCCTTTCGCACAAGCCGACTGCCTCGATGCCGGCCTGGGTCAGCAGGCTCCCGGTCGCATCCTCCGCCGATCCGTCGGCGAGCATGGTGCGCCGGAAGTGCGTGAAGGAGGCGATGCGCACGCCGAGCCGGTGGAACGTCTCGAACAGGGCAGTGTCGGTGCCCACCGCCTCGCAGCCTTCCAGAGCCAGGATGAGCGCGATCCGCTCTTGAGACAGTGCAGCGTCGACGTCGGCGCCCGTGAGGCAGATCTGGACCGCTTCAGGGTTGGCTGCCGCGATCCGCCAGCCCGTCTCGAGCATCCGCAGGGTCTGACGCAGGGCTCCCTCAGGACGGAAGTCGTCATCGATGAAAACCGGCAGCACCTGGATCTTCACGCCACCGGCGTGCAGCTGGGGCAGCCAGGCAGCGCGGAAGTACGCGCCCTGCTCCGACGGCCGGCGGCGTGCGCAGACCATGAGCAGGTCGTTGTGCGTGTCGACGACGATCGCCTGCTGGTGGAGAGCTGCGGCGGCCGCAGCGATTGCGGGCATGTCTCGTCCTGTCACTGCTGCGTCGGCGGCGTCTCGAAGCGCACCATCGCAGCCTAGCCCTTCATCGGCGTGAACAGACCTGGAGATCCCGAAGATGCGTGCCCTGACCACGACCGGCGACGACGACCTGCTCCGTCTGACCGACGTCCCAGACCCCGAGCCGGCCGCCTCGGAGGCGCTCGTGCGCGTCCAGGCGACCAGCCTCAACCGGGGCGAGGTGTTGCGCGCCCGGAACGCTCCGGCGGGCGACCAGGTTGGGTGGGACGTGGTCGGGGTCATCGAGCAGCCGGCCCAGAACGGAAGCGGCCCGCCAGCCGGCACGACCGTGGTGGGCCTCGTCAACAATGGCGCCTGGTCGGAACTGGCGGCAGTGCCGGTCGACTACCTGGCAGCGGTGCCGAGCGGCGTCACGCCCGCTCAGGCCGCGTGCATGCCGGTGGCCGGGATGACCGCATTCCGGGCGCTGGCGCTCGGGGGTTTCCCGGTCGGCAGGAGCGTGCTGATTACCGGCGCGTCCGGCGGCGTCGGACACCTCGCCGTCCAGCTTGCCCGCGCGGCGCAGATGACGGTCACCGGGTTGCTCCGCACCCCTGAAGCCAACACCGCCGCTGCAGCCGCGTGTCATCACGTGCTTCGCGACATCCGGGATGCGCAGGGTCCGTTTCACCATGTGCTCGACGGTGTCGGGGGCGAGGTGCTCAGCCGGTGTGTCGACGTCGTCGCACCGCACGGAATCGTCGTCTCCTACGCGTCGACGCTCATGGACCCGGCCGCGCTCGGACCGCGTTGGTTCGGCGCACACGTCGGTGCGACTCTGCGCGCGATGTTGCTCTTCGATGAGCTGCGCTTCACGCAGAGCGCTGCGTCGGATCTGGCCACACTCTGCGGTCTCATCGCCGCGGGTCTCCTGGTGCCGCACATCGACGTCGAGGCGGACTGGACCAGAGGCGGCGAGCTGGCCCGTGACCTCATGGCACGAAACGTGACGGGCAAGGTCGTTTTGACCATCGGCAGCCACTGACATGGTGCGTGCAGTCTGCGGAGGTCGGTGATGGCGCAGATCGTGGTTGTCGGCAACCAGACGTACAAGAAGCGGAATGTCGTCGCGGTCTGGCTCGGGTTGCCGTTCATCACGCTCGGCATCTATTCGTACATCTGGATCTACAAGGTCAACGACGAGGCGCGACGGTTCCTCGGCGACGAGTCCATCAGGCCTGGGCTGTCCGTGCTCGCCTTCTTCCCCGGCGCCCTCCTGATCGTCCCGCCATTCGTGTGCATCTACCGGACGGGGGTGCGGATCGCGCGCATGGAGGCGGCGTCGGGAAGCCCGAACCGGGCGGAGCCGGTGGTCGGCCTGGTGCTGGGATTCGTCTTTGGTCTCTACTCGCTGTACTACCAGGACCACCTCAACGGCTTGTGGGATCGGTATCTCGGGCCGGGTATATTGCCGCTAGCGGCGCCGCCGCCTGCGCCGCCACCACTTCGATAGCAGTGACCCAAACCGACACGCTGAGGCCGTTCGGCGTCATCGTTGCGCTGGACCGACGGCGCGATCGCTGGTATTCTTAAACAGCCGCGTCGACATCGCGGCATCGGTGATGGGTCTCACCGTCCTCGGCCACCCGGCCTGATGGGCCCTACCAGAATCGCTGGTAGGAGGACCTCCCGTGAGTTGCTGCCCTTTGCATATCGGTGTGCTCGACGCTCTCAACAACACCTATGGCATCGCCACGCTCTGGATTGCGCTCGCGTTTGTGGCGAGTGTCATCTCGGTGCGTATCGGGCTGTCGGTCGCGCTCGTGGAGATCCTGCTCGGCGTCCTCGGCGGCAACGTCTTCGGCATGTCGTCCAATCAGTGGATCGACTTCCTCGCGGGCTTCGGTTCGGTGCTGCTGACATTCCTCGCCGGTGCGGAGATCGATCCCCCTTCGTTCCGACGCTTCTTGAAACCAAGTCTGGTGATCGGGGGTGTCGGATTCATCGCGCCGTGTCTGGCGGCGTGGGCGTTCGCCCTGCTGGTGCTGCGCTGGCCGGTCCACGGCAGCGAGATCGCCGGGATTGCACTCTCGACAACCTCGGTCGCGGTCGTCTACGCGGTGATGCTGGAGACGGGACTCAACAAGACTGACCTCGGGAAACTGATTCTGTGCGCGTGCTTCGTCTGTGATCTCGGCACCGTGCTCGCCCTGGGGGTGGTGTTCGCCAACTTCAACAGCGTTCTGATCGCCTTCGGGATCGCGACGGCGATCGTGATGGTGTCCCTGCCGCGGTCGTTGCGTTTCGTGATCCGTCACATCGGTCACCCGATCAGTGAGCCCGAGGTGAAATACGTCTTCCTGCTGCTCTTCGGACTGGGGGCGCTCGCGACCGCGGCGAAATCCGAGGCCGTGCTGCCCGCGTATCTGCTCGGACTCGGTGCAGCGGGCATCTTCCATGCCGATCCCAAGATGGTCGGGCGCGTCCGCGGCGTCGCGTTCACGTTCCTGACGCCCTTCTTCTTCCTGCGTGCCGGAACCCTGATCGCACTCCCCGCGGTGATTGCGGGGAGCGTCACCATTCTCGTCCTCTTCGGCGTCAAGGTCGGCGCCAAGGTGATCGGCGTCTTTCCGGCGACGCGACCGTTTCGGATTCGCGTTCGTGAAGCCTGGTACACGACGATGATGATGTCGACCGGACTGACCTTCGGCACCATCGCCGCGCTCTTCGGCTACACCAACGGGTACATCACGCGCTCGCAGTACTCGATTCTCGTGACCGTCGTGGTGCTCACCGCGCTGGTACCGACACTGATTGCCCAGCTGGTCTTCAAACCGCGGATCACCGAGCTCCTCCACGGCGCACCGGAGCCCGATCCTGATCCGGGTGTTCTGGTGGCGTGATCGCAAGGCGCATATACCTATACGTGGTCACCGTCTCGAATCCGAAGCGCTCGTACAATCGGACCGCGGGCGTGTTGTCGGGATTCACCTCGAGGCCGACCTCACGCACGCCGTCGGTCCGGAGCCGGTCGAACACCGCGCCGAGCATCCGTGTCCCGAGCCGCTCGCCCCGGCGTGGCTCGTCGATGACGAACCCATAGATCATCGTTCGCTGCGTGGTCTCGGTGAGGCGGACGGTCCCGATCACCGTCTCTCCCTCGACTCCGACGAGGCGAAACTCACCGGGACCATCGCTGTAGTCCTCGCCGAGCACCGCGACGACGGCGGCGTGGTCTGCATCCGAAGCCGGGCGCAGCTCCACGGGCGTCGCCGGCGCGCCGGGCATGGGTCGCTTGGCAGGCCGCACCACCATGCGACGCTCGGAGGCCTCGTGGGTGGCGCCGAGGCGCCGAAACCACGCCAGCCCTGCCGGCCACGCGTCTTCGCAGATGAGCAGGATGCTTTCGTGTCCAAGGCTTCTCGCAGCGGCACGCAGCCCCTCGAGCAGCGCCGTCCCCGCCCCCCGACGCCGCCACGAGGGGTGCACCATGCCGCACGCCTCGGCTTCGTCGTCGGTGGTGATCCCTGCGTACCCGATCACCTCGTCGCCCGCCAGCGCAAGCAAGTGAATCGGGCGATCGAGGTGGTCGGCCTCGTCGAGCTCGATCTTCAGGTCGAGGCGCGCGGCCGCCTCGCACGCCCGCCGCAGCCGATCGACGTTCCTCCGATCGCCGCCGTCGAGCCGCGCCTTTCCAACGATGGTCCATCCGGCCACTGGGCGACAGCCTGACACGGTCGCTGCGGACCAGCTCGCGACGAGCTGTCGATTTGAGCCTTCGCCGTTCGTCGTCATGATTGGGACGACTCATCCGGACGCCAAGGAGCGCAATCAGTGAAATACATGCTGCTGTTCATCAAGAACGAGGAGGCGGACCTCGACGAGGTGGCCCAGCGCGCCCATTATGCCGCGATCGACGAGTGGTTCTCGGAGATCGGGCGTGACGGCAAGCTCCGCGGCGGCGAGGAGCTGCAGCCCTCGAACACCGCGACCACGATCCGCTTTCAGGAAGGCAGGCCGCTGGTCACCGACGGACCGTTCATGGAAAGCAAGGAGAACGTCGCCGGGTTCGTCACGATCGACGTGGCGGATCTGGACGAGGCGATCGCCATTGCCAAGAAGTGGCCGCCGAAAGACCAGGCCGTCGAGATCCGCCCGGTGGTGAACCACGACGACATGCCCCATCATCCGGTCGGCTGAGACGGGCGAGGCTTGCGCGGCGATGATGACGGACCCGACCGCAGAGGCGATGAACGCCGTGTTTCGGGCGGAGGTCGGTCTTATCTGCGGCTCGCTGGTGCGCATCACCGGTGACTTCGACCTGGCGGAGGATCTGGTGCAGGACGCGGTGGTCGTGGCTCTGCAGCGCTGGCCGGTCGACGGTGTCCCCGAGCGGCCCGCCGCGTGGCTGCTCCAGACCGCCAGGCGGCGCGCGATCGATCGCCTCCGTCGCGATTCGACCTACCGGGCGAAACTGCAGTTGCTGACCGACGGCTGGGCGCCGGACGTGCGCTCCGATCCCGACGATCGACTCCGCTTGATCTTCACATGCTGCCACCCTGCGCTGGCTCGTGATGCCCAGGTGGCGCTGACGCTTCGAGCGGTCATGGGCATGACCACGAGTCAGATCGCCCACGCGTTCCTCGTTTCCGAGGCGACCATGGCCCAGCGCATCGTGCGCGCCAAGCGGAAGATCGTCGACGCCCACATTCCGTACCGCGTTCCCGACGCTGATGAGCTTCCCGACCGGCTGGCCGAGGTGCTGGCCTCCCTCTACATCGTCTTCAACGAGGGATACCTGGGGAGTGGACCGGAGATGTCCACGAGCCGCGACCTTTGTTCCGACGCGCTCTGGCTGTGCGGGCTCGTCGCTCGAATGCTCCCCGATGAGCCCGAAGTACTCGCCCTGCTCGCATTGATGCGACTCCACGAATCTCGCCGGGCGACGCGCTTCGGCGCGGACGGCGCACTCGTCCTGCTCCGCGATCAGGACAGGGCCCATTGGGACCACTCGGTGATCGCCGAGGCCGGCGCGCTACTCGAGCAGGCCAGGCGGCTCGGCCGCCCGGGCTCGTATTGGCTGCAGGCAGCGATCGCCGCCTGTCACGCGGAAGCGCCCACGTTCGAGGACACTGATTGGCCGCAGATCCTCGCGCTCTACGGAGCGCTCGTGCGGCTCAATCCGGGACCCGTAGTGCGCCTGAACCGGGCGATCGCGCTCGAGCACGTGGCCGGGCCGGTGCCCGCCATGGAAGAGCTCGACGCGCTGCGGGCCGAACTCGACGGGTACCACCTGTACTGGGCGACACGAGCGGAATTGCTCCGTCGTTTCGGCAGGCTCGATGAGGCTGCGGATGCCGATCGCCGCGCCATCGAGCTCACGGACAACCCTTCGGAACGCGCGCTCCTCGAGACGCGCCTCGAACCACCCGTCATCCGCGCCCTCGGCGCGAACAGCAACTGACCAGCCAAGGAGGCACGACATGGCGAAATATCTGCTCGTCTATCACGGTGGCGGCATGCCGGAAGGCGAGGAAGCACAGGCGAAGGTGATGGCGGCGTGGGGAACGTGGTTCCAGAATCTCGGCCCGGCCCTCGCCGACGGCGGGAATCCCGTCGGGCAGACCAAGACCATCGCCAGCGACGGCGCGGTTTCGGACGGAGGTGGCGCAAACCCGGCCACCGGCTACAGCCTGATCGAGGCCGACAATCTCGATGCGGCGGTCGCAGCGGCCAAGGGATGCCCGGTCCTCGGAGGCGGCGCAACCGTCGAGGTCGCGGAAACTTTCAACGTCATGTAGTCACGCCGAATCGGGTTCGCCCGGTTCGATGAGGACACAGAAAGGGGGCACCCGCGTCCGCGCCTCGACGGCGCGGAACGCGGGAGGTCTCCGGTCATGCACTCGACAGCCGAAAGTCGCGACAATAGGGTGAGCATGAGCGAGGAGGAGGTCCCCGCCGGTCCGCCGGCGTGGCCAGGGGGAGCGCGTTCGTACGACCCGTGGAGCAGTACGGGGTGGACATCCGCGCCACCGGCGCCTGGATGGTGGCCGCAGCAGTACTACACCTACGAGCCGCCACCGCCGCCAAGGCGGACGTCGCGACTCCTCCTGCTCGGTGCAGTTGCCGTCATCTTCGTGTTCGCCGCGAGCGCGGCCGCGACGGCGGTCATCGCCACCCGCGGCCTCGGCGGCTCGGGGAGCACCGCGGGGGTCGCCGCAGCGGTGGTTGACATCGACACCTCCCTCGGCGGCGGCGCAGCCGCTGCCGGAACCGGCATCGTGCTCACCGCATCCGGAGTCGTGCTCACGAACAATCACGTGATCCAGGGCCAGCAGGGGATCACCGTCCGGCTCACGGCGACAGGCGTCCGCTACAGCGCCATCCCCATCGGCGAGGACGTCACCCACGACGTCGCGGTGCTCCAGCTCCAGGGAGTCAATGGACTGTCGACAGCGCCGATTGGCGACTCATCGACCGTCCAGGTCGGAGACCAGGTCACTGCGCTCGGCAACGCCCAGGGGCGCAATGGTGCGCCGGCGGTCGCCACGGGGACGGTGACAGCGCTCGAGCAGTCCATCACCGCGTCGGACGAGACCGGTCAGAGCTTCGAGAATCTCAGCGGGATGATTCAGACCAATGCCCCGATCCAGCCTGGCGACTCGGGCGGCCCCCTGGTCAACGGCAACGGTCAGGTGGTCGGCATGGATACAGCGGCAAGCGGTGCGCGCAGGGGACCGGAGCCGGGTGCGGTCCAGGCGTTCGCGATCCCGATCGACACCGCCCTCAACTACGCGCACCAATTGATCGCACACCCCTCGACGCTGCCCGCCGGCGCTCGCCTGGGGGTCTGCGTCCAGGACAGCACCGCACCGCTCGGAGCACTGTTGATCACCGGGGCACCTCCGTGCACCACAGCTGTCGCGAGCGGGAGTCCCGCGGCGACCACCGGGCTCTCCGCCGGAGACGTGATCACCGCGCTGGGAGGCGTGTCGGTGGTGTCCAAGGCGTCGCTCGTGCAGATCCTTCAAGGCGAGCGACCTGGGCAAACGGTGGTGGTCATATGGCTCGACCCGTCCGGCCACCAACATCAGGCCACGGTCACCCTCGCCGCAGCCGGCTCCCAGTAGCGTCGGGGTTCCCGCGCCCTCCAGCCCAGGGGGTGGAGAGCAGTCGGGCCGCGCCCCGTCTGAACGACAATCCGCATGTGCAGGAGACCGTGTCCGACGTCCTCGTCGAGTACGAGATGACAGCTCGAGCGAAACTCACGCCGGCGGCGTTCGACTACATCGCCGCCGGGGCGGGTGAGCAGCTCAGCCTCGAGGAATCGCGAGCCGCCTGGCGGCGCTACCGGCTCCGCCCGCGCATCTTTCGTGGTGGCGCGGCTCCCGACCTCTCGACTGACGTCATCGGGACGCGCCTTGCGATGCCGCTCGTCGTGGCGCCGACGGCGTATCAGCAGGTTGCGCATCCTGACGGCGAGGTGGAGATGGCGCGCGGTGTCAGCGCGGCGGGCGGGCTGATGGTGGTGACAACTCGGGCGACCCGAGCGCTCGAGGAGATCGCGGCCGAACTGCACGGTCCGTGGTGGTACCAGGTGTACGTGGTGAAGGATCGAACCCTCACCGCCGCGCTCGTCCGTCGCGCTGCCGGGTTGGGGGCCACGGCGCTGATGCTCACCGTCGACACGCCATACATCGGGTTCAAGCGTGGCGGCCACTTCGCCCCCGTGAGCTTCGAGGAGCACCTGGTGAACTTCGGCACTCACCTCGCGCCCGGGGCCGCGTTCGAGGAGGTCACGGCGGCCATCGACCAGGACGCGTCGATCCGGCTCGAGACGATCGCGTGGCTGCGGGACATCGCCGGGCTGCCGGTTCTGGTGAAGGGGGTCCTCCGCGCCGACGATGCGGTTGCGTGCCTCGAAGCCGGCGCGGCGGGGGTGGTGGTCTCCAACCACGGGGGGCGTCAGCTCGACCGCGCCGTCGCCAGCGCCGTGGCCCTTCCCGAGATCGCCAAAGCCATCGGCGGACGCGCCCCAATCCTCGTGGACGGCGGCATCGTGAGTGGCACCGACGTCCTCGTGGCGCTCGCGCTCGGGGCCACCGCAACGATGATCGGCCGGCCGTTGCTCTGGGGTCTCACCGCCGCGGGATCGGCCGGCGTGGAACGAGTCCTCGGCTGCTACCGGGACGAGCTCGCGCACGCGATGGGCCTGGCAGGGGTCACCGGGGCCGGCGATTGCACCAGCGATCTCGTGGCCTGAACGTCCAATTCAGACGTTTCCCACTTTGTAACCTCGACGCCTGACTCGCGAAGCGGACGGACTCGTACGATATCCGCCCACCGCAGTCCGCCGAGCCGTAGCGAAGGAGCCGCCATGGACACGAGCGACACCGGAACA
>OBLU010001574.1_pt1 | contig 21207 bp, 28 predicted proteins | sample 1518681 | NCBI WGS metagenome assembly OBLU01 (sample SAMEA3539304, study PRJEB22396) | soil metagenome | biome: tundra; feature: field; material: soil | place: USA | collected 2010-05 | depth 0.15 m
GCGAGCGCAGGTAGACGAAGCTGCAGTAGAGCGCCAACACCAGGCCCACCACCACGTCGCCCAGCGAGTAGCCCAGCAATTTGGCGCTGTAAAAACTGGCCGCTCCACAAAGGGCCGCGCACGGCAACGTGATCAGCCAGGCCAGTCCCACCCGGCCCGCCAACGACCAGCGAATCGAACGCTTCTTGGTGCCAATGCCCGAGCCCAGAATGGAGCCGGTTGCGACGTAGGTCGTTGAAAGCGGCATGCCGAAGTGGCTCGAGGTGAGGATGACCGCGGACGAAGTGATCTGCGATGCGAAACCTTGCGTGGGGCTTAGCCGCGTGAAGCCTTGGCCCATGGTGCGAATGATGCGCCATCCACCGATGTACGTTCCCATTCCGATGGCGATGCCGCAGGTGAGTACCACCCACATCGGAGTCGACGCGTTGGCCCCCAGGGTGCCGTTGGCCACGAGGGCTAGCGTGATGACGCCCATCGTCTTTTGGGCGTCGTTGGTTCCGTGAGCGATCGAGAGCAGCGACGACGAGCCGATCTGTCCCGCCTTCATGCCCCAGGATTTGGTGGCGCCATCCGACTTCTTTGTTAAGCGCCGCGACATGGTGGTCGCGAGGGCGGCGATCACCAGCGCAAAGATGGGAGCGGCAATGGAGGGAGCGAGGACCTTGCCAACTATGCCGCTCCAAAGCACCGCGCTCGCTCCGGCGTGGGCCATCATGGCTCCGACGACACCGCCAATGAGGGCGTGGCTGGAACTGGAAGGAATCGCGAAGTACCAGGTGGTGACATTCCAGGCAATCGCCCCGATGAGCCCGGCGAATACCACGGGCAGAATGATGCTGCCCTGGCTGACGATACCGCTCGCCACCGTCGCGGCGACCTTTAGCGAAAGCAGCGCGCCCACGACGTTGAGCACGCTGCTGAGAAGTACGGCGGCTCGGGGCTTCAGGGCACCGGTGGCGATACTCGGAGCAACGGCATTGGAGGTGTCGTGGAATCCGTTGGTGAAGTCAAAGCCAACTGCTACGACCACCACTAGAGCCAGGAGGAAAGTGTCGTGCACTTCTCACTTCTAGCAAGCGATTGGTCGTTCTTTCGGGTAAACGACCCTAGATGGCCTACATTTGTGCCAGAGTTCACCTTCGTTTTACCTTGGGTCCCCGAGGTTAAGTTACCGCCTACGGGCCGCGCTATTTGGCGAGTTCGTTTTGCAACGTCGACAAGGTCTTGAACTCCGCCGTCAGTTTGGTGGCCAGTGCCTTGAGATCGGCTCGAGTGACTGACTTGCCTTTGCCCTCAAGAATAAGTATTGAGTCGCGACTGTCGAGGGCCTGCGAAGCGGCAAATTGAACGACCAAACCGTTGAATTTTTTGTTAGGACCGTTGGCGTCACTTTTCATGCTGGCCGCCTCCGCCACGAGGCTCTTATTCGCGCTGAGAATCGTGGAGGCCGGCGCGGTGGTGGTCTCGGCCTGGGTATCAACCTGCATGGCGTAGGCCACCCCCACCACCCCCACGCTCCACTCCTTGAAAATGACCGACGTCTTGGTCTGCGCGCATCCCAGCAGGTAGTCGTCCGATCCGAGGTTCGACGATTGGTAGTAGATGATCCCGATGTTGTTGGCGACGCTGTCGGCATCGGTCTTCTTGGGGAACGCCGTATAGGCGGCGATCAAGGCTTTGGCGTCCACTTTGTATTTGGCCACGATGGCTGCTTGCGAAGCCGGCACCGCATCGGCCTTCATCAGAGTGATCTCGGATTTAATGCCGCCTATAGCTGTATCGGCGCCGGCTTTGGCGGTAGTCACCGCTTTCTTGCATTTGGCGGTCTGGCAGAAAAAATAGGTGCGAATGGCGTTGATGTACTTGTCGCTGCTGGTAACGATTTGCTGGGTGGGGAGCAACGGTTTGGCCCGGGTGGCACCGGACACTGCGATGGGCACGGCCAACAAGGCAAGTTCCAACAGGCCGACGGTGAGGACGACGCCATAGCGCTTGAGGATTTGAAGAGACACGATGTTTGATTCCTTGCTGTGTGGCGGGGCATTGCCACGTTGATTGATGCACGAAGGGTTGAAGTTTAAAGTGGTCCAGCTCGGCTGAAGCAAGCTGCACCACATTTCCTCAACGTCAAGGCTAATTCGAATTTGAGTCCTTCAAATGTGGTCGAATCGCCGTGCGTCGAACCGTCGTGTTCGCCCACGAATTGGAAGGCCTGGCGACGGGTGCCGGTGGCTGATCACCGTCGTGTCAACGCGTTGGCGCGGGGGGGGCCCCCCAAAAAGCCGTCGGGGCTTTAGCGGGGTAACTCGCTACTGGTCGAGCACGAGACAGAAGGGATGCCCCACGGGATCCAGGAAAACTCGAAACGTCTCGCCCGGTTGAAAGGAAGTCTTTCGGGCTCCCAAGGAGAGCGCCAACTCTTCGGCGTCGTCGAGGTCGTCCACGGCAAAGTCCAGGTGCAGTTGTTGCGGTACGGGCCCCTCCGGCCACGTGGGGGCAACGAATGCAGCAACCTTCTGGAACCCGAGCGTGGGCTTGCCTTCGTTGAGCAGTTCGATCCACGTCACGTCCTCGGGTGGGGGGTTTTCTAAGAGCTCGAGGTCCAATCCCGTAAGTTGCGCGTAAAAGCCTGCGAGTTCCAAGGGCTCCGGGCAATCGAGAGCCGTAACGTTGAAGCGAATTTGTGTCATGGCACTAATGTACCCACTTCGTCGCGCGGGCAATCGAAAGTAGTGGTTACAGCAAGCGTCGCTCGGTCGCCCACTTGGTGAGTTGATGACGGTTGGAAAGCTGGAGCTTTCGAAGTACCGCCGACACGTGACTCTCGACTGTCTTAATGGAGATGCTTAATTCGGTGGCGATCTCTTTGTAGGCGTAGCCTCGGGCGATGAGCCGAAGGACTTCGCGCTCTCTCACGGTGAGTTGATCCAGTTCCGGATCAAACGGAGGAGGGGCTACTTCCGCCTCACCATTTTGTGAGGCGAAGGCGTCGAGGACGAATCCGGCCAACCGGCTGGAGAAGACCGCGTCGCCGGCCGCGATTCGGTGGATCGCTTCGATTAATTCGGGACCCTCGATATTCTTCGTGACGTAGCCTCGCGCGCCGGCGCGAATGATGGCAATAACGTCCTCGGCCGCGTCCGACACGGACAGGGCGAGAAACCTTACGGTGGGCTGTTGGGAGATGACCCCCTCGAGGACGGCGCGACCGCCCCCGTCGGGCATATGCACATCGAGCAGGACCACGTCAGGAATTCGTTCAATAATCATCTCGATGGCCGCTTCGACTTGGTCGGCTTCACCCACCAATTCAACCTGGTTGCCCAGTTCCGTTCGAATGCCGGAGCGAATGAGTGCGTGATCATCCACTAAAAAAACTCGTGGAAGCGCGCCGTCGCTCACGGATTAGGAGGCTTCAATGGCAGGACCAACTCGACCTCCGTCCCGGCCCCCGGCATGCTTCGAATAGTGGCACGCCCCCCGTGGCGGGCCATCCGTTCAATGATGGAACCGGCTATTCCCTGTCGGTCACTGGGAACCTCCGAGGGATCAAATCCTCGCCCGAGATCACGCACAAACATGGAAATGCGTTCCCGCTCCACTTCTATGTAGATGGATACGCTGGCGGCCTCGGACCATTTGGCGGCATTGATGGCCGCTTCACGCCCGGCGCCCAGCAAGGCCAGGACGGCGGAATCCAGCTTGCGGTCACCGACGATGACAACCTCAACGGCGATGGCGTAACAGTCCTCCACCTCGTGTTCGATTTCCAGCGCTGACGCGGCCAAGGTGGTGGGCGGGTCGGACGTGACGCCGAAGGATTCTGGGTCGACCAACCACGAGCGAAGGTCCCTTTCCTGCATGCGTACCAGTCGGGCGACCTCCACGGGATTGTCAGCGGCCCGCTGAATGAGCGACAGCGTTTGCAGCACCGAGTCGTGGACGTGCGCCGCCATGTCGGCTCGTTCTTGCGCACGCACGCGGGCTCGACGCTCTTTGGAAAGGCCACGGACGGTGCCGATCCACCAGGGAGCGAAGAGGACCACCAGACCCACCACTAACGTCGTCGCGCCAATCACGACGCCGGAGGCGGCCCCGGGCCGTCGGCTCACGTCCGAAAGATTGGACAGGCCAATGAGGATGAAGACCACGCTGACCACCGTGCGTAGTGCCACCCCTCGCCAGCCTTCACCGGTTGACGAACCCAAGGTCGCGACGGCATTAGTTAGGCGGTGCAGATGTTCGCGTTCCGCGGACGACGTTCCACGCCACACGACGAGCGCGCCCAGCGCGGTGAGCGTCAAGAAGAGGGTGAACAGGCCGAACTTGTTGAAGCCCAATATTTCGAGCGCGAGTAGGAGGGAGAACACCGCGATGGTGCCCACGGAGAGGATCTCTTTTTCGCGCCTATCCGAACCGGTGCGCGAGAGAATTGACTTCTCTTCGCCCTGGCGGATCACCAATATCCAATAGGCCATGTACAAAGCGATGCCTAATCCAAGGAACAGCGCGGCGATAACGGCAACAATTCGAACCCCTTTGGCCGAGACGCCGAAACGCTTGGCGATGCCGGCGCAGACGCCGCCCAAGATGCAGTCGTCGGCACTGCGGCGCAGGGGCTTCTGGGGACGACCGGGTACCTTCTTCGGCGCTGATTGATCCTTGGAGCGCGGTTTTTCCGAAGAGGAGGTTGCTTTAATGATCCCTCAAGTCTGGCATGAGGTCGCTACGTTCACAATCAGGGTAAACCCTCGTTCTGAGACGGTGAAGACTCGATTGCTGGGGGAAAACCCCGATTGTGATTACGTTATCCGCTTCTTAGCATTGCAGTCATGAACTTCGAAGACGACGTCACCAACCCAACGGAACCGCCTACTGAACCGCCTACTGAAACGCCGACCGCGGAACCAGCCGGACTGCGCCGAAGCACCACCCGACGGATGATCGGCGGTGTGGCGAGCGGCATCGCGGAACGCTTCGACATCGATGCCAACATCGTGCGAGCCGTCTTCGTAGTCCTCGCCTGTCTCTACGGGTTTGGCGCCGCGGTCTATCTAATTCTGTGGGTGCTGGTTCCGCGCGCCGGAGAGCACGACGGATCGTCGGAGGAATTGGTGGTGTCGAGTGAAGACGAAAAGAAGTCGTCGCGCTGGCGCGCCATCATGCTGGTGGTCGGGGCGTTGTGCCTCGGACTGATTTTCCTGGCGTTCTATACCAATGGTCCGCGATGGGGCAGCGGCGTGGGCACGGCGTGGCTCATCTTCCTGGTCATCATCGCGGTGTTGTCGCTGCGCGGACCGCGTCGCCGATTCACCCTAGGACGGCTCCTCAGTGGTTTCTTCTTAGTGGTGGTAAGCCTGCTGATCCTCGCCAGCGGCGGATTTCTTGCGTTTCTCGCGATGACCGGGGTCCCGATCTCCGGCGGCATTGGTGACAACGTATACGCTCCGACCGCGATTGCCCAGGTCAAGCCCGTGTACCGCACGGCCTTCGGTAGCATGACCATCGATCTACGTCAGATCTCATTCGCGGGCCAGTCGGTGTCGGTGACCGCCTCAGTCGCCGCCGGGCATCTCACCATCGAAGTTCCTCCGGGGGTGGTCGTTGACGTCACCGCCCATAGCGGGGTCCAGGACATCAACTATCCCCAGGGCTACGCCAACTTCGACGTCGCCGCGAAGGCCGGTACTCACCAGTCGATCCTGATGCTTCGCGCGAGCGTCGGCGTGGGACAGATCCAATTGATTCGGTCAGCTCCCGGATCGCTCTTCTTTAGCAACTAGCGATCGCGTACTGGCGATGCTTCGATCGCTGAGTGCGACCTTTCTTCCGAGTCAGTTCGCGAGGAAATAGATGGACGACCAAATTCGCCAGCAACGATGGCTGGTCCACCTATGGTTGATCATTTCCTTTATCTTGTCGCTGCTGACGTTTCTCCTGCATTTTTCAATCCTGGCCCACCTATTCTTTGGACTTCTTTTCGCCGGCCTGGTGGTTGCGCACCTTCGCCAACGCCGGCGCACGGTCACTATTCTCTTGAGCGATATTCGACGCTTTGGTAGATGGATCAAGCCGCGCGGACGCATGGCCTGGGCCGACATCGTGCTGGTCTTTCTCACTCTCAACGTGATGGTGTCGGGATTCGCGGACTATTTCAACCACAGCCGTCCCGTGATGGTGCACCTGGGTCTCACTAATCCACTTCGTTGGCACGCGGTCTCGTCGATTATCTTGCTCGTCTTGTTACTGATCCACACCTTTCGGCGTTGGAAGAGACTGCGTACCTCTCAAGTTCGCTAGGGCCCTTCATCGCGCCGAAATGGGGGAGCGTCAGGTGAACGACGACGCCAAGATCGTCTGCGCAGATACGCGCCACGTGGTTTATCAATTACGGTGCCTAGTCAACTTCCAGCTTGGCGAGATAAGGAACTGGGCCGAGTTGGGCGAAGATGTACTTGGCTTCCTCGCCCCCAGCTGCGGCGGAATGATCGGACCCTAGGAGGTGCACCAACTCGAGTTCGGTGAGCACGACGTCCAGGTTGCCGTTGAGCGTTCGCCAGGCATCGATGGCGACGGGGTATAGGTCGCCGGCTTGGTCGAGGCGCCCGTCGAGCGCCGCTAATCCTGCTTCCATCTCCGCCCGGGCCGCCACGGCGAAAGAATTGCCGATCGAACCCCGCGGGTTGACCAGCTAACTCTTCAACGAAACTCTCAGGCTGACCAAGGGGACGTTCAGGACGCGCTTGATGCTCGGGAAGGTGTCCAATGATTGCACGGCGAGCTGTACGGTCAGGGCCACGCCAATGGCCGAAAGGAAGGCCAGGCCCACGTTTCCGGAGCGCAGCAGATCGGCCAACACCAACATTGAAGCGACGTAGGAGAAGGATCCCTTGGTCACCCCGTGCAGGAACTGCGCCGAGGCGTTGGCTCCGAGCTCTCGGTGGGTCACGTAGGCCATCACCAAACTCATCATGGGCAGAGCGGCGAAAAGTCCCGAAAATCCCGGTCCGATTTGACCGGCCAAAGAGACCAGAAACAAGGTGAAGCCGGCCGAGATGGCGACGCGCAACATGAGTCGGTAACGACCGCTCTCTTGAGGGGCCGACTCGGTGTAAGGCCACCAATAAAGTGCCCCGGCGAATGCGGCGGTGGCGAGCAGGCTGGCGAGTAACACCGGAAGGTTCAGCAGGTTAAGGGCCCCGATCGTGACCACGAAAGAACCCAGGGCGCCCGCCACGGCCAAAATGGGTGAAATTCTCGGCGCCAGCAAGGCGTAGACCCATATCACCACCGCCTGGGCCGACGCACCCACCAAAATGGCGCCCGACATGGAACTGGCGAAGGAGGTGCCGTGCTGGAGGGCGACCAGCCACAGGAGGGGGAGGCAGGTCAGCGGCAGTCCAATGACCAATCCACCCACCGCGTGGCCAAATCGGCGCTGCACCAGTGTTCCGCCCACCACGATCAGGGGAGCAATGGCCACTCGGAGAAGGAAAAGAAACATGCCTCCATAATACGTACGATTGAGCCTTAAATGACTCGGATTACTTGTCTCAAGAACCGTATTCACCTAGTATTCCATGGCAGAATACGTCTCTAGCCTTCCTTGACGAGGCAGAGCACCAAAAAGGAGACCGCATGGATGACATCGACCGTTCGCTGCTCGTGGCGCTGATTGCCGATGCTCGCTTGAGTTACCAACAGTTGGCCGACCAGGTCCATCTCAGTTCCAACAGCACCGCGGACCGGGTGCGTCGGCTTCGCCAATCGGGCGTGCTGGCCGGCTACCACGCCGAGTTGGACCTGGCGACGCTCGGTTACACGCTGCACTCGCTCACCGACGCCAAGTTGAAAGAAGCCGTCGATCGTTTCGACTTCGAACACGACCTCGGCGAGGTGCCCCAGATACTAAGTGCCGTGCACACCACGGGAGAATTCGATTATCAAATGCGCATAGTGAGCCGCAGTACCAATGAACTGGAGTCGCTAGGAGATACCCTTCGACAACTCGGGGCCCGCGACATCCAAAGCCGGATCGTGCTCGGTGAAACTAAGTACAATTCGGCTCGACTTCTCTAGAGAAAATCCAGATAACGGGGACTAATTGGTGCCGTCAGGGCAGCGTGGGGGTGGTGATGGTGGTGCCGGCCGGAAGTTCCTCGCGACCTTCTGATGTGAGGCGCCAGGCCGATTGGCGACCCTGCACCGTCCACTCGCTCGGTCCGCCGACCAGGGCCGTCTCTTCATCGATTCCGAGCACGGTGATGGCCGGGTCGTAGGGCAGGAGGAATCGGGTGACCAGGTCGGGCACCTTGGAGGTAAAGAAATCGAAATGGGGTATCACCCGCAGGTGTGGCAGCAAGGCCAGACCATTGGTGCCTCCCTGGCGCGGGTGTCGCAACGAAGGCACCCACGAGGTCATGGCCATGGCGCCGGCGCTGCAGCCCGCCAGCGCCGCGCCCCGTTGCCAGGCGGTGACGATCGCCGCCCACACGGCGGTATCGCGCAAGGTGTCCGCCAGAAATCCGGGATTGCCGCCCGACAGGTAGATCAACCCGGCGCCGGCCACCTGTTCGGCAATTTCTGAGTTATCGGCGTCGGTCCGGTCGTTGACCGGAAGAATTACCGCGTCGACACCGAGCCGTTGTGCCTGCTCGGTACCCAAATTGTGCCAGCGTTCGACCACTGATGGCCCGTCCGGTACGGCCGCGGTAGCCAGTTGGACGTAACGGGTGGGCCGCCCCGCCAACAGGCCGGCCTCAACGTCGGCCATCACGGGCAAGTATTCGCCTGAGCCCACCAGCGCCAGCGGGCCGGGGCCCGCATTCACGCTTATTGCGTCCCGCGCTTACTAAGTGGACACGCGCCAATAATTGAAAAATTCATCATCTCATTATGTCGTGCTTCGACCGGCGTCATTCAGACCCATCGACGTCGATAGGGCATTGGCAACGGCGAGAATCCCCCGGGCCCCGATTGCAAGGGCCGAGCGGGATTTTCGCCGTCGTCAGAGCGGTTTAGCAAAATTTCACTCGTTAACCGTCGCCAAAAGTCGCGGTAAGTTTTGACGTCATGAAGCGCATCGGGCTCATCGGCGGTATGTCATGGGAGTCGACAAGTTCCTACTACTCGATGTTCAATCAACTGACGGCCGAAGTCGCAGAGCCCTGGGTCCAGCCGCGACTGTTGATCGATTCGATCGACTTCAGCGAAATCGTGGCTTTCCAGAACGCCGGCGATTGGAACGGATCAGGACGGGTCTTGGCCGACTCAGCTCGGCGCTTAGAAGCGGGCGGAGCATCCATTCTCGGCATCGGCGCGAACACGATGCACGTGAACTACCAAGCGGTGGTCGACGCCGTATCGATTCCGGTGCTTGACATTCGTGATGCGATCGTGTCGCGCCTTCGAGAGCTGGAGGCCACCTCGATTGCCCTGTTGGGAACTAAATATTTGATGGAGAGTGACTTCTATTCATCACACCTGGAGAACTGCGGCGTCACGGTGGTGAAGCCACTCGAAAGTGAAGTGCAGGAGTTGCAGTCGATGATTTACGGCGAACTCACACAAGGGCGGCTGACCGAAGAGTCTAGGAGCCGTTTTTTCGAGATAGCCGAAGGCTGTCGACTGCGCGGAGGCGACGTGATCGGACTCTGCTGCACTGAATTCGGAATGCTCGTCAACGAACACAATTCCCCCTGGCGTTGTGTTGACTCAACGTCCGCCCACGTGAGAGCGCTCTTGGACTACTGAGACGTACTTGGGTACAGCACGCCGCAAAGACTTGCGCGTAGACGTCAGGTCCGACTGAGAAAAGTTGACGAGCTGGTTGCTCATTACTCGGTATTGAGCAACTTGAGATTTTCCCGCACGTCACCGAGGTGGTGCTCGCATTCGTGCAACGCCTGTGCTCCGGCCCACAGAATCGTCACTTTGGTCGGCGTCACCGGGCTGTAGGTGAACTCGCGGCGTTCGAAGCCTGGCGGCACCGACTCGAAAGTCCTGACGAACAGGTTCGACATGGCGTCGAGTTCGTCAGCTACTTGGGCGGAGGTATCCAGTTGGTAAAAACCGAGCGAGACCCGTTCATCTCGATAGAGGGGCGAACCGGTCGGCTGGTCTTGAATGGAAGCGGCAATGATGCGCTCGCGAATTGAAATGAGTACGTCGCGAAGATGTGCGCCGTACTCAAGGATTGACCAACGTTCGTCGGTGGGGCGCATCGTGGCTTGATCGCCGGCGCGGCGGAGGACCGCGACGAAGGACTGCGTCGCACTGCGCAGGCGATCCGGAATCTCTCGCGCCGCAATCGCACTCCACACGAAACCACACTGTTTGCACGAGTCCGGCGAAGCCATTTCTCTAATGTACTGGCGCGAATTGGCGAGGCATCGTAGTGATACCGAATACGAAGTTTGAAGCTCGGCTTCAATGGTCATCAACCATCGGTCTGGTGCAGCCCGTGGGCACTTTGAGAAACGGAGATACTTTTGGGGGTGGCAATGAACTCGCAGACGCAACCGTCCATATTCACCCCTCGATTGGTGCTGCATCACGTGTCTTCGAGCCGGTTAATCACGCTCTTCGAAGATCCCGAAAGCGACGTCATCTACGAAGGTTCGGGCTACAGCAATCCCTTTCGAGTGTTGATCGACGACAACTACCCTCTGCGCTGGCGGGTGCCTCAAGTGAAGAACAACGTCGAGCTCAATAAATGGTTCATGCGATGGATGGTATTGAAAGCCACCAACGAGATCATTGGCAGTATCAGTTTCCACGGCGCGCCTAATGCCGACGGCATGATCGAAATCGGTCTCGGCGTTCACTCGAACTTTCAGCATCAGGGTTACGCCCAGGAGGCGCTGGAGGGCATGTGGAGTTGGGTGGTGGAAGAGCCCGAAGTTAAGGTGCTTCGTTACACGGTCAGCGCCACGAATCTGGCGTCGATGAAATTGGTCGATCGGTTTGGCTTCACGCACGTCGGCGTTCAAATTCACGAAGAAGATGGTCCCGAGGAGACCTTCGAGATGTCGGCCGCTGAGTTTCAGGTGCGTCACGGAGCGAACTGGCGTGGCCCGTAACTTGATGACGAGAATGATTCGCCAAGTTACGATGTAATCGAAATGCGGACCACCCTTGAAATCACGGGTCAAATTAAGCTGGTCGGCGCCAATCCCTTCGTGCTGGTGAGCGGCGCGCAGGCGGCAGTCATACAACCCAATTGGCGCCGACCAATGCTCGTAAGGGTGATGATCAATGGCCAGTCAGAAGCTCCATGGCGCACCAACATGATGCCCACGGGTCAAGGGGACTTCCTTCTGTATCTCCACGGTGGGATGCGTAAGGCCTCGCCAACCCAGGTCCATGACGTAGTGACCATTGAACTGTCTTTTGACCAGGGGTAGCGCAACGGTCCGTTGCCCGAGACACCTGAGTGGTTCCAATCGCCTCTTTACCAAGACCCCGTCGTTGCGAAGAACTGCGGGAACTTGACGCTCAGCCGGCAAAAGGAGGTCCTGCGCCATTTTTCCGCCTTGAAATCTGAAGAAGCGAAAGAGCGTAATTTGGCGCGAGTCTTGAAGGTCTTGAGGGGAGAACGGGCCTGTTTCATGGGCCGAGACTGGCTGGACGGTAAATGAGTTTTGAAAATATGCTCGCCGCACGTTGAAGATGGGAAAGGTGTTCTCTTCGAGGGCGGCCCAAGTGCACGTCGATCGCCGGGGCTGACCGTCGATTGGCTCGGGAATAATTTAGCGGGACTGCTATTGGAGATTGACGGAATCGACGATCACTTGCACGGCACTGAGCGAGCCTTCAACAGTGATCGAGGCGAGGGGAATTCGCCCATTTAAGAACAGCACTAGATCGGATGCCGTACCACTGACGGTGGCCGAGGCGGAGCCGCCAGCGCTGACTTTCCACGAACCGTCGGAATCGGTCGATCGAAAAGTGACGGCCGACTCGTCGCCCGCCGGGATTTCCTGGGCGTGAACTTCAAGAAATTCGCCGACGCCATCGTGAGCAACTTCGCCGTCGAGCGGCGTGCGCTCATCCAGGGCCAGCCCGACGTCCCAACGATGGACGGCGACCTCTTGCACCTGGTGACGAGCGACCGCCCCCGACGTGAAGGGATCGCCCCACCAAGTCCAGCAAGGTGAGTCATCACCAACTTCCCTCAGTGCCGAAAGTAGAGAGGCCGTACATGATCGAAACCATTGGATCAGAGCATCATCTGATGGATCTTCGGTGTTGCCCGGCGATAAGGGAGATGAACGGTCGCGGGCCAAAAGGTTGGCCGCCCAAAATGACTGGACGGATCCCAGATGAAAGACCAGGTCACCCAGCGTCCACTCGGGACACGACGGAACCGTCAACTGTTGGTCAGCAAGGGTGATTCGCGACGCAACGTCCTCACTGAAATGCCCTATGAGTTCGAACGCGGTCAACATTGCACAAAGGTGTCGGCAAAGTGAAACAGGGGGCGCAGGCGTTCCGACGGTGCCCAATACGAATCGCTCACGATGATGTGCGCCGGGACGCGAACTAGCTGACTCATTTCTTCCGAGACTTTGGCAGAGGTAGGGCCCGGGAGGTTTCTTTCACCAATTGCAGCAGCCAGTCATGGTCACTCAGTTTGGATGAAGAGATCCTGAAGGCCGGTTTCGCGCCCGGATAGGGCGGGGCTTTGTGGACCCTTCCGGTGATTTCGCTGCCTCGATCGGTGGCCTTGATGAAGAGAGTGTTGTTGCAGACCAAGGCAAAGTTCTTGCCTTCGAAATAGAGGCCGTATTCGCCAAACATTGCCTTCGCGGAAATCTCTAGGGGGAACATCTTGTCCACGATCTTGTTTATGAATTTTGGGTCAGTTGCCACAAGGGCAATTTAGCAACGCACTGTTCTGCCACGAGAACGTGACGACGAGATGCTCATACATTCGGCGATGTTGACACTCACTGAAGAACTTCGCCAGGCACTCACCGCAGGGCGCCAGGCCCGCATCGCCACCATCAACCCTGACCGCAGGCCACAAGTGAGCGCGGTAGGGATTGGTCTGGAACGTGACGACATCGTCATGGCTCACCTGATGGGCGGCCGGAAGGTCACGAACGTTGCCCGCGATCCCCGGGTCGCTCTCACGGTCGAAACGGACTGGGCCAATCCGATTGGCATGACTAACTACCTGATCATTTACGGCCGGGCCCGGTTGGTCGAGGGCGGCGCCCCGAACTGCTGCAGCGTCTAGCCGAGGTCTACCTCGGTCCCGGGGTGAAATTCCCGTCAATGCCGAGTCCGCCTTCCGGTCAGGTGATTCACAACACGCCTGAACGAGTGGGCAGCGTCGGACCTTGGACGACGTAAGGAGGTCGGTGTTGGGCCCGGTCCCAGGCTCTCAAAGCCCGAACGAGAAGTCGACTGGTTGAGGTCAACTGGGTGCCCGGTGGTAATACATAACGTATGAATCAACCACTCCCGAGCCCCTCTGATTTTTTCGATTCCCGTTCTGAGGTCTTCGAGTACTACCTTGACTACTTCCGCGCACGGATAGTGCAACGAGCGATGCAACTACCCGAAAATGAGCTGCGCCAAAGCCGACTCGCGTCCGGTTGGACACCACTTCAATTGCTCAAACACTTGACGTACGTCGAACTGCGGTGGTTGGAATGGGGCTTCGAAGGACGCGTGGTCGAACAACCGTGGGGTGACCAGCAAGGCGATCATTGGTTCGTTTCACCAAAGGAGTCGCTTCGCGAACTCGTGGCCGCGCTCGAAGCCCAGGCCGTGCGCAGTCGATCGATTATTGAAGTCAATGACTTGGCGACCATTGGCCGACCGGGCCCTCGTTGGGAGGGCGCCGAGCCGCCGACCCTTGAACGGATCCTCTTTCACCTGTTACAGGAGTACGCCCGCCACCTAGGACATCTCGACATCGTGTGCGAACTGGTCAACGGTTCCTCGGGAGAGTAAGGCTTATTCGCTACCGCGTTCTGCCGGCTCAGGTCGCGAAGGGATTCCTAAGTGGAGGCCGTCAGTTTTATTGCTTCGAAGTTCGCGGCCAGCATTCTGTGGTCACCCGGCACTTACCACTTACTGATTTCTTCAGTTCTTCTGTCGTAATTTGACCTTAAACAGGTTGCCCAGGTGAGTGTTCTTGAAGCTGGTGTCGTATTTGAGTCCGTAACCGGCGAAGCGGTCGAATCCCACGTGGCCCAGCCAGATGATGCCGATGGCCAGCACCAGCTCGTGGCCGTAGTGCCAGCCATAGAGAATGGTCAGTGACGGAAGAAGGTAGGTGTGCCCCGCGTTATACAAGAACGCACCGATCTTGGTGTTGCGAAGATAACCCAGCATGAAGATGTCCGGAACGAACAAGAGCATCGGATATATCCAGGCCGGCTGGTGGGTGACACGAAACAGCAGTATTGAAGCGATGAAGAGAACGGCGCCGTCAAGTCGCAACCAGCGCCGGGGTTTGCCAGTTACGTACGTTGGTTCCATTGACTTAACCTATTGCTCGAAACATCTCAATCGGTGTTTTTAATCAGGAGCGCAATTGAACTCGCATCAGCCGAAGCGTCGTCGCCGACGCATTGGATGCGTTGATCATGTCTCGAGAGGGTTAAAGGCGGTTTCGAGACTACGGATCCACGCGATTCATCGTGTCGATTGACGGGACTTAAGATGCGTGAACCATCCGCAGTTAATTGGTGTCTAGTGCGGGGAAGGGAAGAATGTCATTTCCTGGAAACTGAAGCTCATCCTGGTCGCGAGTTTGGCGTCGGGTTCCGCGATTGGATTGACGGCCCATCCGGTGTCCGCTGCGCAGCTGCCGGGTGAAGTGGTAACGGTGCAAGCGGCGTCGTCACATTCAAAGGTGGCCGTTCTTCGAACGTGGCGTCTACAAAGTGACGGCCAGTACGCGCGAGTCAATGGTCCCTTTTTCGCCTACGTCGGTGTGCACGGTGTCGGGCTTACCCGAGAGGGAGGACAGCGAACTCCGGACGGAGTGTTCACGCTGACGCAGGCCTTCGGCAACGAACCCAATAACGGTACCCGGCTGCCGTACTTTAGAGCCGGCCCCGATGATTGGTGGGACGAAGACCCGTACTCCGTGCACTACAACCGCCACGTGATTAGTCGGTCCTCCCCCGGAGTGAACTCGGAAAATCTGTACTACTCGGGCGCCGCCTACGCGCACGCCGTGGTCATCAACTACAACATGAACCCCGTGGTCCAGGGCGCCGGCTCAGGATTTTTTCTCCACGTAAGTGACGGCGCGCCCACTCAGGGTTGCGTGGCTATCGCCGCACAGCAACTGAACGTCGTTATGCGCTGGCTCAAGCCATCGTTGGATCCGGTCATCAGCATTGGCGTCGGCGCCCAGGCGCTGGCGCTGGTGCGTCCACCCCAGTAGTTCGAACGTCAAAAGGCGATTGTCACGTCGCTGCGCGCAGAACGAAGATGATGGAGTCCTTCAACACGTGAGGCGACGTTGATTCATAGGCTGGTAGTCATGAAGAACCGTTCGCCGATCTCAACACGGCACGTCGTGATGGCGTTGGCACTGCTGCTGGTCCTGGGCCTGGTGACGTTGATGAAGCGTCGTTTGGCCTCTACGTCGCGAACGGCAAACGGCGGGTCGCCAGAGCAACCTGAAGGAAACAACGCGGCCGCGGCCGCAGCGAACTCGGGCGCTCGGCGTTCGCCGGGCTCCATTGGTAGTTCCTGCTCAATCGGCTCGATCGGATCGTTCTGTTGCATTGGCTGCATCGGAAGTTCGTTCTCGATCGGCTCCATTGGCAGTTCCTGCTCGATCGGCTCGATCGGGTCATTCGCCTCCATTGCTTCCATCGCTTCGGCCGGCTCCATTGCCTCCTTCGCCGGAGTATTCAGTTGTTTTTCGGCCTTCAAGGTGGGTGAAAAAACGCCCTAAGGCCTTGATGTTCGGGGTCCTTGATTACTTTGCTTTCACGGATCTGATCCCACGGCAGGGTGGCACGGGTCCTCGTTAGCGAGATTGGGGCTAGTGGAAGGCCCAATTCCAGCCATAATGCGGCGTTGAATCATGATAAACTACTATTTCTATAGAAAATCTTGCACTAGCAAGAAGGGCGTTCATGCACATTGATATCTACCTAGTTTTAGGAAGCGCGGTAGTGGGCTTCTTGGTGGGCATGACCGGTTTGGGAGGCGGTGCCCTCATGACCCCGATGCTGGTATTGATCTTTGGAATCGCTCCCTCTGCCGCCATCTCCTCGGATCTGATTGCCGCACTTTTCATGAAGCCGTTCGGGGTGGCTATTCACTGGAAGCGTAAAACGGTCCAGACGGGGATCGTCAAGTTGCTCTGCATCGGATCGGTTCCCTCGGCCTTTCTCGGGACCTACGTCATGCACCTCATGGGCGACAGCGCGACGGCTGAGCGAAACCTGGAGATCTTGCTCGGTACGGCCCTCATCTTTGGGGCCACCGCCATGATCGTTCGCTCTTTTCTCCCCGGCCGTCACCAACAGACCGCCAAGCCGCTCACCTTGCGCAAGTACCCCACTATTGCCATCGGCGTGGTGGGAGGATTCATGGTGGGACTGACCTCGGTCGGTGCCGGGTCGATGATTCTGGTCATGCTGCTCATGATCTACCCGAACTTGAAGAACCACCAACTCGTCGGCACCGACTTGGCCCAGTCGATACCGCTGACCATGGCCGCCACGGCGGGGACCCTGCTCTTCGGTCACGTGGAATTTGCCCTCACCATCTCCATCATCATTGGCAGCGTGCCCGCCGTCATAGCTGGCTCACTGATCTCATCCAAGGGGACCTTCCAGGTGGTGCGTCCCTTCATTGCGGGGGTCGTGCTTTTGAGTGGACTGAAGTACGTTGGTCTGCCGATTCCCGCCCTCGGGGTGGCGGCCCTGCTGACCGCCGTGGTGGTGGTCGTAATGACGGTTCGCGCCACCCGGGTCGACCGGCCGCCGGAACCGGTTGAACTGGTGCTTCTGCACGATGAACTGCCCCAAGTCGTCGCGCCGTTGGTGGCCGTACCGGAACACTGAGTCCAACGGGTGCGCGGAGCCTAACTTTTAGGGCTCACCGCGCCGTAGTGAATCATGGAGTCGGCCATGGCCACCGTCATCTCGGTCAGATCGCGGAACTTGAGGCCCAACACTGATTTAATCTTGGTGTTGTCGATCTCCAAGTTTTGGCCAACCTCGAACAAGATGAGACGGACCTGTTGGTTCCAGAGCGCGACGACGGGCAGCAAGAAACTGGGTAACTTGCCGGTGGGGATCTTGAAGCCTTGCCCCCGGAGATGTTCGGCCAGAATCAGGGCAATTTCTCGTATCGGGTGACTTTCGATGGCGCAGATAAATCGCTGGCCCGACGCCTCAGGTACGGTCATGGCCTTGACGTGCGCCGCCGCCACGTCGCGGACGTCTACCGGCGCCAGTCGGATGTCGGGAATGGCGGGGACCGCCCGTTCCATGATTTTCTTGACCGCTTCGCCGGAGAGGCTCCACTCCTTGGAAAGCAGTGGTCCGAGCACCAGTCCGGGGTTGATCACCACCATATCCATGGTTGAGCCCGCTCCGAGCGACTCCATGTAGTCCCAGGCCGCGCGTTCGGCCAGGGTCTTGGATTTTTCGTAGGCGCCGATGTGGCGACTTTGCACGTCCGACCAATCCGCTTCGCTGAACACGTGATCGCGGTCGCGGCCGTAGAACACGGCGGCGACCGATGACGTCATGACCACCCGTTCGACGTTCGCACGGTGAGCGGCTCGCAGCACGCGCAGGGCGCCGTCGCGAGCGGGGACGATGAGTTCGTCCTCGTCCTTGGGGCTGTCGGGAGGGAAGGGACTGGCCAGATGGAGTACGAAACGGGCGCCCCGCACAGCCTCTTCCCAGCCCTCGTCCGAAGAAAGGTTGGCCGTGACTACGTCGAATTCGTCCGCCAGACGGGCCCTGGCCATTTCTGACAAATGGGGCGCCAGAATGCTGGCTACCTCTGGCGTACGGCCCGCGATCCGCGCGGTGCCGCGCACTTGGTAGCCGGCCTCCAAAAGCTGCAGGACGCAATGCTGGGCAATGAAACCGGTGGCGCCGGTAACCACCACGGTGTCGGGCATGTGACCTCTCAGTCGCGGATCGGGAATTGGACCGAGGTTAGTGAGCCCAGCCCAATCGACGGATGCGTCCTAGTTTCGAATGGCGTTGATGATTCGCAACCGCGTCTCCTCGCGGGGCCACCCGCCGAGAATCATGGTGGTGAGACAGGTACTGCGCCACTTTCGTTCGATCTCTTCGACGATCTTGTCGGCCGGTCCAATAAGGGCCACGTCCTCCACCATCGCGGTGGGCACCAGGGCTATGGCCGCGCCGCGGTCGCCGGCGAGATAGGCGTCCTGAATCGCCGCGCACTCTTCGGCCCAGCCCATGCGCACGAAGACGTCGTGGTGGAAATTGGCTCCCTTAGCTCCCATGCCTCCCACTTAGAGCGCCAGGACCGGTTTCAAGAATGAGGCGGCCATTTCGACGTCGTCGTGTTCGACCATCCATACCGTGCAGGCGATTTCAAAGTCGCCCGGTATGGCGGGCGTCGTTTCGTGTCCGAAACCCTCGGCCAGGGCCTGGCGATAGAAACCATCGGACTTGGGAGAGAACCACAGCGGCAGCCAGCCGTCGCCAATTTCTGCGGCCAGCGCCACGTTCTTCGGTCCTTCGGCGGCCAGCAATATGGGTATGGAGGGTCGAATCGGGTGGATCGTGGACTTTAAAGCCTTGCCCAACTTCGTTCCCTGGCTGAGCGGCAGTTGATAGTGGCGTCCGTCGAAGGTGACCGGCTCCTGGCGAGCGATCACTTGGCGAAGGATGTCCACGTATTCGCGCGTTCGTTCGAGCGGGCGGGCGTAGGGCTGGCCGTACCAACCTTCGACCACCTGCGGTCCCGACGCGCCAATACCCAGTAAGAGACGTCCGCCGGAGAGATGGTCCAGGGTCATCGCGGCCATGGCCAGCGCCGTGGGGGTCCGCGCCGACATCTGACAGATGGACGTTCCGAGCTTGATGGTGGTCGTTCGTGCTCCCCACCAGGCCAGCGGGGTCAGGGCGTCCGAGCCGTAGGCTTCCGCCGTCCAGAAGCTGTCGAGGCCGAGCGCTTCGGCCTCTCCGAGCTGCTGATCAACCCCGTTGGGTGGTCCCGCGCTCCAGTACCCCGCTCCGATGCCCACTTTCATTGATCCCCTTCGTTCGTTTTTCAAATCATTGCACTGGTCAGGCAATTAGAAGGTCGGCGACAAATCACCGTCCCTATTGATGGCGCTGCGCTAAGTGGTGAATCAATCCGAATCTTGAGTGTTCGAGGTTTTTCTGAGCAACCGAGTGCGGATCTCAAAAAGGGCACTTGACAGCCGACAGCGAGAGAGTTACATTTAACTAGGTAACTAGTGGAATAGAGGCGACATGATTGAGTTCTACCTCGACACCCGCTCCGGTGTCGCTCCTTATCTTCAGTTGGTCCAGCAGGTGCGAAGAGCGCAGAAACTAGGGCTACTTCGTGAAGGCGACCAGCTACCGACGGTGAAAGAGGTGGTGTCGAAGATCGCCATCAACCCCAATACGGTGCAAAAGGCCTATCGGGAATTGGAGCACGAAGGTCTGGTGGGAGCTCGTCCGGGGGTCGGCACGTTCGTCACGCAAACTCGTAGCGAAGCGGCGCTTCTGGCGCAGGGCCCGCTTCGTTATGACTTGCAGCAATGGTTCTTGGCGGCCCGGGCGGCTGGTCTCGATGATGACAGCATCGAGGCGCTCTTCAAGGAATGCTTTCGGTCCTCCTCCAAGGTCGTCGTAGCGTGACCGCCGTACTGGAGGCCGAAGGGCTGGGCAAGCGCTACGGACGGCGTTGGGCATTGAGCGATTGCACGCTCTCGATTCCCTCGGGACACGTGGTCGGACTGGTGGGACCGAACGGCGCGGGCAAGTCGACCTTGTTGAACCTGGCCGTCGGGCTCCTGTCACCCACGCAGGGAAGCCTTTCCGTATTCGGGAACCGGCCGGCCGAGGATCCGGATCAACTGGCCCGAGTGGGCTTTGTCGCTCAAGACACCCCCACTTACGCGGGGCTCTCGGTGGCCGATCACCTGAAGCTCGGATCGCGGATGAACCCCAAGTGGGACAACCAACTGGCCGAAGGCCGTATCAATCAGCTGGGCTTAGATTTCAAGCAAAAGGCCGGCAAGCTCTCGGGAGGTCAGCGGGCCCAACTGGCCCTGACGTTGGCCATTGCCAAGCGGCCCGAGATCCTGATCCTGGACGAGCCCGTGGCCAGCTTGGACCCCCTGGCGCGCCGCGAGTTCCTCCAGATCCTGATGGAGACGGTCGCGGAGCATCAGGTGAGCGTGGTGCTGTCCTCGCACCTGGTGGCCGACATCGAGCGGGTCTGTGACTACCTGGTCGTGCTCGTCTCGTCGCGCGTGCAGTTGACCGGCGAACTCGACGAGCTGCTCTCCACGCACCATCGACTCATCGGACCGCGATGCGACCCCGCGACGCTGCCGGCGAATCAGTACGTCGTCGAGGCGAGCCACACCGATCGTCAGAGCACCCTGTTGGTCCGCAGTGACGGTCCGATCCTTGATCCGGCCTGGACGATCGAACCGGTGAGTCTCGAAGACCTGGTGCTCGCTTACATGGGACGGGGCAAGGCTCTGGAGTCCGAGGGTCGCGTCTCGGGTGGGGGTGAGCAATGACGTGGCTCGCGTGGCGCCAGTTTCGACTGCAGGCCTGCGTCGCCGTTGCTTTGCTCGCGGCGGTGGCGATCGCGTTCGTATTGACGGGTCCGCACCTTGTGCACGTGTACGACACGGTGGTTCGCACCTGCGCGTCGCGCGGCGACTGCCCGTCGGTGACGCAGAGTTTCCTGGGTCGAGATCATCTGCTGCGCGACCTCAGCTTGGCGGTGATCCTGGTCCCCGTGCTCGTGGGGATGTTCTGGGGAGCGCCACTCATAGCCCGCGAGATGGAAACCGGATCGTTCCGCCTGGCCTGGACCCAGAGCGTGACCCGGTCACGTTGGGTAGCGATCAGACTCGCTGTCGTTGGTATCGCGTGCGTGTCCGTGGTCGGCCTCTACAGCCTCTTCGTCACCTGGTGGTCCAGGCCCTTTGACACGATTAACGACAATCCGTTCAGTATTTTCGACTTGCGAGAC
>OBLU010001575.1_pt1 | contig 21199 bp, 21 predicted proteins | sample 1518681 | NCBI WGS metagenome assembly OBLU01 (sample SAMEA3539304, study PRJEB22396) | soil metagenome | biome: tundra; feature: field; material: soil | place: USA | collected 2010-05 | depth 0.15 m
GCTCGCGAGGAGGATCACCCCGACCTTCAGGGGCTCCATGTGCCTCAGGCCGCCGAAGTAGACGACCAGGATCGCCCCGATGAACAGCTCGAGGACGAGGATGAATTTGCCCTGCGTGACCAGGTACGTCTTGCACGTCTCGTAAATGAGCTCGGAAACGTCACGCATCGCCTTGTGCACGGGCAGGTTCTTCAGCCTGCCATACGTGACGAGCCCGAACGCGAGACCGGCGAAGCAGACGAGGAGGCCGGCCATGAGGAGGGAGCGGCCCGTCATCCCCAGGAAGGTCACCGAGGCGAGATCGGGCAGGATGAGCTCGGACTCGTCGGCACGGGCGGACGTCGCGGAGAAAAGCGCCAGGAGAAGCGGAGCGACGGGCGCGAGCCGCAGCCAAGCCGCGGCCTTTCGGGCCGGAGACGGAAGAGTGGTCATCAGAGTGAACGTCCTTTCGTCGATGTGGATCAGGGGAGGCTCAGACAAGGCGACGTCCCCGGTAGGACCGGGGACGTCGAGGGTCGCGGCAGGAAAGGGGATTCCGGGAATCGAGGTCACGGCGTCGCGGCGGACGGGTTGACCCAGTCCATGACGATGCCGATGTTCACCTTCTTGTCGCCGCTTCCGCTGTTGCGGACGATGTCCATCAGCTTAATCGCGTCGTCGTACTTGACGGTGTCCTCCGCCGAGAAGAAGACCACCTTGGAGCTGCGGTTGCGGAGGACTTCCTGAAGGCGGACGGCGATGTTCTGCGGGTCCACCCTCTCCTTGTTCAGGTAGAACTCCTTGCTCGCCGTGAGAGACACGATGATCTGGTCCGTCGGCGGCGGCGTATTGGGCGGCGTCGCGGGCGCGTTCGGAGGAACCTGCACGTCATAGCCGCGCTGAAGGAGCGGCTGGACAACCATGAAGATGATGAGAAGCACGAGGACGACGTCCACGAGCGGAGTCACGTTGATCTCCGACTTGGGTTCGCCACCACCGAGGTCCATGCTCATGGTCTTGACTCCTTACTTCTCGGCCTTTTTTTCCGTGATGAGACCGACGTGCTCGAATCCGCCGTCCTTGATCATCCTCATGACGTTTTTCACGTCTCCGAACATCAGGCGCTGATCGGCTTTGATGAGGACGTCCTTGTTCGACGACCGTTCGCCGATCTCCTTCATCTTCGCGGCGAAGTCCTTGTCCGGGAACCACTTCGTGTCGATGAAGATGGTCTTGTCGGCCTGCACCGAGATGAGAAGCTCCTTGTCGGACTCGGGCTTCTTGTCGGGCCGCTCGGTCTGCGGAAGCATGACGGCTTTACCCTTTTGCAGCATAGGCGTCACGACCATGAAGATGATGAGGAGGACGAGGCACACGTCAACGAGCGGCGTCACGTTGATGTCGCTCTTCACGTCCTGCCGGCCGCCGAAGCTATCCATTCCCATCGCAGCTTCCTCCTGGGTGTCCTGGTCGCGTCCTCACGCCGCCTTGGCGGCCTGGCGCTTCATGAAGTAGTCGACGAGCTCGGACGCCGAGTTCGACATCTCGACCTGGAAGCGCTCGACCTTGTTCAGGAACAGGTTGTACAGCCAGACGGCCGGAATGGCGACGAAGAGGCCGACCGCCGTCGTGACGAGGGCTTCCGAGATGCCCGCCGAGACCGTTCCGAGGCCGCCGGCGCCCGAGGCCGCCATGCCGCGGAAGGCGTTGATGATGCCGATGACCGTTCCGAGGAGGCCGATGAACGGCGCCGTCGTCGCGATCGTGGCGAGGCCGCCGAGGCCCTTCTTCATGTCCGCGGTGGTCATCATGGCGGCGCGCTCGATCGCCCGCTCGGCCGCGGCGACCGTGTCGTGCCCCTGCGAAGCCGCTCCGTGCGCCTCGTATGCGAATTCGAGGAGGCCCGCCGAGACCACCTTCGCGACGTGGCTGTACTTGTACTTCTTGGCGAGGTCGATCGCTTCCTTGAGCTTGTCCTGCTTCAGAAGCTGACCGACTTCCAGGGCGAACTTGACGGACTGCTGTTTCGCCTTCTGGAACGTCAGCCAGCGCTCGACCGAAACGGCCAGCGAGTAGACGGAGAGTACGCAGAGAAGGATGAAAATGCCCTTGGCCGGGGGGCCCATCGAGGTCCAGAGGCCTCCAACACTCATATCCATTTGAATCGTCCTCCTTGAATTTCTGACTCGGTTCGTGCTTTGTTTTCGGATGCCTAATTCTATTTCGTCAGGTCTCGCCGTTCCGTTACTGAAGTGTAAAGGTGACGGTGACCGTGAGATAGACGGGAACGGCGCGGCCGTTGAAGGTCGCCGGCTTGTACTTCCATTGCGAAACCGCGCGAATCGCGGCGTTGTCGAGGAGGGGGTTGAGGCCGCGGAGTACGCGCACGGATTCGACGTCACCCGATTTCGTGATGATCGCCTCGAGGATGCAGACGCCCTGCATGCGGGCCTTGCGGGCCGCCTCGGGATACTGCGGTTTCACGCGCGAGATCTCGACGGGCTCCTTGACTTCGCCGCCGACCCGCAGGGGCTCCTCGACCACCCCTCCGAGCATGCCGCCTTTCACGCCGCCGAGGACGCCGCCCATGACGCCGCCCGCGACGCCACCTTCCACGCCACCTTCCACGCCGCCCTCCACGCCGGTATCCGGCTCGGGGATGCTCGTGGGCGCAGGAAGGGTGTCGGGCACGACAATGGGCGACATGACGGTGCTGGGCTTGATCGGTTCAATTTTTTGGACCGTTTTCGCTGCCGCGCTCTTCTGCGGGGGCGGCGGGGGCGGCGGGGGCGGAGCGGACTGCGAATAGAACTGGACCGGGATCGGAGGTTCGGGGATGTCCTCGATGTACCACATCGAGAGGCCGAGCGCGGTCCCGATCACGACGACGTGGATGAGGATCGAGAGCGGCAGCGTGTACCAGCGCTGCGAGCCGCCCTTGTGCTTCGCGGATTCGATGAGCGAGGCTTCGAACATGCGTCCTCTCCTGGCTCCTACAGCGCCTCGAGTGGATTCTTGTTGGCCTGCTCGCGACGCTGCTTTTCCTGGATCTTCTTCTTCATCTCGAGCGCCTTCTGCTGCAATTCCGTTGCCTTGGCGTTCAGCTCCGCCACTTTAACGGGATCGGACTCGATGCGCACGTATTGCCGGTAGAGCAGGTTCTTGTAGAGCAAGGCCTCGAAATAGTCGGGGTTGAGCTCGATCGCCTTGTCGAGCTGCGCCATGCCGAAGTCCAGAATCTCCTTCCGCTTCTCGGGCGTGAGACCTTTGTCGGGGGAGATGTCGGCGCCCACGGTATTGTAGGACTTGTCCCACGCCGTGACACCCATCGTGTAGAAGACTTCGGCATTGTTCGGCTCGAGCGTGCCGCGCTTCTTCTGCCACTCGACGGAGTTCTCGTAGTCGCCCTGCTTCGCGTACAGCATCGCGATCGTCTGGACAGCCTGCGAGTCCTGGGGATGCGTCTGGACGAGCTCCTTGAAGTACTTGATCGCCTCGTCGTATTTCTGGGCGTTCATGTAAGTCGTGACGAGGAACCTCGCGGCCTTGTCGTCGTCCGGCTTGGCGGCGAGGTACTTCTTGAAGTGTTCGATGGACCGGTTCAGCGCATCGAGGTCCTTCGGGTGTGTGGAGCCGGGGTTGTAGAGGGCCATGTAGCCCATCGCGACGAACTTGTCGAGGCGAACCTCGTCCGGGTCGAGCGCCTGGGCGGCCTCGTACTTCTTCAGGGCGTCCTCGTAGAGCTGCTCTTTGAAGTAGGAGTTCCCCTCGCGGATGAGCTGCTTGCTCTTGAACTTGTCGCAACCCGCGGCCCCGAGCGACAGCACGGCGAGGAGGAAGGCGGCGATCCGCCGAACCGTTCGCTCCCTGCCGGTGAGATTTCCCGTCATCGCCCGTTCACTCCTTTCCGGTCTCCTTGGCCCTCGCGTTCCGGGCCGGTCGAACCGTTTGACCGCCCTTGAGCGCAACTAGTTCCTCTGCGGCCTCACGACTCCGCCCGATACGACGAGCTTGATCCCCTCCTCCACGGTGAGGCGGGGGTCGAGGATATCGCTTTCCTTCGCAAATATCAGGAATCCGCTGGTCGGGTTCAGCGCCGTCGGAACGTAGATCGAAAGCGTGCCAGTTTCGAGCGAGCCGATGCCGTTCCCTGTCACGAATCCCAACGCAAAGGTTCCCTTCTGAGGAAATTCGACGAGGACGACGCGCTGAAAGGCGCGACGACCGCCGGGCGACACAGCCTCGACGAGTTGCTTCGAGGCGGTATAGATCGTCTTGACGAGGGGAAGATTCTCCAAGAGACGGCCGAAAAGTTCAAGAAATTTCTTCCCGATGAAGTTTGTGGAAAGGATGCCCGTGAGCCAGATCACGACAATCGTCAGGATGAGCCCCAGTCCCGGGATGGCCCGGCCGACGAGGCGCTCGGTGAGAGGCTGGCTGAAACCGTCGATCGCCGTGAAGACGAACCGAACGACGCTCACGGTGACGACGACCGGGACGAGCACGAGAAGGCCGGCGGTGAGGTGGCGCCGGAAGCGGATTGTCATCGAGGGGGGATTCTATCCGCGTGACCCGTACAATCCGGCCATGTCGATTCGAATCTCCCCGTATGTTCGGGCTTCGGTCCTCACCGCCGCCGCTCTCGTCTTGTCCCCCGCAATGTCCCAGGTGCCCGCTCAAAAGCCTGAAACGCCGGCCGCGGGTTTCGTCGCGCGGGACACGGTCTCCGTGACGAACCTCGACGTCGTCGTGACCGACGGCAAGGGCAACCGGGTGACGGGACTGAAGAAAGAGGACTTCATCGTCATCGAGGACAACCTCGAGCAGCTCGTCACGAACTTCTTCGCCGTGGAGCAGGGCCGCATCGCCCTTCCGGCCGAGGAAGCAACGCCTGCGCCCGTTCCGGACCCGGCTCCCACCCCCGCGCCGGCGGCGGTGTCCGCGCCGAGGACCCGCATCGTTATTTTCGTCGACAACCTCCACATCGCGCCGTTCGACCGCAATCGCGTCCTCAGGAGCGTCGAGACCTTCGTCCGCGAGAACGTCAAGGACAACGTCGAGGGCATGATCGTCGCGTTCAACCGGTCGCTGAAGATCCGGAGAAAGTTCACGAACGACGGCCGCGACCTGTCGGACGTTCTCAAGCAGCTCGAGGACGAGAGCGCCCTCGGGCAGGAGGCTCTTTCCGAGCGGCGGGACGTGATCAAGGCGATCGACGACTCCACGACCGTGGACGAGGCAGCGGGCAGCGTGCGCAGCTACTGCCAGTCGATCGACAACGACCTGAACTTCACGATCGACGCGATGAAGACGACGGTCGACCAGCTCGCCGGCGTCGACGGCCGCAAGATCCTCATCCACGTCTCCGGCGGCCTCCCGCAGTCGCCTGGGGCGGAGCTCTGGAAGTACATCTCCGACAAGTACCGCGATTCCGGGAGTGGCACCACCACCCTGTTCGAGTTTGACCGGACCACGAAGTATCTCGGCGTCATCCAGGCGGCGAATGCGTCGGGCGTGTCGATCTACACGATCGACGCGTCGGGCCTCTCGGTGGATTCGAACATCAGCGCCGAGAACCGTACGACGTCCCAGCGCATCGACACGTTCGTCGAGCGTAACAACCTCCAGTCGATGCTCAGCCTCATGTCCGAAGAGACCGGAGGCGAAGCCATTCTGAACAGAAACGACGTTCTGGCGTCGCTCAAGAACATCGAGAAGGACTACACGTCGTACTACTCGCTCGGCTACCGGAGCGTCCGCTCCGGGCTCGACCGCCCGCACAAGGTCGAGGTCAAGCTGCGCAAGAAGATGAAGGGGTTCACGTTGCGAGCGCGCCGCAGCTATCTCGAGAAGGGCGTCGAAACGAAGGTCCGCGAAGCGGTGACGTCGGCCCTCTTCTTCCCGCGCGATGACAATCCCCTCGCGGTGGGGCTGGAAATCGGGAAGGCCGTGCCGGCCGACCGCGAAAACTTCGCGGTGCCGGTGGTCATCCGGGTCCCGTACGCGCGCCTCGCGATGCTGCCCGAAGGCTCGAAGATGCGCGGCCGCGTGGTCTTCTACTTCGTCGTCGTCGACTCGGCGGGAAAACAGTCGGAGCTCACGACGCAGCCCGTGCCGATCGACATCGACGCGAAGAAGTTCGAGGCTCTCGCCCGCAAGGATTTCATCTACGACGTGAAGCTCATCATGATTCCGGGCGGCCAGAAGCTCTCGATCGCGGTTCGCGACGACGTCACGAACTCCACGAGCTATCTCCAGAGGTCCGTGTTCATCTCGGCCTTCGCCGGGGAGGAGAGCGTACCCAGGAAATGAGGCGGTGAACGCACCCGTCCGGCGCCTCGTTCTCTTCGCGCGCGAGCCAGTGCCCGGGCGCGTGAAGACGCGCCTGGCTCGCGAGGTTGGGGCCGCCGCCGCCGCGTCCCTGTACGAGGCGTTTCTGTCGGACCTGGCAGCGGCCCTGACGTCGCCGGGGAACTGGGAGGCGGTGCTCGCGTACGCCGAGCTCGAGGCGGGCCCCACCCTGCTCGCGACCTTCCGCCCTCCCTGGGATCTCGTGCCGCAGGGAGAGGGGTCGCTCGGTGACCGGCTGGCGCGCGCCGTCGTCCGCGTGCGCGGGGCAGGACGGCGCGACGTGCTCGTGGCCGGTAGCGACGCCCCCACGCTCACGGTCGAAGACGTCTCCGAAGCCTTTCGCGCCCTTCAGGAAGACTCCGACATCGTGTTCGCGCCAGCGCCCGACGGGGGCTTCTCGCTCGTCGGCATGCGGGGGAATGTCGATCCGGCCGCCGTTTTCCCGGCCGGCGTGAGGTGGTCGTCAGAGCACGCCCTCGACGACAGCCGAAGTTCCGCCGAGGCGAAGGGCTACCACGTGCGCTTACTGTCGACCGTGCCCGACGTCGACGAGATCGGGGATCTCCGGAGGGTGGAGGCTCTTTTCGCGGCCGATCCGCATCTGGCGCCCGCGACCCGCCATGCGCTTCTCTCTTTCATCGGGCGGAGCGCCGGGTGAAGGTCCTCACGTCGGAGGCGGCCCGCGCCCTGGACGCGCGAACGATCGCAGCCGGGACGCCAGGGCTCGTCCTGATGAAGCGGGCGGCGGCGGCGATCGTCCGGGAGATCGCGGGCGTTCTCGCGCGCCGGCCGTCGCGCGGCGCGCGTGTCGTCGTCCTCGCGGGCCCGGGCAACAACGGAGGAGACGGCTTCGAAACGGCACGCCTCCTCCAGGCGGCGCGCGTCGCGGGAAGCGTCGAGACGCTGCTTTTCGGGGCGCCGGAGCATCTGAGCCTCGACGCCCGAAAGACCCACCAACGACTCGAGCAGGCGGGCGGGGCGATTCGCGAGGTGACGAAGGAAGCGGATCTCGAGCCTCTCAGGGTGGCGACGCTCGTCGTGGACGCGCTCTTCGGCACAGGTCTCAAGCGGCCCATTTCGCCGGACGGGCTTCCGGCGCGCGCCGTTCGCCTCGTGGCGGAAGGGCGGGCGTTCGTGGTCGCGGTCGACCTGCCCTCGGGTCTCTCGGCCGACGAGCCGTTCCCGTGGTCGCCCGCCGTCCGCGCCGACCTCACGGTCACGTTCGGCCACCCGAAGCCCTGTCATGTCCATCTGCCCTCCGCGGCCTTGTGCGGCCGGATCGCCATCGCCGGCATCGGCTTCCTGCCTCTCGATGAGGAGGGCAGTGCCGGGGGCGAGGCCGTCGGGGCGTTCGACGTCGCGTTGCTCTTTCCGCGCCGCGAAGCGGCGGCGCACAAGGGCACGTTCGGCCGCCTGCTCGTGGTGGGCGGCTCCGAGGGCATGGCGGGGGCGCCCGCCCTCGCGGCGCGCGGCGCGCACCGGTCGGGGGCCGGTCTCGTCAGCGTTTTCGCGCCGGATTCCGTTCGCGCGGTGGTGCACGCGCTCAGCCCCGAGACGACGACGGCAGGCGCCGACGTCGATGTCGCGCGTTTCGACGCCCTCGCGGTCGGACCAGGGCTCGGCACTTCGGCGACCGCCCGCGCGCTCCTTCAGCGCACGGCCGCTTCGCGCCTCCCGGCGGTCTTCGACGCCGACGCGCTCAACCTCGCGGGCGAGGCGGCGTTCTTCGCGGGGCGCGCGGCTCCGACCGTTCTCACACCGCACCCGGGAGAGGCCGGGCGCCTGCTCGGCATCGACGCGGCGAGGGTGAACGCCGATCGGGAAGGCGCGGCGCGCGAGATCGCGTCCCGCGCGAAGGCGGTCGTGATCCTCAAGGGGTTTCGGCCGCTTGTCGCGGCTGTGTCGGGCCGGGTCGTTCCCGTGCTCGCGGGCAACCCGGCCCTTGCTTCGGGAGGTACGGGCGACGTCCTCACGGGCGTCGTTGGGGCGTGCCTTGCGCGGGGCCTCGATGCGTTCGACGCGGCCTGCGCGGCGGCGTGGCTCCATGGCACGGCGGGTGACTTCGTGCATGAGATCAAGGGAGAGGAATCGCTCGAGGCGTCTGACGTCGTGGAGGCGCTTCCGGAGGCGTTTTTCGCGGCGAGGGAAAGCGGCGGCGGGTGACGTCACACGTCTCGGCGGGCGAGGAGGACACGCGGCGCCTCGGGGCGGACCTCGCGCGACGTCTTTCTCCGGGAGACGTCGTGCTCCTCGAAGGGGAGCTCGGCGCCGGCAAGACCGCGTTCGTGAAGGGTTTGGCCGCGGGGCTCGGCCTGGACCCGGACGACGTGTCGTCGCCCAGCTTCGCGCTCGTGCACGAGTACGGGCCGGCCGGAAAGGCGCCTGTCCTCGTGCACGTGGATCTCTATCGCCTGCCCGGCGGGGGCGCGCCGGTTCTCGATCTCGGCCTCGACGAACAAGGGAGCGCAACACTGGCCGTCGAATGGCCGCGCCCGCCGCTCACGGAGCGGCGGGCCTGGCATGTCGCGCTTCGAATCGAACCGGATGGGTCGCGAACGATCGAGTTGACTGAGCCGTTCTAAGAACGGCGTCAGAAAGCGAAGATCAGCCCACCGGTGACCTCTTCGTTGTACGACCAGCGTCCGCGCCGATCGCTGCAGAAGCTGTCGTGGTCACAAGACGAGCCGTCCCCGTCGGGGCGTAGATCGATGGCTCGATAGCGTGCGTCGAGGCGCAGCCCGACGCGCGGCACGAAGAAGAACTTTCCTCCGACCGAGAGGTTCGCCGTGAAACGACCAGTCGCCGCCGGGTTGATGCCCGCGATGTCCCTCTTCTCGACCGCGCTGCCGGCGCCGATGCCGACGTAGCCGATCACGCGCCGTCGCCCGAAGTTGAAGAGGGCGTTCGCCTCGTAGACGTTCTGGCGGAGGCGCCCGACCTTGAGATTCCGAGGAGACGATCCGAAGAAATCAGGAGAGCGGAGGTCGGCACGCGAGGAGGTCCAGTCGACCTCGAAGCCGAAATGGCGCGCGATGTTGTACGCGAGGCGCGCGCCGTAGGCGAGGTCGTCGTCGGGCTCGAGGAAACGGACGTTGGTCACGGTACCCGAGGAGAACGGGACCGTGTAGTTGCCGTAAAGGCGGCCGCCGAAGTACCCGCCCGCGAAGGGCGAGATTTCCCAAGTGCCGGTGCGGTCCTGCGCGAAAGCGGGCACCGCGAGTGTCAGAACGCTGCAGGCGAGCGCTGAGAAAAAGAGGGAACGACGCATGTAACCTCCTGGAAAACGGCTACTTCTCTGGGCGCGTGCCGCGTCCCCATGAAGAGACGCGCGCCCCCCATTCCGGTTGACAAGCAACGTGCATTCCGCGACCTACCTCGCCGGGAACAGCCCCGGCCAGATCGTCGTGACGACGAGGACCAGCGTCAGCCCGATCATCACGGCGCACGTTCCCCAGGCGACCCAGTTCCAGATGCGCCCGTTCACGTGCGGTCCCATGAGGTCCTCGCGGTTGATGAGGAGACACATGAAGACGAGGACGAACGGGAGGAGGAGCCCGTTGAGGACCTGAGAGAGGAAAAGGACAGGAAAAAGCGGCACGCCGGGAATCAGGATGATCCCGGCGCCAATGACGATCAGCGAGGTGTAGAGGACGTTGAACTGCGGCGCCTCGGACCACGTCTTGTCGACGCCCGCCTCGAAGCCGAGCCCCTCGCAGATGGAGTAAGCCGTGGCGAGCGGCAGAATCGACGCCGCAAAGAGTGACGCGTTCGCCAGCCCGATCGCGAAGAGCGTGCCCGCCCATCTCCCCGCGAGGGGCTTCAGGGCGAGAGCGGCCTGCTCGGCACCCTCGATGCGGATGCCGGCCGGGAACAGGGTGGCGCCGCACGCCACGATGATGAAGAACGCCACCACGTCGGTCAGGATGCAACCCACGATGACGTCCCACCGGGACATCTTGTACTCCTCCGGGCCGATGCGTTTTTCGACGATGGAGGATTGCAGATAGAACTGCATCCACGGCGCGATCGTGGTGCCGACGATGGCGATGATCATGAGCACCCACGCGGCGCTGGACTCGATCTTCGGCTCGAACGTCTGCTTGAGGACGTCCTTCCAGACGGGCTTCGCGAAGAGCGCCGACACGACGTACGTGAGGTAGATCGTGCAGGCGATCAGGAAGATCTTCTCGACGGTCTTGTAGTTTCCCTTGACGACGATCCACCACACGACGAGGGCGCCGATCGGCACGGACACCCACCGCGGAATCCCGAAGATCTCGAGGGCCGCGGCCCAGCCCGCGAACTCCGCGACGGTGTTCCCGAGGTCCGTCACGAGGAGCGCGACGAGGAGATAGAACGTGGATCTCAGGCCGTAGTTCTCGCGGATGAGCTCCCCGAGGCCCTTCCCTGTGACGGCTCCGAGGCGCGCGGACATCTCCTGCACCACGATGAGGGCGAGCGTGATCGGCACGAGCGTCCACAGCAACGAGTAGCCGAAGTGGGCGCCCGCCATGGAGTACGTCGCGATGCCGCCCGCGTCATTGTCGACGTTTGCCGTGATGATTCCGGGCCCGAGGACCGCGAGAAAGAGCATCCCGCGCCGCTTCCAATCGCGGACTTTGGGGCGCGAAGAGGCGGCTTCGGCGGCCGGAGCGATCAGCGCAGCCTCCGGCGATGGCGGTGCGGCTGCGGCTGCATGCGGTCGACGACGTCGTCGATCGTGATGATGCCGGTGAGGACGCCTTCCGGGTCGGTCACCGGAAGGGCGAGGAGGTCGTACTTGGACATCGTCTCGGCGACCACGTCGGCGGAGACGTCGGGCGTGACGGTTCTGACGGGCGTCGCCATGGCGTTTTCGAGGAGCGTGTCGTCGTCGGCGGCGAGGAGGTCGCGCACCGAGAGCGCGCCGAGAATGCGATCCTGCTCGTCGACGACGTAGAAGTAGAAGAGGGCTTCGGCGTCGCGGGCGATGGGCCTGAGACGTTGGATCGTCTCGCGCACGGTGAGGGCCGGCGAGAACGTGACGAAGTCGGTCCCCATGAGGCCGCCCGCCGTGTTCTCGTCGTGGACGAGCAGCTCCGTGACGTCCTCGGCCGCCTCCTTTTCCATGAGCTGAACGAGGTCGCGAGCATGCTCGCCCTCGATCTCGCCGAGGACGTCCGCCGCCTCGTCGGCGGGCATCTGCTCGAGGATCTCGGAGGCGCGCCTCTCGGGCATGTCCTCGATGATCTCGGCCTGGATCTCTGGCTCCAGCTCGTGCAGCGTCTCGGCCGCCGTCTCGACGTCCAGCTTCTGGAAGATCCCGGAGCGTTCGCTGCCCGAGACCTGGCTCAGGATGTCCGCGATGTCGGCCGGGTGCAGGCGCTGTAGCTTCCCTTGCGGGAGAGTCGTTTCGAGGCGTTCGAGGCGCGGGTGCAACGGCTGCATCGAGTCCCAGGGGATGAGCCGCGCCGGGAGCGACGCATCGGACAGCTTGCCGCCACGCGGCGTGATCCCCGCGCCGAAGACGCGCCTCACGAGCCCACGCACGCCCACGTCGGCAGCGGTGAGCACGAGGTCGCCCGACAGGACGTCCAGCTTGAGGTCGTTCACGCGCACGACCTTCACGCCGTTGATGTCCACGATCTGCTTGTCGAGGAGATGCCGCGCGAGGAAGATCTCATCCTCCCGGGCGGGGCGGTGCAGGAGGTCCTCCCTCGCGAGACGGGTGCGCACGGCGGCGCGCTGGAAGATCGCGACGTCTTCCCAGGGCAGCACGAAGGTCTCGAAACGGTCGCGGATGAGGAGGCCCGTCACCCGCGGAAAAGGGGCGCGCGTGCTCGTCGCGACGGCGAAGTCGGAGATTCTCCCTACGGGGCGGCGCGCCACGTCGCGCACGGTCTCGCCGAGGAACTCCGAGACGAAAAAGCCCTCGTGCACGGGCACGGCGGTGGTCCGCGCGGGCGGAGACGGCGAAGACCTCGTCACGAAGGCATTGTCACGAGGCGGCGCGGCCCCGTCAACGCTGTTCGGATAGTCTCGGATTGATGGATCCGACACGCGCCCGCTCCGCGACGCGGCATTCCGTGCACGTGATTCGCGTCGGAAAGGGGTTGCAGGGGACGCTCCTCGTCTTGTACTCGTGCGTCCTCCTGGTCGTGACGCTCCTCGTGCAGGGAGCCGGCCACGTGCGCACGAATCTCGCGCCGTTCGAGGATATCCAGCGCCTCGTCGCGCGCGCCGGACACGGGGGATACCTGTCGAACGCGTTTCTCTACGCGATCGTCGGGATCGTGGGCAACCTCGCCATGTTCGCGGTCTGGGCGTTCCTGCTCTGGAAGCTCGTCGACGGTCCCGGTCGTTCCACCTTCCGGAATCACGTGGACGTCCTCCTCGCGGGCACTCTGTTCAGCGTCGGCATCGAGACGGTCCAGTTTTTCCTGCCGACGCGCGCGGCGGATGTGAACGACGTGTTCTGGAACGTCCTCGGCACGATCGCCGGTTGCGTGGTCGCGCACTTCCACCGCAACGTCCGGCTGGACTGGCAGTAGACTCTTCCCGGCGCGCCGGAGTGGCGGAATGGCAGACGCAGGGGACTCAAAATCCCCCGGCTCCGAAAGGGCCGTGAGGGTTCGACTCCCTCCTCCGGCACCAGCGCCCGCCTTTTCGCGTACAAAATCACGTTTCACTTCAGTTTCGAGACCTGATCCCGCACCTCTCCGAACGTAAACCATTCAGTCTTCGTCATCGACGCGCTTCACACGTCAGCTTCATTGACGGGGGAGGGACCGGGGAGTAGTCTCCAATTCCCTTTTCCGAAGGAGGATCTCCCGTGGCATTCAAGATCGGCGACAGGCTCGTCTACCCGAACCACGGTGTGGGCGTCGTGGAGACGATCCAGGAATCCCTCCTCGAAGGATCGGCCGCCCCCTGCTACCAGCTTCGCCTCATCGGAAACAACTCGCGCGTGATGGTGCCGGTCGGGAACTCCGACCGCATCGGCCTGCGCCCGCTCACGCGGCGTAAGGACGTCGGATCGGTGTTCCGCGTGCTCGAGAACGCGATGCTTCCGCCGACCGGCGACTGGAAGGGCCGATACAAGCAGAACCTCGACAAGATGCGCTCGGGCCGCCTGACGGACATCGCGGACGTGCTCAAGAACCTGACCTGGGTGCAGAAGCAGAAGGCGCTCTCCTTCCGCGAGAAGAAGATGTACGAGCGCGCCCGCTATCTCATCGTCTCCGAGATCGCGCAGATCAACGGGTTGCCCGAGGGCGAGGTCGCCACGGAGGTCGAGAAGGCCCTCGACCGCGCGATTCTCAAGCGGCGTCCCGTCGCCGTCGCAGGCACCAACCACCGCGATCACTGAATGGACCGGGGGAAGCCCGAAAACCGATAAGGGCGCCTCGACTTCCGTATAGTGCCGAAGATGGCTTCGAGCCCGATACGCTCCGCCGTTGTGGTCGCTCTCCTCCTGACGCTCGCGCGGCCGGGCGCGGCCGCGACCGTCCCGTCCCGGACCGGCGATCCCGTGCTCGACCTTCTCCTGGCCTCCGTGGACATGGAGAAGAGGCGCGCCGCGGAGTCTCTCGAGGAGTTCGACCGGATCTCGGGGCAGGCTTCGCGGGCCGAGTCCGACCTCACCTCGGCAATGAACCAGATCGCCCGCCTTTTGCGCGAGGGCGTCCTCGATAGGACCGCGCTCGAGCAGGCCGAGCAGTCCGCGGCCGACGCGCGGGGGCGCGCGCAGGCTGGAAGAGACAGGTGCCGCATCATTTCCGAGCGGCTCGCCGAGCACATACGCCGCCTCTCGTCGTTCCGGGAGGAGATCGCGCGCCGGCGCGACGCCCTTCGGAGCAACCCGGCCGACCCGCTCTCTGGTCGCTGGGAGGTCTTCATCAACCCGGGAGCCCTCCGAGGCTTCTACCGCCTCGTGCTCGACGGTACAATCGTCTCGGGTGACTATGTCCTCGACGGCGGGTTTCATGGTTCGCTCCGGGGCACGTTCGTGGGCGACCGCGTCCTGCTCGAGCGCATCGACTCCGAACAGGGAGTCGACGCGAAGTTCTACGGCCGGTTGACGACCGGGGCGACTCGCCGTATCGCGGGCACCTGGGACGGGACGCAAGTCGCTCCAGCTCCCAGATCGGGCCCCGTGGCCGGCACGTGGTCGGCTCAGCCGGCGCGCGACGAGGAGAATGAACCGAGATGACGACCGAAGAGAACGACGATCACCTGCCTCCGCCGATCCCTGCGGGAAAACCTCCCCGCGAGAAGAAGGGCCGTGCAGCGGAAGAACCGGAGCCTCGCACGTCCCCGTCCCCGTGGGCGGACCGGGGGCTGTTCCTCGTCTTGGGCCTTCTTGCCGGCTTCACCGCGGCATATCTGTATCTGGACAAGAACCCGTCGGCGGTGACGCAGGCGGGTCCGGCCGATCCGCACGCCGGTCTCACGGGCGTCGGTCCGGGCGCCACGCGCGACCTGCCCGGCAGCGGCGGCGGACAGCCGTCTCTCGCGACGGACCCGGTCGCGCGCCAGAAGCTCCTCGATCTGGAGGCCGCCGTCGCCAAGGAGCCGAAGAACGCGGAGCTCCTGGTGCAGCTCGGAAACACGGCTTACGACGTGGAGGACTGGAAGAAAGCGGTCGACGCCTACGAGGGATCCCTCAAGCTGCGCGCCGGCGACGCGAATGTCCTCACCGACCTCGGCGTCGCGTACCGTAACCTCGGCAACACGGACAAGGCGCTCGCGATGTTCTTGCAGGCATCGGCGCGCGACCCGAATCACTGGCCCGCGAGGTTCAATCAGGCGGTCATCTTTGGCATCGACAAGGGCGACACGAAGAAGGCGCTCGAGATCCTCACGAAACTCAAGAAGGAGCATCCCGAGGTCCCGGGGCTCGACAGCCTCACGGGCGACATCGAGAAGCGGGCCCAGGCGCGCGGAGGCGCGTGAGCTCCTCGCCGGGCGACCTCTTCGAGGACGAGCGCCCGGCCGCCGAAGAGGATGTGTCGCCCGACGCGCCGCTTGCCGAGCGGATGCGTCCGCGCGACCTGTCCGAGGTGGAAGGGCTGGCGGATCTCGTCGGCCCCGGTTCGTTTCTCGCAAACGCGCTGGCCGCCGACAAGGTCCCCTCGCTCGTCTTCTGGGGTCCGCCCGGAAGCGGCAAGACGACCCTCGCGCGGATCATCGCCGCGAAGACGAAGGCCCGCTTCATCGGCTTCTCGGCCGTCGTGTCGGGCATCAAGGAGATCCGGAACGTCATGGAGGAGGCCGCACGCGCGAAACACCGGGGCCGCCGCACGCTTCTCTTCGTGGATGAAATTCACCGCTTCAACCGGGCGCAGCAAGACGCCTTTCTGCCGTTCGTGGAGGCCGGCGACATCGTGCTCGTGGGCGCCACGACCGAGAACCCGTCGTTCGAGCTGAACGGCGCGCTGCTCTCTCGGCTTCGGGTCGTCATCCTGCCGGCGCTCCGGGGCGAGGATCTCGTGCGGGTCATGAAGAGAGCGCTGGCGGATCCTACGAGAGGGATCGGAAACAAGATCACGGTCGACGAAGATTCCTTCGAATGGATGTCGCGTTTTGCGGACGGCGACGCGCGCCGCGCATTGACCGCTCTCGAAGCCGCGGCTTCCCATCTTCCACTCAAAGAGAATCTTTCCGTTTCCCTCCTCGAGGATCTGTTCAAGCGAAAAGTTCTCCTGTACGACAAGTCCGGCGAGGAGCACTTCAACCTCATTTCGGCTCTCCATAAGTCGCTCCGGGACTCGGACGTGGACGCCTCGCTCTATTGGCTCGCGCGGATGCTCGAGGCGGGGGAGGACCCGCTTTACGTGGCGCGCCGACTCGTGCGGTTCGCTTCGGAGGACATCGGTCTCGCCGACCCGTCGTCACTCACGCTCGCGATCGCGGCAAAAGAAGCCGTGCACTTCATCGGCATGCCGGAGGGCGCGCTCGCGCTCGCCGAGATCGCCGTTCAACTCGCGCTGGCCCCGAAGTCGAATGCGATCTACACGGCGTACGGCGAGGCCGTGGCCGACGTCCACGAGCGCCCGAACGAGCCGCCGCCGCTCGCGATCCGCAACGCTCCGACGAAGCTCATGAGGCAGTCCGGTTACGGCGCGGGCTACATGTACGCGCACGACACCGCGGAGAAGACGACGGGCCTGTCCTGCCTCCCGGATTCCCTCGCGGGGCGGAATTACTACCGGCCGTCCGGGGAGGGACGCGAGAAGGACGTCAAGGCGCGCGCCGAGGCGGTCCGCGCGCTCCGGGAAAAGCTCAGGAAACGGAACGAGGAAAAATAGTTGACTTGCATCGCCCGGCGCGCCGGCCGTTTCGTCGGGTTCGGCGTCGCAGTAGCCCTGTTCCTCTTACCTTCTAAGAATCTCTTTGCAGCGTCTCCTGCCGCTGCCACGTCACCCGCTGTTGCACGGGTCCCCGCGCCCGTCGGGCTCTGGCACGCCGAGCTGATCCCTTCCGTCGGCCATGAGGTCTTCTTTGACGTGAAGATCATCGCGAATGGTTCGGGTGTTTCCGCCTCGCTCGTGAACGGCACGTCCGAGATTCCTTTCACTTCGGCTCTCTGGGACGGCGCGAAGCTCACTCTCGAGCTCGCGAACTACGACGCGAAGATCGAGGCCGAGGTAAAGGGAGGCCGGCTCGAAGGCGGGTACACGCGCGTCATCGCGACGGGCCTCGCCGAGGTGCCGTTTCGCGCGTCCCGAAAGGGACGGCCCGCCGCGCGCGCGCCGCAAGCCGGCGCCTCCGTCGACGGGAGCTGGGGCGTGGAGATGGGCGAGGGCCGGAGCATCGAGAAAATGACCGGCGTCTTCCGTCAGAAGGGCGGTGCCGTCACGGGGACGTTTCTCTCGACGACCGGCGACTACGGCGCCTTGCACGGCACGTTCGACGGCGAGCGGCTCACTCTGTCGGTCTTCGACGGCGTGCATGTGTACCGCTTCGACGCCGAGCCGCTGCCAGACGGCACGCTCGCGGGCGAGTACCGCTCGCGCACGAATCCGCCCGAGCCGTGGCGCGGGAAGCGGCTCGACGCGGCCGCCGCGGCCACTTTCCTGCCGGGCTCCTTCGACATCGTGAAGCCGAAGGATCCGGCGGCGCCGTACGCCGTGTCGTTTCCCGACGTCGACGGACGAATCGTGTCGACGACGGACCCGCGCTTCTCGGGCAAGCCGATGCTCGTCGCTTTCATGGGAACGTGGTGCCCGAACTGCGCCGACGAGGCGCCGTTTCTCCGGGACCTTTACGCGAAATACGGACCGAAGGGCCTCGAAGTGATCTCGCTGTCGTTCGAGTACACGGACGACGTGGAGCGCAACCGCCGGCAGGTGAAGCGGTTCATCGAGCGCTTCGGAACGAGGCATCCGATCCTCCTCGCCGGCACGACGAAGACGGCACGCACGTCCTCCGCGATCCTTCCGCTCGAGGGCTGGGAGGGATATCCGACGACGATCTTCCTCGATCGCCAGCACCGCATCGTGAAGATCCACTCCGGCTTCGACGGCCCGGCGACGGGGGAGCGCTTCACGAAGCTGAAGAAGGACTTGGAGGACGCGGTCGAGGCGCTCCTGAGGACGACGAGCTAGGCGATCCGTCCCGCGCGGAGGACGAGCGGCCAGGAGATCGTCTTCTCGGCAGCCGGGTCGCCCCAAACGGCGGCGAGCTCGGGTGCGAGAGTGGCGACCGGGTCCTCATGGTTCGCTTTCTGAAACGCCTTCACGGTGGACCAGGTGGAAAGATAACCGAGTGTCCGTCCGAGATCCCAGTGCGCGGTCATGTCGACGTGCGAAACGGGAATTTCCTCGAATGGGAAGGGAAGGTCGGCGTAGCGGTGGGCGACGAGGGCGCGTTCGGGGGGCCAGTAGCGCTCGACGCGCGCGTAAAAACGGCGAAGAACCACTTCGCCTTCGCCTTCCACTTCCAAGAGGTCGTAGGCCCAGACGGCGATGGCGCCGCCCGGCACCGCGACCCTTTTCACCTCTTTGAAGAACCTCTCCTGATCGAACCAATGAACCGCTTGCCCGGCGGTGACGAGGTCCACGGAAGCGTCCTCCAGTCCCGACCGCTCGGCTGGCGCCACCCGGTACGTCACGCCGGGATGAGGCGTCGCGTGCGCGATCTGGTCCGCGCTCGCGTCCGTCGCGACGACCTCGGCGAAATGCTCGGCCAGCCCGCCGGCCGCCTGTCCGCTCCCGGTGCCCGCGTCCCAGCACAGGGTGTGCCGCGGCACGAGTGCCGCGACCGCGTCGAAAAGCTCGGGCGGATACGTGGGCCTGTAGCGCGCGTAGTCGCTCGCGTGCCCGGAGAAGTGGTCCTTGAAGGAAGGCGTGCTCAGATTTCTTCGCGCCGGTAGTTCGGAGCTTCCTTCGTGATGATGACATCGTGCGCGTGGCTCTCGCGGAGGCCGGCCGCCGTGATGCGCACGAATCGCGCCTTCCTCACGAGCTCCGGAAGGTTCGCCGCGCCCGCAAGGCCCATCCCCGAGCGAACGCCGCCCGTGAGCTGCGTGAGGAGCGTCGCGACGGGGCCCTTGTGCGGGACCATGCCCTCGATCCCCTCCGGCACCATCTTTCTCGGCTCTTCCTCGTCCTGGAAGTAGCGGTCCGCGGAGCCCTCCTTCATCGCGCCGAGAGAGCCCATGCCGCGGTACGCCTTGAACGTGCGGCCCTGGTACAGGATCGTCTCGCCGGGTGCCTCGTCCGTGCCCGCGAACAGGCTCCCGATCATCACGGAATGCGCGCCCGCGGCGAGAGCCTTCGTGACGTCGCCCGAGAACTTGATGCCTCCGTCGGCCACGAGCGGGACGTTCGACTTGCCGGCGCCCTTCACGCACTCGCGGATGGCGTGGATCTGCGGGACGCCGGCGCCGGTGACGACGCGCGTCGTGCAGATGGAGCCTGGCCCGATGCCGATCTTTACGGCGTCGGCTCCCCGGCGGATGAGATCCCGCGTGCCCTCGGCCGTGGCCACGTTGCCCGCGAGAATCGGCGTCGACGGGAATCTCCTCTTGAGCGACGTGAGCGACTTCAGGACGCCTTCGCTGTGCCCGTGCGAGGAGTCGAGCACGAGGAGGTCCACTTTTGCCCCGATGAGCTCGCGCGCGCGGTCGACGAGATCGGCGGTCGCGCCCACGGCCGCGGCCACGCGCAGGCGGCCGAACGAGTCTTTGCAAGCGCTCGGATACTTGATCTGTTTCTGGATGTCTTTGACCGTGATGAGGCCTTTGAGGTTGCCGGCCCGGTCCACGACGAGCAGCTTCTCGATGCGGTGGCGGTGGAGGAGCTCCTTGGCCTGCTCGAGCGTGGTGCCCGGCGGGCACGTCACGAGGTTCTCCTTCGTCATGCGCTCGGAGATCGGGAGATCCATGCGTGTCTCGAAGCGCAGGTCGCGGTTCGTGAGGATGCCGACGAGCTTGCCTCGGTCGTCCACGACGGGGACGCCCGAGATTCGGAAATTCGCCATGACCTCGAGCGCCTCCGAGATCTTCTGGGTCGGGCGGCACGTGACGGGGTCCACGATCATCCCGCTCTCGGAGCGCTTCACCTTGTCGACCTCGGCGGCCTGCGCCTCGATCGTGAGGTTCTTGTGGATGACGCCCAGGCCCCCGTTCTGCGCCATGGCAATGGCCAGTCGCGATTCGGTCACCGTGTCCATCGCGGCCGAGAGGATGGGGATGTTCAGCCCGATTCCCGACACGAGGCGCGTCTTCAGGTCGGTCTCGGAGGGATGGACCTTCGAGCGGGCGGGGAGGAGGAGGACGTCGTCGAACGTGAGGGCGAGCGGGATCTCCCGGTCATTCACCATGTGGATTCATACCACACCGCGCAAGACGCCCGCGGCGGGGCTCAGCCGACCGCGCCGGCCGCACCATGGCACTTCTTGTATTTCTTCCCGGAGCCGCACGGGCACGGATCGTTCCGGCCGACCTTCGGGCCCGAGGCCCTGAAAGTGGATACGTCGAAATCCCCGCCCGCCGTCGGGTCGAAGGAGCCCTGAAACTGGAGGTTCAGGTCCTTCTGGCGGCGTTTTTCGAGCTCGGCGGCTGCGCGGCGCGAGGAGGACGAGCCCGAGGCCGCCACCTCCGACGGAGTCGACTCGACGGCGACCTCCTGGCGTGCCGCACGCTCGCGCGGCGCCTCGGCGACCTCGAAACGGAAGAGGTACTGGAGGATCTGCTCCTCGATGCCTTCTTTCATCGCCTCGAAGAGCTGGAAGGACTCCTTCTTGTACTCGACGAGCGGGTCGCGCTGGCCGTAGCCTCGCAGGCCGATGCCTTCCTTCAAGTGGTCGAGGGCCAGGAGGTGATCCTTCCAAAACGTGTCGACCGTCTGAAGCATGAAGAACTTCTCGAAGTCGCGCAGCGTTTGCGCCGTGACGGCCTTCTCCTTCGCCTCGTACGTCTCCCGTACGGCCGTTCGCAGCTTGTTCTTGAGCTCCGAGTTCGTGTCGCCCGGCGCGAGCCCCTTCTCCGACGGCTTGAAGCCGTACGTGTCGAACACGAGCGTCTCCAAGGCATCCCACTTCCAGTCGGAGGGATCCTTGCCCGCGGGACAATGGCGGTCGACGTAGTCTTCCGACACGTCCTCCGCGAGCGCCACGACGTAGTCGCGCGAGAGCGTTCCGGTGAGGATCTCCTTGCGGAGCCGGTAGATCTCCGCGCGCTGCTTGTTCATGACGTCGTCGTACTCGAGGAGGTGCTTGCGCGTGTCGAAGTTGCGGCCCTCGACCTGCGTTTGCGCCCTCTCGATGGACTTCGTCACCCAGCGATGCTCGATGGGAACGCCCTCCTCCATGCCGAGGCGTTTCATGAGGCCCGACAGGCGGTCGGACCCGAAGATGCGCATGAGGTCGTCCTCGAGCGAGAGGT